>QWCT01001514.1_pt1 | contig 11517 bp, 9 predicted proteins | sample 1972681 | NCBI WGS metagenome assembly QWCT01 (sample SAMN09866701, study PRJNA288562) | Human oral metagenome isolate pre3_saliva, whole genome shotgun sequencing... | isolation source: mouth | host: Homo sapiens | place: USA: California | reverse complement strand
CTCACGCCCACTAGCGCGAGACACAACAACATCATCATCATTCATCATGCATCAATCCTTTCAAACAAAAGACGGATACACAGACAATTAAACACGCCCCGGGAGGTTTCCCTCCCGTTTCAATGAGGTTGTTTCGATGCTAACGCGCCCCGCCCTCATCTGTGTCCAGGCTGCACCGCGGCGTCAGCTGAGAGACAAGCGCGAAGCCTGTTCAACCCGTCTGATGAAGCCATCGACGCCGAGTATAATCGCGTGACAACTACGCAGAGGAGGAGACCATCATGGCACGGTCAGTCGTTGATGTCGCAACCTACATCCTGGAGCGCACGGATACGATCACGACCATGAAGCTCCAGAAGCTTGCCTTCTACTCCCAGGCTCAGCACCTCGCGCAGTATGGAGTGCAGCTCTTCCCGGAGGACTTTCAGGCGTGGCGGGGCGGCCCGGTCGTACCCGAACTCTATGCCCTGCATCGCGGAAAGTTTCTGATTCATCCAGGCGAGCTAGAAGGCGGCGATTCGTCGACTCTGACCGATCACGAACGTTCTGTTATCGACAATGTGTGTGCTGCGATGGGACACGCGACTGGTGCTGAGCTAAGCGAACGCACACACCGAGAATCCCCCTGGCTCGATGCGCGCAACGGCCGGAAGCCCTCCGAACCATCAGACACAGTCATTACCCAGGACGCAATGCACAGCTACTATCTGGAGCATCCCGTTCTCATCTGAGCGTCCGTTGGCACCTTTCGCCGGAGTCGATGAGCACACCAGTCCGAGTAGCAGAGCAAGGGCTGAAACGGGTACGGAGCAGTTCACCTGCAGACGACGACCGCGAAACCCGACAAAACAAGGCCTCGTAATAGTCCAATCGTGGACGGCAAGCTGAAGTCACGCCCTCGTGTTCCCTTCGCGCACGCGCGAGGGGAACACGTGCATTCGAGGGTCCTGTCGGAGGAAACACTGCCCGCAAACAATGAGTCCTGCACGTCATTTCCCGCCCAACCGCCTCCTTCACGCAGTCTTTTCAGCGGAGCATCAAGGTTCAGAGAGATCACTTCAAAAGCCACGGAAGAGAGCTACGTGCGCAGTCGAAGCAGCTACACGGAATCGAGCACCAGCTGTTCGGCATTTGCAGATGGACTGGACGCAGATGTGCATGCCTCCTCCTACCCTCCCTACATAGGAGAAAGGAGGTGACGAATGAACATTCGTGAAGTACGCCGACACGGCAACGGATGGGGCGTGTTCGATCCGGACGCATCCAGAGCATCCGCGGTTGAACCAACGCAGGCAGCTGCTCAACAGCGCGCACGCGACATTCTGGCTAATCAGGGTGGCGGCGAAATGCGGACGCGAGGAGAGAACGGGAAAATCCGCGCCCAGGACACCATCAAGCCTGGGAACGATCCCCGTCGAAGCAGGGGCTAGTTACCACTGAGGGGGCGGGGCTAACACCCGCCCCCTCAGTTCGTTATTCGGCCTTCTTCTCGGGGAAGGACAGCAAGCGATCCCTGTAGTGCTCATACTGCGCACGACGAGCTGCAATCTCGGCGGGCAAACCCGACGAGATATCGTTGACGAGGGCGTCGAAGCGGTCGAGTACATCTGCCACACGGTCTTGTTCCTCCATCGGTGGCACAGCCACTGGGAAACGCTCAAGCATCGGCTTCCTCACTGACGTGACAGATGAATGAAAGACTGTTGATTCAAGGTATCGACCGAATTGGGAAACCATCACATGATACAAATACCTTGAGGACAGCAACTCAAGATTAGGAACGATCCGATAAGCTCGCTGATGTAGGGCATATTTTCCTTCTACATGGTGAAAAACCCTACCAACACCTACACCATCGCCCGCTGTGAGCACCGCAGATTCATCAAAGTCATACTCATTCAAGCTGAGCGGCACTTGGGACCTAACATAAAATGGGTAAGCGCCATCTTCGACGGCATCCGAAGTGTTTCGCCCACCCGTCGCTATATGCGCCAATTCTCCGAGCTTTACCATTTCAACCGGGCCGCGAGCAACCAGGGAATCATAGGAGAGCAAGTGGTTGCGGTAGTGCTCGTACTGGACTCTCCTGGCTTCCAGTTCCGCTTCCAGCGTCGTGAACTGATCCAAGATTCTCACGATCTCTCTCTGCACTTCCAGCGGAGGAACCGGAATTTGAATACGACCGAGTTTCCTTTGATTCATACTCGGCACACCTGCTGCCTCGTTCATCTGGGACAGGTGCATTGTCTTCATCTTGTAATAAAAGAACTTCGGATCAAGGTCTGAAGCAATTTCCGTGTAGAAAATCGTATCGACAGTCCAAAATTCCCCTTCTACGAAGAAAATGTTATCGAGAGAGCCTTTTCGAGGAATAAGGACCGTCGGCCCTTCACCGAGAGCCTCCGACACATGTGTCATAACACCGCCCGAACCGTACACGGGAACACTTCCCGGTGACAGCGTCTTATAGTCACATCCATTTCGAATACGTACGAGCTCACTCAAGGGTCGATATTCCACCCCGTCCGGGCACAGCTCCTCGATCAGCTCGGCGAGGCGGCTCATTGGTCGGCCTCCAGTTCTGCGACGATCGCGTCGATGGAGGCACGCAGCTCGCGCTGACGCTCCACGATGCCGGCGATCCGAGTGTTCAGCTCGACGATGTCCACCTGCTCGCGCGTGTCCTCGGGCTCGACGTAGGAGGACACCGACAGGTTCCAGTCATTGGCCTGAATGTCGTCGATCGACACCAGGGCGGCCACGTGATCCACGGCCTGGCGCTGCGACACCAGGGAGAGAATCCGCTGCTGATTATCCGCCGACAGTCGATTCTTATTTCCCTCACGCACGCATTCGGCGGACGCGTCCACGAAGAGAACGTTGTGACCGGGGCGCGCCTTCTTGAGCACGATGATGCAGGTCGCAATCGTCGTCCCGAAAAACAGGTCCGGCGGCAGCTGAATGACCGCGTGCACGAAGTTGTTTTCGACGAGGTATCGTCGGATCTTTCCCTCGGCACCGCCGCGGTACAGGACACCCGGAAACTCGACGATCGCGGCCGTTCCGTCCTCGGTCAGCCAGTGCAGCATGTGCATGGTGAAGGCCAGGTCAGCCTTGGACTTGGGGGCCAACGCGCCGGCTGGGGCAAAACGCGGGTCGTTGATGAGGGCGACCTCGTCCTTACCCGCCCACTTCGTGGAATACGGCGGGTTCGACACGATCGCGTCGAAAGGCTGATCATCCCAATGGGCTGGTTCCGTCAGCGTGTCACCGAGCGCGATGTCGAAGTTCGCGAAATTCACGTCGTGGAGGAACATGTTGATGCGGCACAGATTGTACGTCGTCAGGTTGATCTCCTGGCCGAAATACCGGCGACGACTCGATGGCCCCAGCAGCTTCGCGAATTTCAGGAGCAAAGACCCTGATCCCGCGCACGGGTCGTACACACGAGCCACGTCAGAGCGACCGTCCAGGGCGAGGGTCGCGAGGACCTCGGCGACCTCCTGGGGCGTGTAGAACTCACCGCCCGACTTTCCCGCGCTTGAGGCGTACATCGTCATCAGATACTCGTAGGCGTCGCCGAAGGCATCGATCTTCGCAGCACCGTGTTCCAGTGGCAGGTCCCCGACGGCGTCCATGATCTTCACGAGCTTCGCGTTGCGTTGGGCCACCGTGTTGCCGAGTTTTGTGGAGTTCACGTCCACGTCGTCAAAGAGACCACGCAGGTCCGACTCGGAGCCGCTCCCCCGCGCCGAGTTCTCGATGAATCGGAAAACGCGGGCCAGAGTCTCGTTGAGATCTTCATCGGCCGCGGCACACGCCCGCACGTTGCCAAACAGGTCGGAGGGACGGATAAAGAACCCCTTCTCCCTGACGATGGCCTCACGCTCACTTTCCGCATCTGCATCGTTGAGGGCCGCGTAGTCGAAGGCATCAGCTTCCTCGGCGCTTCCGCCTTCAGCCAGGATCCCCTCACGCTGCGAGTCGTTCACATAATCCGTCAGATTTTCAGAGATGAACCGGTAGAACAGGAAACCGAGCACGTAGCTCTTGAAGTCCCACCCATCCACGCTGCCGCGCAGGTCGTTGGCGATACGCCAGATCGTCTTATGCAGCTCCGCGCGTTCGATTACTGCCGCCACTACGCCCTCTTTCTCACGCGAGGTGCCGACGCGCCCCTCGCTTACCTCTTGCGCTCTACGATCACACACCGGCCAATCCGGGCGCACATGTGCTCTAGCTTACTGCACAAGCCGCAGCCGGAGGCTCCCGAGGGCACCTTTTTGCGGGCCCTATCCCCGGCCTCGTTCCTATCACGAGGCCGGGGATGGCTCTATGCACCGGTGTCCGTGGCGGGACCTCACCCGCTACACGCTAGACAGTTTCTGTCGCGCCGCCATTTCCCAGCGACGCACCTCCCCTGATCAGGAGGCGCGACCAGCCAATCACCTCTGACAGCCGTTGATAATCGACCGTTTCCACACTTTCCCTTGTCCGCACTGCGGGACACTTTCGCCCACCTTCACTATATTGTCGGTTAATTTACTGACAAAGCGGCGTACCGTTGAAGGAGCGCGCGATCACGCGTCCACCTCCCATGAAGAGACTCCTCAACACCATCAAGGACACACACGTCATGGCGACACGACATCCCCTGACCATTCCCGCCGCTCTCGTGCTCGGCACGGCCGTCGCGGCGACGGCGCTACCGCTGCCGAGCTCAACCCCGGCCACGGCCTCGGGCACGGCGCACGTCACCCGCGCCTACACGGACAAATCCACCCACGCGCCGGGCACTCAGGCGACCATCACGGCCGAGGCGAGCGGAGACGGCACCATCCACTTCACCGTCAGCCACCTCGGAGTCGAGGTCGCCTCGGGCGACGCGACCGTCGAGAACGGCAAGGCCACGTGGACCTACCCGACGCCGGGCGACAACAACCAGGGATACCTGGTGACCGCGACCGGCGCGGACGGCACGCACGCCGAAACCGCCCTGGACGTCTCCTCCAGCTGGACGCGCTTCCCGCGCATGGGCTACCTCTCCCATTTCAAGCCCACCGCACCGGCGGGCACGGATGGGAATACCACCTACGAGTCCTTCCTCTTCCAGCAGCCCCAGGACTACATCAACAAGCTCAGCCAGGACTACCACATCAACGCGCTGCAGTACTACGACTGGCAGTACCGCCACGAGCAGCCCGTCGCCACCGGAGACCTCGAAAACCAGTGGCCCCTGTGGTACGCCAACACCTACGCGTCGAAGAAGACAATCTCCGACTACGTCACCGACGCGAAGAATGCCAACATCGGCTCGCTCGCCTACTCGATGGCATACGCGGCTAACGACAACTACGACACGAACACCATCAAAGACGAGTGGCGCCTACGTAACGACGACGGATCCTATTGGGTGCGCGACCTCGGTGAACAGTGGTGGGTACCGACCCCCGAGGGCGTGGATAAGCCCAAGAATCACCAGATCATGATGAACGTCAACGCCCAGGGTTGGCGCGACTACATCACGGACCAGTACGTGGCCCAAAAGGACGCATTCGGGTTTGACGGCACGCACATCGACACGCTCGGCCAGACCGTGAAGAAGGACGCGGCGGGCAACTCCGTGGACCTGACCGACGGCCTGACGGCTCTCGTCAACGACACGGCCGCCAAGACCGGCACGGCGACCGGCATCAACCTGCCCGACGGCGCTGGCACCGACAAGATCGGCCCGTCCTCGGCCTCGTACATCTACACCGAGCTGTGGGATCACAACGAAACAAACCAGCAGGTCGCCACCTACCTGCAGGGCGCGCGCAACGCGGCCGGCAACAAGCCGCAGATCGTGGCCGCCTACGCGAACAACTACGACCCGACTCAGTCCGGGCGCCCGGCGGTCCCCACGCAGGACGGCCCCCGCATCGAGGCCGAGTCCGATCAGGCGAGCGTGAGCGGTGGCGCTCATATCCTCTCCGGCGACGACTCCGCGTCGGGCGGCGCCTACGCGGGCGACTTCTCCCAGGGCGGCTCCACTGTGACGTTCACTGTTGACGCTGGCCAGGGCGGCACGTTCACGTTCACGACGCGCTACGCCAGGCAGGACGTTGACCCCAACTATCACCAGATGATCCTCGACATGGGCACGAGCGATCAGAAGCTCATCAAGTACGTCCACTTCGATCAGACGGGCAGCTACGACACGTGGAAGGACATGACGGAGACGGTCGAGCTCACGCCCGGCGTCCACACGATTTCCTACTGGGTCCCGACCGATAAACACTACACCCCCGTCAATATCGACTGCATCACCTTCCGTGAGTTCAACACGGACTCCGTCAAGCTCGCGGATGCTGCGTTTGCGGCGAACGGCGCGCACCACCTGGAGCTCGGCGACTACGGGCGCATGCTGGACAACGAGTTCTTCGTCAACTCTGGGCGCTCCATGTCCACGGACCTGCAGGCGTGGATGAAGAACTACTACAACATCTCCACCGCCTACGAGAACCTGCTCTACGGCGACAACCTGACGCGCAAGGAGCACCAGGTCGAGGTCTCGACCGCGGGCGTGAGCCTGCCGACCTCGACGAACGGATCCGCGAACACGATCTGGGCGAACACCATGACGTCCAACGCGGGTACGGCCCTGCACCTGATCAACCTGCGCACCGACGACCAGGACGGCAACGACGAGTATTGGCGTAACGCCGCGAAGCGGATCCTCCCCTTCGGTGACACGTCCGTCACCTACCACCTGGAGCAGGGTGAGCAGGTCCCCGGTTCTGTCTTTGTGGTCAGCCCTGACGCTGATGGTGGCCGCCCGACGCAGCTCGACTTCACGACCGGCACGGACGAGCAGGGACACACGACCATCACGTTCAACGTGGGCTGGCTTTCCTCGTGGGACATGGTGGTCTTCTCCCCCGCCGCGAGCGCGGCTGGTACGGACGCCGCGACCACGACGAGCGAGGCCGTCACCGGCCAGGTGCGTAACGACCTCGGCCAGTGCCTGACGTCGAAGGACCCGAAGGGCGAGGACGGCACCCCCGTGTGGAACGCCAACTGCGCCCGGGACTCCGACGCGCAGACCGTCACCTACGAGGATGGTCACCTGCGCATCGGCGACCGTTGCGTCGACGTGCTGGGCGGATACACCGAGGAGGGCACGGTCGCGCACATGTGGACGTGCTACCCGACGCTTGATTCCCAGATGTGGGATCGCAACGATTCCGGCCAGCTCGTCAACCGCGCGTCCGGCCTGTGCCTGACGATCCCGGGCGAGACGACGCAGGAGGGCACGCAGGCGGTCATCTCGCAGTGCTCGTCCTCTTCGCCGTCGCAGCGCTGGAGCCTCCCCTCGCCGGCAGGCAAGTAGCGGAGCGCTCGCCGGGATAGGCACTACCCGGCAGGGCGGCTCCTGTCTGGGCGCGCGCGGGCTCACGCGCAGCCCAGGACTCGGCCCCGACCTCGTACACGAACGAGGCCGGGGCCGAGTTGTATCCCTGACATTCAGTTGGTCTTCGTGTTCGTCGGGTGATATCCGATGTAGCCGATGTACACCTTCTGCGTCTTCTTCGTGTCGGCGTAGTAGTACATGCGCGGCGCCTTTTGGTTGCAGAACGGTGGGGCAAAATGCGTCCACATTTCAATATAACCGCGTGAATCGACCTCGGTAGGAACCGGTAGCATACGCTCGAGCCGCATCTTTCGATCCCTCTTCACAGTTCGCCCTTCGTTGCGCTTGTGATGGCCGGGACCACACCTAAAATACCCTTCCGGGGGACACGCAAGGTAGAGGTCAAGATCTCCATTTGTAAAGTCGCCCGTCTCCCGTGCACGCATGTAGTCACGCAGGACCAAGATATAGTTCCAGAACTCCGGCGCATAGTGGTTTTCAGCCAGGTCGTCGATTGCGAGAATATCGTCCACCATCGAATCCGGTGCGCTCAGCTCAACGTAGCGCGTGACCGTCTCGTACCCCTGCTGCGTCATGCGGTCGAACAGCTCCGACATGCTCTTCGGCGCGTCAGCCAGCCACGAATCATCAGGTTCAGTCGCATGACCACTCGATTCTTCTTGCCTCAGCTTCCATTCGAGGGAACGGTTTCTCTTGCTCAGCCGCTCCCTCTCTTGCTGGCTCGCAAGCAGCTGTTCTGCAATCGCTTTCTTCTCTTCCTTGAGCTCCTCGATCTCTCGGCTCTGGTGAGAAGCTTCCTCCAGCAGTTCCTCCGCGACCCGCAGCTCGTCCGCGAGCGCTTCTCGCTTGTGCGCAAGCTGTGCGTGCGCGTCGTTCATGGCGTCCAGGCCGCTCTCCAGCGCGGCGACACCGCTCTCCAGCTCGGTATGCGAGCGCGGATTGAACGCGGGCAGGAAGCGGCGAATCAGGCGGCGCAGCGGCTCGTACCAAGCCAAGTGCTGGGACTGGCCGCGCTGCGGGGCAGGTTCGGACGTCGCAGGCCTGACGTCCGCCTCGCGGGCGCTGGTCTGAAGAGGGGCTTCCTCTTGCTCCTCGCGGGCAGGCACGCGCACGTCCTCGACCGGTCCCCCCGCGTCGCTGGCGGCTACGGAGAAAGACTCGGCGACCCGCTGGCGCACCTTCTCGTCGAGCAGTTCCACCGTCCGCTCGCTCTCACGCAGCGGGTGGAACGTAGGCACCGTCAGGCGTTTCTTGTCCAGGAGCGCCTGGGCCCGACGAAGCTCCTTATCGAGGCCGTTTTCCCACAGGTACTCGCAGGGCGTTCGCGCGATGATCGCCGACAGTTCAGGGCGGAATCGCTTGCTGTTCTCGTCGTAGCCTCGCAGCAACGTGCCCGCGGTCAGCACCCTGTGGCGAAGCCTGTCGGTTGGTTCGTCTGAGCGAAAGCCGGGAAGGTAGGTTCGCAGGCTTCCCTTGGGCATGGCGCACCCCTGCCCGATCCGGGCATGGAACTGGCGGTAGGCCTCGGGCGTGAGCAGAAAGTAGGACGCGCAGCCCAGGGAGTCCTTCGTCAGGGAACGCAGGATGTCTTTCCAACGGTATTCCGCCTCGAGGGCGTCCGAGTCGCTCCCGTCCGTCAGCGGGGCGGCCACGACGACAGATGCGCGCCGACGCTCATCACGGATCCAGCCGATCAGCTGCTCCACCTGTTCCTCGTCGGCAACGGATTGGGGGGAGTCCGACAGCGGCATGCCGCGGTCGTGGCAGTGGCCCTCGGTGATGAGGTCGCGGACCAGCGCGGGTGGCTTCGCGTCCCATTCGCCCTCGCGCGGAGGGGTCACCTCGATCCACAGCACCTGGTCGTAGTTGGATTCTTTGGTCGCGTGCAACGCGTAGACGCGCGTGGTCCACTGGTCGCCGCCCTCTCTGCGCTCGACCATCTCCAGGAGTTGGCGCTCGTAGTGTCTATCCTCTGACGCCTCTGACAGCTTGGTCGCGACGACGTCTGCCGTCTCGTCCCATTTGGAGGTGAGCTCTCCGAATCGATAGATCCCCTCAGCGTCGCACTCCACACCCACGCGCGAGCCCCCGGGCGGGTACTTCTTGTTCACCCACTCATGAAAGAGGCGGTCGGCGGTCTGCATCGCGCTTTCCGCGCCTTCCAGTTCCAGAATTGCACGATAGCCGCGCGCCATGATGCCTACCCTTCAGTCAGCACTGATAGAAGACTTTTGTGCATCAGCTTACAGCTACCGAACAATTGTCACATTCGAACCAGGGTTGGGATTATGAGGCGCGCATCACATGCAAGTGCTCCCCGGCCTCGTATCGACACCGGGGAGCACCGTAACGGACGCGACAGGTCAGGACGCGGTGACCTCAACGGGCGCGCTCTGCACGAGGCCGGACAGGGCGTCCATGAAACGCGCGATGAGCTTGCGGTTGCGCCCATTCTGCATGAGGTTCGGCATGCCCTTCGTGGTGCAGGTGACCTCGACGATGACTCCCTGCTCGTTCGGGATGAAGCCGACGACGATACGCTCACCGTAGGAGGTGAAGGTGAAGGGCGTCTCGAACGTGATGAAGCGGGCGTTCATGTCCGCGCCGGTCAGGGTCGCCCTGTCGACGGCCTGCAGCGCGCTCGTCGCCGCGTTGAAGACCTGCTCGTACGGCAGGCTGTACTGGAAAGTCTGCGTGGTGCTAGCAGTAAAACCCATGGTGTCTCCTTGTGATCATGGTTGACGTATCGTCCACTGCGCGAGGCCCACGCGCAGACCCGTCAACAAGGGAGCGCCCTCACGCACGAATGAACGCTCCTCAGTATAGCGCCGTGCGCGCGTGACCCTTCCAGCCGGTCCGGTGGATCAGCGTCGACAGCCAGAATGTACGCGCGAACGCGGACAGGACAGGCACGTTGCGCCTCGCCTCACAGCAGGGGCTACGCGAGCAAAAAGACAGCGTAGAGCCAGCGACTCGGTGGGCGCGTACCGACATCGACGCCGAACAGGGGAATCATGCCAGGTCGATCGCGCACGGATACGAACGTTTCCTGACGCATCGTCCCTCCTGGAGCATTGCGCGACACGAAGGCAGCCCCTGTGAAAAACGAAGGCGACGAGGCGTCATCGCCCAACGAGCAGGCGCCGAGGCGGCCATAACCGTCTCGGCGCCCGGCCTCACTATGACAGGAGCCGCTCAGGAACGCGGCTCGTAGGGGCTCACCGCCACGGAGGGCATCTCCTGGCACACCCGCAGGGACAGGCGCAGGCTCGTCGAACCCGAACCGTTCGTATTGATGATGTCCACCTGGTCGGCGTCCGCAGCCGTGCACCCATCGACGCCGTCCACCGACTCGGCCGTCAGCGTGACGCCCACGCGCCCACCCTCAGGAATCGTGTACACGTTGCCCGGATCCTCGCCGTCGCGCGCCGCCTCGGAGACGGTCGCCCCGCCGGAGGCAAACAGGACCTGCGGGAAGCCGCTGATCCAACACGACGACCCCTCATTCGTGAAGGTCACCTCGATATAGGTGGTCGAACCAATCTCCTGGCGCGACCCCACGGATGCCTGCAGGTTCGACAGGTCGCAGCGCGCCTCATTGTCACTCACGTCCACGTCGGGCGCCTGATTCCCCCTATCGGTGGACGCGCTCTGGGCCGCCTCACCGCTCTGCCCGGCCCCACCGCTCTGGGAGGGCGCCGCGCTAGAGGAAGTCGAAGCACTCGGCGTCGCAGGCGAGGACGTCGCCCCCGACTCGGGCTGGCCGCCCTTCGGCGAACAGGCGCCGACGCCCAGGACGAGGGCGGACAGTGCGGTCACGGCAAGGAAGCGTCGCATATTGATCATGCGACCATCCTATGGAAGCGACGCGGGGGTCCCCCTCGCCACGCCGGTCGTTACGAACTGGTGACAAGCGGCGCCCACCACGCGAGCGGCGGGCCACCCCGGCCTCGTCAATTCCCAATCCGCCCACGCGAGCAAAGAACGACGCCCTCCCGCGACCACTCAGCTGCCGGAAACCGGCTCAATCTTGACGGGCGCGACGTCCATCTCTTCGAAAGACACCAGGCGGTCCTTGCGCACCAGGTGATAGCCCCACCACA
>QWCT01001710.1_pt1 | contig 11522 bp, 9 predicted proteins | sample 1972681 | NCBI WGS metagenome assembly QWCT01 (sample SAMN09866701, study PRJNA288562) | Human oral metagenome isolate pre3_saliva, whole genome shotgun sequencing... | isolation source: mouth | host: Homo sapiens | place: USA: California | reverse complement strand
GCTGGTGCGCCCCTACGGTGACTGGCCGTGGGTAGTGTCCACCCCCACCTTCTCGCCCGTGCCCACCGGTGACGACCCGTCCACCTACACTCGTAAGCCGGTAGCTTCCGGCCCCTACCAGGTGGCGGACTACAAGCAGGGCGTCTCGGTGACCCTGGAGCGCAACCCCAAGTGGGAGGCCAAGAGTGATCCGCTGCGTAGCGCCCTGCCCGACAAGGTGGTGTTCAAGCTGGGTCAGGATGAATCGGTAGCTAACAAGTCCATCATTGCTGACGCCGGTGAGGCTGCCACCTCCATGAGCTCCTCGCGCGTGGCCGCCGCCCAGCTAGCGGAAATCACCGCCAACCCCAAGGCTAAGGCCCGCCTGGCTACCTCCAGTGCCGGCCCGCTGCTGTACCTGGCCATCAACACTGAGCGCGTAAAGGACCTGGCTGTGCGTCAGGCCATCAACTACGCGGTCAACAAGGACGCCGTGGTGCAGGCTCTGGGTGGTCAGCTAGGTGGTCTCAAGGCCACCACCTACATCACCCCCGGCATTGAGGGACGTAAGGAATACGACCTGTACCCCTACAACGTGAACAAGGCCAAGCAGCTGATCGCCGGCAAGAACGTGCCCGAGCTGGTGCTGCTCACCCCCAACGGCCAGGCCCAGGTGGCCGTGGCTGAGGCGGTGCAGCAGTCGCTAACCAAGGCCGGTTTCAAGGTGCGCATTGACCCGGTTGAGACCGACACTGCCAGTGAGCGCTCCACTAACTCTGACGGTTCCTCCTACGACCTGACGCTAATGTCTTGGAACCCGGACTACCCCAGCCCGGCCGCTAACCTGCAGCCGCTGTTTGCCTCCAGCGAGATCGGTAACGGTGGCATTAACGCCTCGCGCTTTAAGGATGACGCCGTCGACAAGGCTACCAGCACGCCCCCGCAGTGCCGTTGGCCTACCGCCGCAACTCCTTCCTGCGCGGCTCGAAGGTTACCGGCTTCTACGTGGAGCCTTACCCGGCATACCCGAACTACCTGGTACTAGGGGTCGAATAGAGATGAGCATCGAAAGTAGTTCCCAGCGCCCTAGTGGCGCGGGCGCAGACGCCGAGCTGCTGCCCGGCGGCGAGGCTGGCGGCCAGGCTGCTGACGCTCAGGGGGCGGTTGTAGACACTGTCTACGACGGCGTTCAGGAGGCTACCACTCAGGTGGACGCTGCCGGCTTTGAAAAGCCTGCGCCTGGAGCGGTGTTTTGCCTGCGCGAATTTGGCGTAACCTTCCCCGCCCAAGGCGGCGAGGACGTCGTCGCCAGCCAGCAGATCAACCTGGACCTAATTAAGGGCCAAGTGTTGGCGCTGGTGGGTGAGTCTGGCTCGGGCAAATCCGTGACCGCCATGGGGGCGTTGGGACTACTTTCTGCTAACGCGTTAGTTAGTGGCAGTGCCGTACTGGATTGCTGCCACCAAAACCAGGAACTGGTGGGTGCGGCGCGCGAAATTTTGGATCAGGTGCGCGGCGAACACGTGGGCGTAATCTTCCAAGAACCCACCACCGCCCTGGACCCGCTGTTTACCATTGGCGATCAGATCGCCGAAGCCATCGCCATCCACGGCGAGGGCAAACGCAAGCGCACCACTTTGCGCCAGCGCCGCGCCGTGCGTACCCAGGTGCTTAACGCCCTTAGCCGGGCCGGCCTGGGTGGGGATCAGCGTGAAACTGAGCGGATCGCTGACTCCTACCCGCACCAGCTTTCCGGTGGCCAGTTGCAGCGCGCCTGCATCGCCCTGGCTACCGCCAATAACCCCAGCGTGCTAATTGCTGACGAGCCCACCACCGCCCTGGATGTAACCGTGCAGGCCGAGATCTTGGATCTGCTGCGCCAACTGGCCAGTGAAGGCGTGGCGGTACTGCTAATCACCCACGACATGGGGGTGGTGGCCGATGTGGCCGACGCGGTGGCGGTAATGCGTCATGGGCGAATCATTGAGCGCGGCGATGTGCGCACTATTTTTGCTTCTCCTAGCCATGACTACACCCGTCAGCTGTTGGCTGCGGTGCCGCGTCTAAATAGCTTGCGTGGCGGCGCGGGTAGCGGCGCTGACACTGGTGCTGATGTGTCTGGCGTGGGCGTCGCGGCTGTGTCTGGCGACGGCCTCGCTAAGGTGGCCACAGTTAACAGCGACGGCGCCGCTAGTGAGGGTGATGGCGTTGCCTCCCGTGCGGGGGATAGCGGCCAGCCGCTAGTGCGAATTGAAAATCTAGACGTTGTCTACCGCAATGGGCGTCGCCAGGTGCACGCGGTGCGTGGGGTTAGCTTCGATATTGCGCGCGGCCAAGTTCTAGGCCTGGTGGGTGAATCCGGCTCAGGTAAATCCACCATTGCCGGCACACTCACCGGACTGGTACCTATCCACTCCGGCTCAGTACAGGTAGATGGCCTGGAAGTAGCTGGGGCCAGCGGGCGCAAGCTGCGGGGAGTGCGCAGTCAAACTGGCATCGTGTTCCAAAACCCGGCCTCCTCACTAAATCCACGCCGCTCAGTTGGGGCCTCCATTGGCCAGCCATTACAGCTACACACTGATTTGACTAATGCTCAGCGGCGCCAGCGGGTGAATGAGCTGCTTGAGGCAGTGCGCCTACCGGCGTCGATGGCTCAGCGCTACCCCCACGAAATGAGTGGTGGACAGCGTCAACGAGTGGCTATTGCGCGTGCCCTGGCGCTGCAGCCGAAACTGCTGATTGCCGATGAACCCACCAGTGCGCTGGATGTGTCAGTGCAGGCCGTAGTGCTGGAGCTGCTAGCTAACTTGCAGCACGAACTGGGCTTTGCCTGCCTGTTTGTTTCCCACGACCTAGCCGTGGTGGAGCAGGTAGCCTCCCAGGTAGTGGTGTTGCGTCAAGGCCAGGTGGTTGAAGCTGGCAAAACTACCCAGGTGCTCTCTGCCCCCAGTGATCCTTATACCCAAGCACTGGTTGCTGCTGTACCAGTTCCTGACCCAATTATTCAGGCCCAGCGCCGCGCTAAGCGGGCATCTGCTTTACGAGCTGCTTAGACCCTAGCCACAACCGGCTTGCCACCGTAACATTAATTTAGTGGGCAGCGCCACGTTCTTGCGCTGTATATGCCGTTGCGCTGGGCCGTTGGCCTTTGGGATAAGGAGATTGGTATGCCGATTAGTAGCCATAAGCGTTTTGGTTCTGAACTTGCACCTGGACCGGGGCGATACCGACTGGTTGCTAGCGGCGCCTGCCCTTACTGCCGTCGCGTGCTAATTGCCCGTCGACTACTAGGCCTAACCAACGCTCTGCGTGTGGCCTGGAGCTATGGTCGTGGCGAGGACGGCTACTGGCAGCTAACTGATGGCTCTGGCCTACCCGGCGAGGACCCGGTACTGCACGCCACCTCAGTGGCTGAGGTTTACGCCAACACCCCCGGCTACACCCCGCCGCCCACCATCCCCGCCCTGGTTGAACTGGCCAGCGGGGAAGTGGTTATGGACTCCTCTGCTGACCTGCTCTTTGACCTGGCTACGGCCTGGAAGCCGTTCCAGATTGCCAGTGCTCCCGATCTCTACCCTGAGCCCTACCACCTGGCCATTGACGCCTGGCAGCGCTGGCTAGATGAGCATGTGGCCGCCCCCCAGGGCAAGATTATTCACGCTGACGGCGACGCTGAACTAGTTGACGCCGGGGTGCTGACCCTGTTTACCGCTTTTGACGTGATTGACACTCTGCTGGCGCGCGCCACCGGCATGGAGGCTGCCCGCGAGGACGTCATGACCTTCTCTGAGTTGCCCTACCTGGCTGCTGTGACCGCCGTGGGCCAGTACCTGTGCGGCAATAAGCCCACCGCTGCTGACATCTTGCTGTTCACCCAGATCCAGTCCTACGAATACTCCACCCGTGAGGAGCTGGGCTCGCCTTCAATCAGCTTCTGGCCGGCGCTGGCCCGTTGGTTCCGCGCCCTGGAGAACACCCGCTACTGGGTGGGTAGCGAGGAGCGCGCCGCCCTGGGCCTGTAAGTCGCCTTGGCTTTGTAAGCCGCCTTAGCCATGTAAGCCGTTCGGGCCCTGTAAAAGTGTGTTGTGGCGGCGTGGGGTAGTGCGCTAGTTACGCCAGGCGTTAGGCTTAAAGCCAGCCAAAGTAAATTTGAAAGGCAATTATGAGCGTCGAACTGATCGAGCAGTCTTCCCCCGAGCTAGTAGCTGCCATGGAGCGTCTGATCCCGCAGCTGAGCCGCAGCGCCAAGCCCCTCACCGCCGAGCAGACCCAGGCCCTGGTGGACCAGGACAGTGTCTACCTGTTCGTTTTCCGCACCGATAAGCCCGTCACCGCTGCCGACGGCAACGAGGTTGAGGCCGGCACCATCCTAGGTATGCTCTCCCTGGCCACCTTCGCTATCCCCACCGGCGTGCGCGCCTGGGTTGAGGATGTGGTGGTCGACGCCGGCACACGCGGCATGGGTGCAGGCCAGCAGCTGGTTGAGGCCGCCGTGGCACACGCCCAGAAGATTGGCGCGCGCACCGTTGACCTAACCAGCCGCCCCAGCCGTGAAGCCGCTAACCGTCTCTACCGACGCTGCGGCTTCGAGCTGCGCGAAACCAACGTTTACCGCTACGCCAGCAACTGATCGATATAGGCTGCCACGCTAGGCACGCTGTGACCACCGGCCGCTTCACGCAGGCCATCCACAGAGTTTTCCATGGCGGCAGCCGTATCGGCGCTAGCTAGTAGCTGTAAGTCATTCCAAGAATCACCCACCGCCGCAGTGCGGGCCACCGGCCTGCCTGCGGCGGCCAGGTATTGCACCAGCCACTGCAAAGCAGTGGCTTTGGTGACTCCATGTGGGACCACATCAAGGTAGTTGGTGGAACGCGGGGCATCTAGCTGCCCCGCGAACTCCTGGCTGATTTGGGCAGACAGGGCGTCGGCAGTGTGCGGGTTGGGAATATAAACCGGCACTGAGGAAACCTCTAAGCCGCGCTCCAACACCTCATCCAGACTGGACCACACAAAGCCGTTTTCGGGCCGGTCAGTGCTGAATTTAGCCAGGTGACCGGTGGCGTCGTGAACAATGTAGTCTGCCTGCGGCGTGGTGCAGTAGAAGCTACAATCTTCACGTTCTAACAGGGGCCGCAGCACCGCCTCCAGCTGAGCTGGCGTAATAGTGCGGTTATAGAGCACGTTAGCCTCGCCGTCGGCAACCACGCAGCCAGAAGCGCAAATGGTGTAGTCATAAACCAGCTGCTGTATCCCCAGCGGGCGCGAAACCAGGCTCAAACTGCGCCCACTGGCGGGCACCAACACGTTGCCAGCAGCCCGCCAACGCGCACAGGCCGTAGCGTTTTGCTCCCCCACAGTGTTAGGGGCGCTAAATAAAGTGCCATCCAAATCAGTAGCCAGTAACTGCACCAAAACCTCCAAAACTTTAAACAAAACGCGGCTGAACCTGCCCGGTCTGGGCGGGCTCAGCCGCTTAGCAGCCGGCCTGGGCTAAGGCCCTGGCTGGTGCTTACTCCTTGGGGACGTTGCGCTCTAGCTCGGATAGCCAAGCCGCCCCGGAAGCATCAGAAGGCATACGCCAGTCGCCGCGCGGCGAGAGAGTGCCGCCAGCTACCACCTTGGGTCCGTTAGGCAGGGTGGAGCGTTTGAACTGGTTAGCGAAGAAACGCTTAATGAACAGCTCCAGCCACTTGCGAATCTCGGGCAGCTGGTAAGCCACCTGCTCATTTTCGGGAATCCCCACTGGCCAGTGGCCTGTGGAGGCGTCATGCCAGGCCTTCTCAGCCAGGAACGCAATGCGGCTGGGGCGCGCCCCGCGTCGCAGCACCTGGAATAGGGTGAAGTCCTGTAGCGGGTAGGGGCCAATCTTAGCCTGGGTGGACTGGATCGGCTCACCATCCTTGCTGGGAACCAGTTCAGGGCTGATCTCAGTGTCCAGCACTGAAAGCAAAGTGGCACCCACGGCGTCGTCGAAAATCTTTTCCGCCACCACCCAACGGATCAGGTGCTGGATCAAGGTCTTGGGGATGCCCGCGTTGACGCCATAGTGGGCCATTTGGTCGCCTACGCCGAAAGTGCACCAACCCAGCGCCAACTCGCTTAGGTCACCGGTGCCAAGCACAATCCCGCCACGCTCATTGGCAATACGGAACAGGAAGTCGGTGCGCAGGCCGGCCTGGACGTTTTCAAAGGTGACGTCGTAGACCTCCTCGCCGCGCCCGAAGGGGTGACCCATGTCTTTAAGCATCTGCGTGGCCACGGGACGAATGTCGATTTCTTCAAAAGTGCAGCCCAGGCGGGTGGCTAGGTCGATAGCGTTGCGCTTGGTGCCGGCGGTGGTGGCAAAACCGGGCATGGTGATGGCGATTATGTCGCTGCGCGGGCGGCCCAGGCGGTCCATGGCGCGCGCGGCCACAATCAATGCGTGTGTTGAGTCCAGGCCGCCAGAAACCCCGATCACCAGCTTAGGGTTGCCGATAGCGCGCAGGCGCTGCTCCAGCCCGGCCACCTGGATCGAGTAGGCCTCGTAGCAGTCTTGGGCTAGGCGCGCCGGGTCGTCTGGCACAAACGGGAAGCGATCTAGCGGGCGGCGTAAACCAATATCGGCGCGGGTAGGCACTAGCGGCACCGAGATGGTGCGGTAGTCGCTGGCAGTGCCCTGCTGCTCAACGCGGTTGTCGTCAAAGCTGCCCTGGCGTAGTCGCTCTGAGGCCAGGGTACGGATATCGACGTCGGCTACCGCCATGCGCGGGCCCTGCGGGAAACGCTCGGTTTCAGCCAGCTTCTCACCCAGCTCATAGATCATGGTTTGCCCATCCCACGACAGGTCCGTGGAGGATTCGCCCTCACCGGCGGCGGCGTACACGTAGGCGGCGTTGCAGCGCAGCGAAGCCGAGCGGGCCAGCAGCTCACGGTCGTCTGCGCGGCCCACAGTAATGGGCGAGCCCGACAGGTTCACCAGTACATTGGCGCCCGCCAGGGCGGCTTGGGCGGAGGGCGCCACCGGCACCCACAGGTCCTCACACACCTCCATGTGCAACACCATGCCCGGGATGTGGGGGAAGTCTAGGAGCAGCTTGTTGCCAAAAGGCACGACGGCGGAGGCCGTGGTGCCTGCGGGGCTGGCTGCGGAAGCTGCGGAAGCTGCGGGGTTGGCTGTAGGCGTGGCCGGGGTGGATGCGGAGGCGGCGACGGCGTCGTGCTGGGAGGCTGCTGCGGCGTCGTCCTGGGCGGGGCCGTCACCCACCCCGGGCAGGGTGATAGAGGTGGCGCTGGCATTAGCGCCCGAGGCGAAGTGGCGCTTTTCGTAAAACTCGCGGTAGTTGGGCAGGAAAGTCTTGGGGGCGACGGCGTAAACGCGACCACCCTGGATGGCTAGCGCGCAGTTGTATAGGCGGTTGCCCTGGCGTAGCGGGGCACCCACCACTGCCATGACGGTTAACTCGGCGCTGGCCTGACGCACCGACTCAATCGCGGCCAGGGTCTGCTCCAGCAGCACTTCCTGCAGGAAAAGGTCATCGATGGCGTAACCGGTGAGGTTGAGTTCCGGGAACACGGCCACAGCCACGCCCTGAGCCTGAGCTTCCTGGAGCAAATCGATAGTGGTTTGCGCATTCTTAGCTGGATTAGCGGGCGCTACGGGGGCGGTTACGGCCGCGATACGGGCAAAGCCTTGATCATAAACTGAGCGGAACTCCATATGCGTATTGTGTCACGGCCAAGGGGAGTGGGTTAAGTAGTGAGTGGAGCGGGTTAAGTGACGCCGGGCGGTAAAACTACAAAAACTGCGCCACCAAGGCGGCGGCGCAGTTTTGTGTGGGCAGTTTTTGCATGTGCAGCCGGCTAAGCCGGCTGGGGGTACCAAGGCCCGCCCTGCGCTAGCTGCTAGCGCTCACAACCGGGCTAGCCGCAACGGCGTCGTCGGCAGATACCGAAGCGGCAGGCGCAGCGTCACCAGCAGACGCAACCTCACCAGCGGCGCCATCCTTAGATGCGGCGGCCTCCTCTTCTTCCAGCAGCTGCAAGGCGGCCTTAATGCCCAGCTCCTTCTTGCGGAAGAGCGCGCCCAACACGGCGGCCAGTAGCATGGTGGGCACCAAATAGGCGAAGATCGGAATCAAAGCGTCGGCGTAAGATTCCACCACCACGTTACGCAACGGCGTCGGCAATGTCTTAACAATGGCGGGGGTGAGGCCAGAAGTACCCTTGCCGCCACCAACGTTAGAGAAAGCCGCCATCTGCTTAAGCGTGGCCGGGTCAGCGTTAGCCAGCAAGGCGCGCATCTTCTCACCCAGGTTGTCCTTCAGGCCACTGGAGAAGGCAGTACCCATCGCGGCCACGCCCAAAGACAAGCCAATCTCGCGGAAGAAGTTATTACCGCTGGTGGCAGTGCCAATGTGGCGGGGGTTGACGTCATTTTGCACCAGGGTGGTGATCAGCTGGAAGAAGAAGCCGATACCAGCACCCATATCCGTGGCATACAGGGTGATAAGCCAAACCGGACTGTGAACATCCAGCTGGGACATCCCCAAAGTGCCAGCTGCCGCAATGATAGGGCCAATGATCAGGTAGATCTTGTAATGGCCGGTGCGGCTCATGGCTATGCCAGAAAAAACACCGGTAGCCAACAAGCCCAGCGTCATCGGCACCAGCAAAAGCCCTGAAACCGTGGCCGAATATCCATAACCCATTTGCAGGTAAGTAGGCAGGTACAAGGTGGCGCCAAACATGGCCCCCATGTACAGCATGGACATCAGCGTGGCTAGCACGAAGGTGCGGTTAGTCATCACCTCATAGGGCAAAATCGGCTCAACCGCGCGTCGCTCTGCGAACACAAAAGCCACCAGGCAGGCCAAGCCCGCCACACCCATACCAATAATCACCGGGCTAGACCAGACGTACTCGCTGCCGCCCCACGTGGCCACCAAAACGATCGCCACTGCCGCAACATCCATAAGCACTAAACCTAGCCAGTCAATGGGGGCGGTCAGCTTGTGCTTAGGTAGCTTCAGGGTTAGCGCCATAGCGGTGAAAGCAATTACGCCCAGGGGTAGGTTGATCCAGAAAGTCCAACGCCAAGACGCCGAGTCGGTTAGCCAGCCACCAATGATCGGACCCAGCACCGAGGCGATACCGAACATGGCGCCAATCGGGGCGCCGTAGCTGCCACGGTAACGCGGCGGGATTAGGTCAGCCATAACTGCCTGAGAAGAGATAATCAGGCCACCGCCACCCACGCCCTGTAGGGCACGGAAAACAATAAGCTGGGTCATGTCGGTAGAAAAACCACACAGGGTAGAGCCCAGCAGGAAGCTGCCGATAGCCACCAAGAACAGGTTTTTGCGGCCCACCAGGTCACCTAGCTTGCCGTAAAGCGGCATCACCACAGTGATCGCTAGGGTGTAGGCGGTGATAATCCACGACATGTGCTCGGCGCCGCCCAGTTCACCCACGATTGTGGGTAGGGCCGTGCCTACGATGCTCTGGTCCATAGCGGACAAGAACATCACCAGCAGCAAAGCCACGTACACCGCCCAGAAACGGCGGTCTGGCTTAAAGCTGGTTTGTGTTACTGTGCCTGTTTGTGCGGGCGTGGCAGCCTGGGCTGAGGTCGATGCGGGCGCGGCGGCTGGTGCGAGTGCGCTCGCGTGCTTTTGTGTGCTCATTTTCCTTCCTTCTCCTGCTTCTTGCGTTTGGCTTGGTTAATCTTTTTAGGCTCGACGGCGGGGCTCGGCTTGGCTACTGGGGGGAGGTCAGTCCCTGAGCCAACAAGGGAGACCATCAAAGCCAAGGTGTGATCAATGGCCTCTTCTAAAGTGGCAGAGCTGAAAGCGTCGTTATCTAGCCACTCATCGAAAGCTGCGCGCTCAATGGCCAGCATCAGGTAGACCGCCATTCGTAGTCGAGAGTCATCTTCGCTGAGCTGGGTGCGCTGAGCTAAGGCTGGGCGCAGTGACTCAAAAGAGTTGCGAATTGCTGCGTCGATGCGGTTGTGAACTTCCGGGTCGGTTGCGGCAATTTCGCGCTGTAACAAAAATTCTGCCCGGTCGCCGTCAAGGTGCCTGGCACGCTCAAGCAGCAGTTCACGCAGATCTGCTAGGAAATTTTCGCTATTGGTAGCGATATGAGCGAAGGCTTTAGCGTCGAGCGTGGGCCAGACTTTAATTAGATCGAATTTGGTGGGGAAATAATTAAAAACGGTCCGACGTGAGACCCCGGCGCGCTCAGCTACGGCGTCGTAAGTCATGGCCTCATAGCCACGCTCGCGAACCAACTCGGCGGCAGCCTGGCGAATCGCCCTATAGCGACGCCGTTTGTGAGGCGGCATTTCAGTGTCCAACACTACCGGACAGTGAAGTTGTTTCACAGAATGTTTCACGGGAAACAATTTTGCACCCAATGCATATTTGCATCAAGTGCAAAAAAGGTGTTAACAAACACAACGGGCGTCCGCTGCGTTAGCGAACGCCCGTAAGGGCCCAAAAGGGGGATTCAGGATGATGATAGGGAAACGAACAAGACCCCCACAAACGGGGACGCGATCGCAGCACCCGTTGTCGGCTAGCCACTCCCAGGTCTCACGGTAGATCTCATCCGCCCTAAGCTGGGTGCCATCCCTCTGTTGGGCAGCCAGGTAAGCGCTGGGCCCCGGTTCGTGCCATCACGAGCCATGCTTTCTCCAGGGTGTTGTGGTCTCATAGAGGTATGGAACAGGTACGGCAACTGCTGCGAGAAGCTTTAGGGGCGCTCGAGAAGGCTTTGTCGCCTCAGGGCGTCCAGGTGCTGAAGTTTGGGCTGCTTTTCGCTGTGCTGGTGGCTATCGACTGTTGGCTTATCGCAAACCAGCACGCAGTTTTTATCGAGAGTGGAAAAAACGTCGGGCCACTGCGTGAGATAACGTGGTTTGGTCTAGTGCTGCTCGATATTAGTGGAGTCTTGAATGTTCTTGGCTACGCAGCGATTGCTAACCGCAAGCTTTTCACGACATTGAGGCTGCCCTCCATTATCGTCTTGACGGTGCTCACGGCAGTGGCGAGTACTGGGCCCGTAGTACAAGGCCGGATCGCGTACTACCTCCACGACGGCAGAATTGGCTACTTGGCTTATCCCATAATCGTGTCAGTCGCAACGGTGCTTACGCGGTATTTCTGGTTCCGAAGGAAGGGGCAGTTGGGTGCGGTGCGGGGGCTATAGCGTCCGTAGAGGAGGATGGCTAGGTGTTCGAGGGCTTTGCTCCGGCGTTTGGAGGTAGCGGCGCTGGCGGTTATCAATCCGCTCCAGGTGCGCCATGATCCTCTCCTCTGCCCCCGTGGGGGTTGGAACCCACCACCAGGCATCCCATCCAGCTTGGGTGAGCTGACGGTGGGGATATCTTCGGCGATGGCTTTGAGGTCGTCGTCGGTGGTGTCGATGATGGTTTGCATCGTCGAGTAGTCGCGCAAAGCATTGATGGCTGCTGCCCTGCGGTCTACCCCACGCCACGACCCCACAGTGTCTAGCCTGCTGCTATGTAATCAGCCCTCGACGCGAGCGCCTGGGCC
>QWCT01001510.1_pt1 | contig 11539 bp, 10 predicted proteins | sample 1972681 | NCBI WGS metagenome assembly QWCT01 (sample SAMN09866701, study PRJNA288562) | Human oral metagenome isolate pre3_saliva, whole genome shotgun sequencing... | isolation source: mouth | host: Homo sapiens | place: USA: California | reverse complement strand
TTTGATAATCGGCATTAATTTAATTCCCTGTGATTTTTAATAATATTCTTTTGACATATTATACATGATATTTCAAGATTGTAAAGAAAACAGATTATTAGCTATAATGCTAGTATGAATGTAATTGAATCACTTGTACTAGGTTTGACTCAAGGTCTGACCGAATTTATTCCAGTGTCATCATCTGGGCACTTAGAGATTGTTCAAAAATTATTAGGTGCTGGGAGTAGGGCGGAGGATTTTCATTTCTTTTTAGAATTGATCAACTTTGGCACACTACTTGCTCTTTTAATTTATTATCGCAAAGAGATTCTAAAAATCTTTAAACAGGTTTTTGTAAAACGCGACCTACATATGGCATTGAATCTTTTAATCACCTCCATTCCAGCTGGAATTATCGGCCTTCTATTATCCAAGTTTATTGAATCACAAAGCTTCTTCTCAAGCCTCACCACGATTGCGATTGCAATGGGCACGGTCGGGCTGGTGATGATTTTCGTAAATAGCCTACCGCACCTTTCAGAAACTGATGAAAACAAATTACCTCACCATAGAGCTTTAGTAATTGGTCTAGCACAAGTATTTGCTTTAATTCCAGGCGTTTCGCGTTCAGGTTCAACGATTATTGCCGGCCGCGTGATGGGTATGAAATCAGCAGCGGCAGCTAAATACTCTTTTCTGGCTTCCTTGCCAATTATGCTGGCAGTCTGCGGAAAGTCACTGATTTCTAGCTCAAGCCGTGCCTATATTGGAGCAAACTGGCAGATGCTACTGCTTTCAAATTTCATTGCTTTTGTCTCAGGTTTGATTGCCTTAAAGATCGTGATGAAGTTCTTCAAAAAAGAAAGTTCGATCCCAACTTTTGGGTACTACCGTGTTATTTTAGCCTGTGTTTTACTAAGCATCGTACTTTTCTTTTAAAAATTGATTCATTGCTTTTGTCTCAGGCTTGACTTAAAGAATGCCTAAAAAATCTACACGATTTGTGTAGATTTTTTAATTCTCTTTTATGGTATTTGAGTTTTTTAACTACTATTCTAAAACTCTATACCATATTTTAATCTTCGTCTTCGATAATCTGAATATGAGCATCTTTGAGCTGATAATCATCAACAAAGGATGGAGAGCTCATCATGAGGTCGATGCCAGAACCGTTCTTTGGGAAGGCAACAATGTCACGGATGTTTTTATTATCATTTAGGACCATAAAGATACGCTCAATACCAAAGGCACAACCAGCGTGAGGAGGAGCACCAAATTTAAAAGCGTTGAGCATGCCACCAAAACGCTTCTCAACGTACTGATGATCATACCCAAGGATACTGAAGACCTTATACATAATCTCTGGGTTGTGATTTCTGACAGCACCAGAACAGATTTCATAGCCATTCATCACCATATCGTACTGGTCAGCCACAATAGCGAGCTTTTCTTCGTCAGTAGTAGCAGCTTCGAGGGCTTTAAGTCCACCTTTTGGCATGGAGAATGGGTTGTGGCCAAAGTCGAGCTTATGCTCGTCGTCATTCCATTCATAGAATGGAAAATCAACAATCCAACAGAGAGCCACGATGGAGTCATCCTTGAGGTTGAAATGATCGGCAAAGGCGATGCGGAGTTGGCCAAGAATTTTATTAACCTTAGCACGGTCATCCGAACAGAAGAAGACAGCATCACCATCTTTGGCGCCAGTGGCTTCTTTAATTTTAGCCAGCTCCTCAGACTGTAAGAATTTAGCAATTGGGCTTTTTTCAGTACCATTTTCGTACATGATATAAGCAAGACCAGAAGCACCAAGTTTACGAGCTTTCTCTGTAAACAAATCGATCTGAGAACGAGTGAGTGAAGCACCGTTTTCGACACGAATAGCTTTGACACATGGACTCTGAAAAACCTTAAAGCTAGTGTTCTTCAGAATTTCGGTGAGCTCGATCATTTCCATACCGTAGCGAAGATCTGGTTTGTCGACACCATATTTTTCCATAGCTTCTTGATATGGAATGCGCGGAATATCTTCTGAGAGAAGTTTTTTGCCAGCAAAGTCAGTAACGAGAGACTTGATGAGAGGCTCAACAGTTTGCCTGACGGTTTCGCCACTATCGACAAAAGACATCTCGCAATCAAGTTGATAAAAATCACCATAAAGACGGTCGGCACGTGGATCTTCATCACGGAAACATGGAGCAATCTGGTAATAACGCGAGAGACCACCAACCATGAGAAGCTGCTTAAATTGCTGAGGAGCTTGAGGAAGAGCGTAAAAGAGTCCTGGCTTCAAACGAGAAGGAACGAGAAAGTCGCGAGCGCCTTCAGGGCTGGAGTTGGCGAGAATTGGAGTGGTAACCTCGATAAAATCATGCTGGTCCATGTAGTTTCTAAGGTATGAATAAAACTTAGCGCGTCGTTTTAGAGTGTTTTGCATACTTGGACGACGGAGGTCAAGATAACGATACTTGAGGCGAAGTTCTTCGCCGGATTCAGGGCCATCATCGTGGGTATTGACTGGAGGAGTATCGGAGCGATTAAGAAGCTCCATGCTTTCGACGACAAGTTCAATGTCACCAGTTTCAATATTAGGGTTTTTAAGATCAGCGGCGCGCTCACGGATTAGACCAGTGGCAGAGATAACAAACTCATCACGTAAAGTCTCAGCGAGAGCAAAAGCTTGCTGATTCTCTGGGGTAATGACGAGCTGAATAATTCCCTGATGGTCACGCAGATCAATAAAAATTAAGCCACCATGATCTCGGCGGGAATTTACCCAACCAGCAACGGTAACAGTTTCGTTTATTTTAGTCTTCAATTCTCCAGTCAATATTCTCATAAAAACATAATATCATATCTTGGGGGAATAGAGGAGAATAGAAGATGTGATTACTAGCGCTCTAGGCTCAATTAAACACCTTGAAGTCTTTTATTTCGGCTAGAGCATCTTTTGCTAGAGAGATAATGGCGGCATATTCCTCTCTTGATCTTTCGATGCCATTATTGGCTTTTTTAAGTTCCAAAACCAGCTTTGCCGTTATCGGAAAATGTTCGTTAAAATCTTTATACCCTGATTGATTCCATTTTAGAATAAGCGCGCGAATACTATCTTCATCATAATCATCCGCGTAACAATCTACAGCACAGGAGAGTTCACGGGGCGTTTCCGAGGATAAACCCTCTAATTCTCTGCTAATACCGTTTAATATTTCTTGCTTTTTTATAAATTTATTATTTCTAATAGCCTTCATCAAATGTTTTTTCGCTAATTCAACAATTTGACGCTTAGTTTGGATTGATTCGACGTCATCGGGTTTCCAATTCGCCAATAGCTCCCAAAGCTTATCAATATATGGGAAATAATCAGCAAATTCTTCAGCAGAGGCTAGCTGATTCCATTTTTCATATAGAGTAAACAATTCGTAATCATATGTATCTGCATCTATAAATGTAATGTTTTCTGGCTGCTTATCTGCAAAGTGTTTAGCAATATCATTAATTTTACTCTCAATAAATCGCCTATCCATTATATGCATATAATATGCATAAAAAAATACCACCTCGCTTGAAGTGGTATTTTCCTTACTTACTATTCACAGATAAAGACATCGTCTTTATGAAGTTTGACCCTTCGGATTAGTAAATAATGAACTCTTGCCAAGGGGCAGGAGGAATTTTCGACTTTTTGCGCGAAGATTCACGTTTAAGTCTACGCATAAGTAAATTTCTTACTCCGTTTAATTCTATTGCTCACGACCGACCACCCACCTCGTTAGTCAAAATACTCTAGAATGACTTGTGGAAAAGAGCAATACCTGAGATTTTAGCAGAAGTGTGCAAAAAATGCAAGTTTTACAGAGGTGAGGATGGGAGCAGTAGTGAGAGTTACCGGGCTTCAACAGATTAGGCTTATGTTTTTGCTTTTTATACTGTTTCATGTAGTCGGTCTTTACAAAGTGCATATTTTTATGTTATAATATACCACATATGGAAGAGATTAATTTAAGGGATTTGCTCAGCTATTTCAAGAAGCACCTAGTTTTATTTGTAGTAATGGTACTTTTTGTGGTTTCAGCTGGCACAGTTTATTCAGTTTTTATACAGAAGCCAGAATATAAGGCGCAAGCAACTGTAATTTTGAGTTCTGACAAATCAAAGACTACAATTCAAAATGAAATTAACGCAAACAAGAATCTAATTGATACTTATACAGAGGTCGTGAAATCCCATCGCGTGCTTGATCGCGTGAAAAGTGAAATGCAGATTAATGACAGCTACGAACAGCTTGTAAAAAAAGTTACGGTAGCATCACTAAAAGACACTGAGATTATCAGTATCTCCGTAGTGGATCTTGATAAATATCATAGCTATTCCCTAGCAAATAAAATTGCCGACACATTTACAGATGAAATTAGCCAGATTTATAACGACAAGAGCGTCAATGTGCTGGATCGAGCTGTTGAACCACAAAAGCCATACAATGTGGATATTATAAAGCAAGAAGCAATCTACGCAGCAGCTGGTATTATCTTAGCCACTGCCGTAATCTTCCTAATGTTCTATTTTGATCGCACTATTAAGACTACTGAACAAATCGAACAACTCTTCAAACTCCCAATTTTTGGTAAAGTACGTAAGCTTGAAACCGAAAAACAAAAGCAGCAACGCAGGAAGCGTGCAGAAAAGGCTGCAAAATTAGAGGCCAAGCAAGCTGCAAAATTAGAAAAAGAACAACAGAAAGAGGCTAAAAAAGCCGAAAAGCTTGCGGCTAAACTTGAGAAGCAAGAAAAAAATAATCTGACTGATATTGACTTTGAAGAAGCTAATGACGAAAATACAGACAACACTCAGGCCGAACAAAAGACTGAGGTGAAGCCAGTAGTTGAGATTAAGGCGGTGGGTCGTAAGATTATCGCTGAAGAAAAAGCTAAACAAGAAAAATTAGCTGCTGAAGAAGAAATGATTGAGAATGAGAATGGGAATGAGACTGATGATTTTAGCGAAGAAATATTAGACGAGGACTCCGAGCTTGTACTTCGTGATAATCCAAAATCTAAAGTTAGTGAGGATTTCCGTACAATTCGTACCAGCTTGTATTTCTCGCTAAGTAGTAAGGGATCAAATGCAGTATTGATCTCCAGCTCAACCCCAAATGAAGGTAAGAGCTTTATCGCCTCAAACCTTGCCGTAGCTTTTGCTAAGACCAAGAAGAAAGTGCTACTGATCGACTGCGATATGCGTCTTGGCCGCCAGCATGAAATCTTTGGTCTATCCAATAAAGAAGGCTTGTCAAACCTGCTTGCCGAGAATAAGGCGGAAGAATATCGTAAGTACTTGCAGAAGACAACTGTAAAAAATCTCTCAGTTATTACTCGCGGTGTGGTACCACCAAACCCGAGCGAACTTCTCGACTCCTTAACTATGGAAACTTTACTTGAGAAGGTGAAGCAGAAGTTTGATTATGTAATTCTTGATGGCACTCCAATTGATGGACTTTCAGATTCCTTAATTTTGGCAAAGAAAACTGATCGTTTAGTACTTGTAAGTGCTGCCAATATGACCACAATTGAAGATCTTCAGAATTCAAAGAAGGCGCTTGAATCCATCGAAGTCAAAATCTCTGGTGTAGTACTAAACCGCACCATTGATGAACGTCGTGGCGATAAATATAATAAATATTATAATTAGGCCACTCTATGATTGATTTACACTTACATATTCTACCCGGAATTGACGATGGGAGCGGATCCATCGAGGAGAGTGTAAAGATGGCCAGAAAGCTAGCGGGACTGGGATTTAATGGCGTATTCTGTACTTCACACTACATTGCCGACAGTCCACAAGCAGCTGACAATCAGACTAAAAATCGACTACGTGAGAAGCTTCAGACCGAGCTAGATAAGGCTGGCATTAAATTAAAGTTGATGCCTGGCAATGAAATTTACATTGATCCAAAAATGGTAGACTATTTAACCAAGGGCAAAGCTTCTTGTCTCGGGGGTGAACTAAGTAGTAGAAAAAGACACCAGCACGTGTTATTTGAACTACCCTTCTATGCGGAAGTGTCATATCTTCGTGATATCATATTTGAGTTAAAAGCAAAAGGCCTTGTGCCGGTGCTTGCACACCCTGAACGCTATTTATTTATCCAAAAGAAGAAGGAAGCTATCTTTGAGATTGTAAAATTAGGGGTCAAATTGCAATCAAATTATGGAAGTATTGTTGGTCAGTACGGCGGTAAGGCTAAAAAGATTATGAAGTTTCTATTAAAAAACCGCCTGGTGAGTTATCTTGGTACGGATATTCACCGCGCAGAAGGCTCGTTGTTCCTTAAATTTGAGAAAGCTGAGAAAAAAATAATAAAGATAATTGGCGAATCCGAATATCGCAAGATTATTGCGAATGGCGACGAGCTTGCAAAACCCTTCTTAAATAGTTAGATAAGGCCAGAATTAAACAACCAAAAGAGGCGCCAAGAGTGTCTACCAAAACATCGGTAAATTGACCGCTGCGCCCTGGGACAAAGAGCTGATGAATCTCATCAGTGCAGGCATAGAGAAAACTAGAAAGAATGGCTAGAACAAAAAGTTGTAGGCCATTTTTTTGTGGAAGGATTTGACGATAGAAAAAGTAGAAGAGGATGCCAAGGATGGCATATTCGGTGAAATGAGCAGTTTTACGAACGATAAAAGTAAGGGCACTAGCATCAAGTCCTGAGGTGTGAGACGAAAGGTTTGGGAAAACCTGATGAAGGACCTGGATGATTTGGCTACTCTGGGCATTGGAAGAATCTGAACCAAAGGATGACATGGTAAAGATGAAGAGCATCTGAAAAATTAGAAGCAGCGAAATGAGGAGCTTGGCGTGGCGCTTAAGAAAATCTTTCATGGACTATTTGAGATATTCTTGCAGTTTAGCTTTGGCGCGGTCGACAGACTCTGGATAAGGATGCCAGACAAAGTGTTTTGGCTCTTGATAAGTGAAGGTGGAAGTGATATCAGCCTTACCATCCACATCGATGAGCTCGGTTTGCCATTTGGCAGGACTTGTAAGTTGTTTTTGAACAAGATACTTAAGGTCGTCACTGGTGAAATTAGTTTGAATATTTTTAGCAATCGAGGCAAAAATTTGATCAACTTTACCGAGAATATTAGGATCATGTTGAAGCTTGGCAATGAGGGCGGCCAAGATTTTTTCTTGATTACGACCACGTTCGCGATCACCACCAGCCCAACTAATCGAGACACGTTCCCTAGCAAAATCGAGAGCCTGATCACCATTTAGATGGTACGTACCTGGTTCATAATGACGTCTACCGTGATAAGTATTGACGACATACGGGATTGTAATGTCGACACCGCCAAGCTGGTCAATAATGGAAGAAGTGGCGTCAAAATTAATGCGAGCATAATAATTGATTTTGATATTATAGAAATTTTCAAGGGTATGAATGGACTCGTTGACGCCATAAAGACCAGCATGAGTGAGTTTATCTTTTTGTCCGTTCATGGCGAGAGGCACATAAAAATCACGAGGAGTATTTAGAACTAGGATTTGATGCCTGGCGGGATTGAAGACCATAATCAGATTCACATCTGAACGAGCAGCATAGGGCAGAGTATGGTCACGGTTATCAATACCACTAATATAAACAGTGAACGGAGTGTCAAGAGAAGTGTTCTTGGTGGTTTCGATGGTTTTTGGTGTAACTTTCAGAGTTACTTCTTGCAAGACATGTAGCTGATTCCAGATTACCTGGTTGTTATCTTTGAGAGACTCGAGATTACCATTCGAAAGAAAGATAGTTCGGACAGAGGAAGCTTCTTTGGTGTTATTTTGTTTTATGAGAGCGGAGGTGAGTGAGAGTGTGTCGGAAAAACCAAGATAGTCGGACTGCGTGAGAGATTTAGCCAGAAGCCCCTCACGCGAGGCGGCGTCAGCTTGTAAGTATTGCTCAACAGTTTCCTTATATGGATCACTGTTTAAAATACCGATGCGAATAATCTCACCTTGGCCAGTTTTCGCTAACGAAGAAGAAGCAAGGGTGATGAGACTGTATTTTTCCTCATAGGTCTCGTTTTTGCCGATCTGGGAGAAATAGTCATTATATTTATAGAACACAAAGGAGAGGGCGATATTGAGGAGGATGTTCAGAGCTAAAAGGATGACGAGTAGTACGATTTTTCGACTAATGATGATTAAAAGAGCGATGAGGAGAAGATAAAAAATTGCGACAAAACCAAAAAGGCGAATCGGTAAGACTTGAGACTGGTAGAGAAAATAAAGCATGGCGAGACTTGAAAGAGCAGCGAGGAGCTGAAAAAAAGATAGGAACGGTCTCGGTTTTTTAACGGTTTTTTCTTGTTTCATAGATTAATTATACATCTTTTGGGGCCTTAAAGCGATTTTAAAGAACATCTTTGTAAACTATAAGCATCATAAACGAAAGGAATAAGATGAAAAGTTATGATGTTAACCTATACGCGGAAGATGAAATTTTAATTAAGAAAACTTTAAAGAAGGAGAAAAGTATGAAAAATAAGAGCCAAAACACGAAAAAATCTAAGAAGTCTAAACAGATGGATTTATCGGTGAATGAGGCTCTTATTTTGCAGCAGGTTTATGAAGACGGGGTGGACGACGTGGATAATATTGTGGACCAGGCAGGTATGCCGAAGAAGGTGACGATGAATGTTCTGACGGAGCTGAAATCAAAGGGGCTTCTTACGGTGATCCAACAGACCTATGGTAAAATTCTAGTAAGCGTAACTAGCCAAGGAAAGAAGCTGGTAAATGCGATGTGGCCAGAAGCTGTGACGTTTGCATATTAAACATATATTGCAGCAGGAGCAAAATTACCAAAATCTGAGCGCGAGTTGCGGACTTTGAGATGGATAGATATTATTTATGAAGATTTTAATTATTGAAGATGACAAAGAAATTAATGAGGCGCTAAAAGAGGGGCTGGAAGATGAGTCTTATGCGGTGGATTCCTGCTTGGATGGTGAGGATGGCTATCATACGGCGATGGCGGAAGAATATGATTTGATTATTCTTGATGTGATGTTGCCTTCAATGAATGGGTTCGAGGTTTGCCAGAAGCTCCGAGCCAAAAAGAATACGACACCGATTTTGATGTTGACCGCAAGAGGGCAATCACAGGATGTGGTGAAGGGGCTCGATTATGGGGCTGACGACTACCTGGCGAAGCCGTTCAATTTCGAGGTTCTGCTTGCTCATATGCGAGCATTACTGAGACGTCCAACTCAGAAACTAGATGAGGTACTGCGGGTGGAAGACTTAGTACTTGATCCAAGTTCAAAAACTGTCTCGCGGGCGGGAGATGAAATTAAACTAACCACTAAAGAGTACGCGGTGCTGGAATATTTAATGCGAAATGAAGGCAAGGTTTTGTCGAAAGAGAAAATTATTTCGAATGTCTGGGACTTTGATGCCGATGTGTTGCCGAACAATGTGGAATTATTCATTATGTTTTTGCGTAAGAAAATTGATAAACCATACAAGCAAAAACTGATCCAGACCGTGCCGGGATTTGGCTATAAGATCGTGGGTGGGAAGGCGAAATAAGTTATTTTGAATTCTGATATTCACGGAGCATGAGCTGAGTAAATTTGAAAATAAGTTAGAATAGAAGTAATGAAAAAATCTGAAGTGAATCGTTTGACTTTGAGCTACCTTGCGGTGATCATGACCCTGTCCTTGATTTTCACGGGGATTATTTATTTACTTTCGACAGCGAGCTTAAACAGGCCGCTCCTGCCAAGCGAAGAAGAGAACTCAAGTGTCAGTGTGGAGGCGCCAGAATTTGGGGAGCATTCTTTTGAGAACACTTTTCGCAAGCGACTTGAGAGACGAGATAATACGACACGGATGACGATTATTTATTCCCTGGTGGGATTTAACCTTGGGATTTTTGTGATTGGAATTTTTGTGAGCCGAAGTTTGGCAAAATTAACCTTGGCGCCAATTGAGAGAGCAATGATGAAGCAGACACAATTTATTTTTGATGCGAGTCATGAATTGAAGACACCACTAACCGCGATGCTAGTACGAAACGAGGTGGCACTGAGGAAGAAAAGTTTGCCCGAGGAAAAGGCGCGCGAGGTGATCGAGAAGAATATTGAAGAGATTTTGAAAATGAAGGAGCTGACCGCCTCGATGCTGGACGTGGCGCGAGAGAATGGGGAGCCCGAGAAGTTGACCGAGATTAGCGTACCTGAGTTTTTAGCTGATCTAAAAGAGAAACTGGCGCCGGTAGCGAGGGGGCAAGGGGTGAAGATCGAGACAGAGATGAATCTTGGGAAGAATCTGCGAGCAAGTGTGGCGAAAAATACGCTGGAGCAGATTTTGACGATTTTTGCAGATAATGCGATGAAATATTCGGGGGAAAAGATTATTTATTTGCGGGCGGGGCGACGCGGAAAAAATGTGGCGTTTAGCGTGAAAGATAACGGGGCGGGGGTGAAGAAAGAGGACCAAAAGAGGATTTTTGAGCGATTTTATCAAGTGGACGCAGCGAGGACTAGGACGGAGGATAAGACAAGTCATGGACTGGGGCTGGCGATTGCGAAGAACTTGGCGGAGCGACAGGGGTATAAAATCGTGCTTCGAAGTAGCGAGGGCCGCGGGGCGGAGTTTGAGGTGGTGGTGTAGGAGATAAGATTTCGGTTGATTTTATTTACAAAACCCAAGTATAATACTAACAGAGAGCGAGAGAACTTAATTAATAATAATGTGGAGGAATTAAATGTCAGCTGATATTAGTATTTTTGACGACATTCGGCACGACGACACGAGTCGTGAGTTTTGGAGTGCAAGGGAGTTACAGAAGATTCTGGGATATGCCAGTTGGGGTAAATTTCAGAATGCTATCAATAGAGCCAAGAAATCTTTTGAAGCAAGTAAAATAACAAAATATTACAACATAAACGATCATTTTCGCCAAGTGGGAAAATTGATACGGGCGGGAAAAGGTGCAGAACGTACCGTTGTGGATTTCGAGTTATCTAAGTATGCCTGCTATCTTATAGCCCAAAATGGCGATCCAGATAAACCAGAAATCGCACAAGCACAAGCGTATTTTAATATTCAGACTTTTAGACAAGAACAATTCCAGTCGATGTCTGACGAGGAGAAAAGATTACATGTACGCACCCAAGTTATTGACAACAATAAAACCTTGTTTGATTCCGCAAAATCTAGTGGCGTAAGGAATTTTGGGAAATTTAATGATGCGGGATATCGTGGACTCTACGGTATGAGCGCCAAAGATCTTGCTTCGAAAAAGAATCTTGGAAAAGATAAGATTCTAGATAGAGCTGGGACAACCGAACTGGCAGCGAATCTCTTCCGTATCACTCAAACAAATGACAAGCTACAGAATGAGCTAGCAAGCGGCAAAAAGATCGGCGAACAAAAAGCGGACTCAATACATTTTATGATCGGCGGAAAGGTGAGACAGACCATAAAAGACATCGGTGGCACAATGCCAGAGAGTCTTCCGCCAGAGGTTCATATTAAGGAAATTGAGAAGAAG
>QWCT01001506.1_pt1 | contig 11551 bp, 9 predicted proteins | sample 1972681 | NCBI WGS metagenome assembly QWCT01 (sample SAMN09866701, study PRJNA288562) | Human oral metagenome isolate pre3_saliva, whole genome shotgun sequencing... | isolation source: mouth | host: Homo sapiens | place: USA: California | reverse complement strand
ACCTTCGGTTTCATTCCTAAACTTTGAGCCTAAGGTCTCAAAGTTTCCCCCGACCAGAACAGATGCTGTTCTGGTCTTTTCACCACGGCGACCATTATCGTATTTGGCGACTTCGTCGCGTTATCCTTATATCTTTACTTAATCGCCTTGCTACCGATATCCGTACGATAGAACAGGCCTTCTGTGTTTTGTTTGTTGAGTTCGTTGTAGATAATGTTTTGGCCGTCTTTGACGGTGTCTGCTGTGGTAACCAGCATGTAAACACGGCCTCCGTTTGAGAGGAGGTCTTGGTCGTTTTCAGCGAATTTAGCACCAGCATAGTAAGTGATGATGTCGCCTTCTGTCTTGGCTGGAAGCTTGATACCCTTCTCATAAGCGAGTGGGTAGCCGTTTGAAGCTACAACCACGCCTAGTGTCACACCCTTGTCCGTCCAAGTGATGGCTGGCTCTTTGCCTTCCAAAATGTCCGTGATATTTTGTGCAAAGTCAGATGTCAAACGAGGCAAGATAATTTGCGTTTCAGGATCTCCGAAACGAGCGTTAAACTCGATGACTTTAGGCCCGTCAGCTGTCAAGATAAGCCCCGCGTAAAGGACACCAAGATATGGACGACCTTCTTTGATCATGCCTTCGAGGACTGGCTTGACAATGGTGTCAACCGCTGTGTCAACCACGTCCTGTGGCAGGTGAGGAACTGGCGCATAGGCACCCATCCCACCAGTGTTGGGCCCCTTGTCGCCATCATAGGCACGTTTGTGGTCCTGAGCCGTTGGCATGATGTAGAACTTGTCCCCATTGACAAAGGCAAAGAGAGAAAACTCTTCTCCGTCCAGGAATTCCTCGATGACCACACGCGCACCTGAGTCACCGAATTTATTGTCCAGAAGCATCTCGTGAGCGGCTTCTACCGCTTGCTCGACTGTCTCCGCAACGACAACACCTTTCCCAAGGGCCAAACCGTCTGCCTTGACCACGATTGGAGCGCCTTTTTCTTCGATGTAGGCCTTGGCTTCCTCAAAGTCGGAAAATGTGCCATAGGCTGCTGTCGGAACATCGTACTTGACCATGATTTCCTTAGCAAAATCCTTAGACCACTCCAGCTCAGCCGCAGCTTTGGTCGGGCCAAATGCTTTGAGACCAGCTGCATTGAAATCATCTACGATTCCAGCTGCAAGGGCATCATCTGGACCGATAAAGGTCCAAGCAATATCATTGACTTTTGCAAAGTCAATTAGCTTAGAATGTTCGGAAATTCCGATATTAATCAAATCCAGACCATCTAATCGCATCCCATCATTACCAGGAGCCACAAAAACCTGCTCAACGCCTTTAGATTCCAACAATTTCTTAGCAATCGCATGCTCACGACCGCCAGATCCGACGACTAATAGCTTCATCTCTCAACCTCACATCTAACAAAAAATGTTCGTTATTTTTTTACAATATAAAACTATTATATCATATTTGTTCGCGTATTTTGAGATAGGAGAGTACTTTATTCAAAAAAAAACGCATCACTTGTGTGATGCGATAAAAATCACTTATTGTAAACTTTTTGAAACAATTTCATATACTTTATAGCTTCATTAGTTATGATTCTATGAATTTCCAATAATTTCATTCGCTTTTCATCTTCAGCTGGAATTTTATCAATTTTAGCATCGATTTCAGAACATACTCTAAACAGTTCTTCTGAAATCCAAGCATAATTATAAAAAACCCGGTAAAGTTTCAAATCAACAATCATATTTCGGCCTTTTATATCTTGTGAATCAATGCCACCTATAATATTTCTGTAAAATATATTATTATAATCAACATCTACAGGATTATAAAATCTATCATTAGACAGTTCTTTCGGGATTTTGCTTCCAATATATAAATCTCTCTTAGCTAAGTTACACTTCTTGCAAGAGTATATCAGATTACTGTAATCAGTAATCAAATCACACCTATTATATTCTTCACAGATTTTACTTGGTACAAAATGGTCTACTTCAAATGACGTCGTAATTTGTTCGTCTGAAACATTACAATAAGCACACTTACTCTCGAAATCTTGTTTTAAAAATTTTTTGTAACTTCTATAATCTTTATATTTTTTCTGACAAGTTCGTATAATTTTATGATACCGAAATTCTCCAATCTTTTCCATAAATATCACAATTCTCCTAGATCCTTTATAAGTTTTACTGCACATTCTAACTGACTAGTATCAAACAATTTATCCAGTTCAGTTGCGCTATCAGAAACTATATATTTATTTAAGTTAAGCTCCAATTCAGATAGATTAATAAGAACTGATGGATCGATCTCTCTATCCTTAATTTTTTGTTGCTCGTACAAAATTTGTTTCTCTATTTCTTCTTTTTGTCTTTGAAAGTTTCTTATACTTATATCTATGTTCTTCAATGAATCCTTTGATTCTTGAGTATTTATAGCAAAAAAAATACTTTTCCTATAAACCTTATCAGGGTCTATAATTTCACTTTTTTGAGAATCGTCAACGTATTGCGTAAGAATAACAACAGGAAAATTTTGAATGTGTTTTTTTACTGATTCATATATTTCATTTCCCTCAATCTTGAAACCCTTTGTAGAAATTAGATAGTCTACCACTAGTGCATCAATTCTAGTACTTGATATATCATCTAAAATTTCATTAACTAATTCTTCTTTTTTCCTATATTCATCAATGATATAATCTTGAAAATCACAATTTTTTTTATAGAAACTATAAAAAGTCCTCTTTATATTCTCAAGCTCAGGCTCCTTATCTTCAACAATTCCAATATTTATCACCACTATCACTCCTTTTGTTTACTAAATATTATCTTAATTTTGAAACCTTCAAAATCCGCGATTACTTCTGTCCTGCCACCATTTCTTTCCACTGCTTCATTTAAAATCCACAAACCTAATCCAGTTCCTTCATTTTCAGGCTTCGTAGTAATACCTGGTTTTAAAATATAGTTAGGATTTGTTTTATATCTCTCAGATAATTCTTTACCATTATTTGAAAGTTCAAGAATTATTAAACTTTGTGTTTCAGCAAGAGAAATATCTATTCGCCTTTCGCCAGAATCCTTCTCTTCCAAATAATAAGCTGAATTTAAAATGAAATTATTTAAAATTAAAAACAAATCTAATTTATTGAAATTGTCGAGGGTAATTTTTGATTCAGAAAATCCTCATATATTGATATAAATTTAGAATCTAGTAATGGTTTCCACAATTGTATTATATGGCGTAATTCGTAATCAAAGCTAAAAATAGTATTTTCCCTTGAATCTTTCTCAAGAGGTGTAATAATCACTGATAACCATGCAGCCAATAACCTATCAGTTACAGAATAGTTTTTCAACAACTTATATGGGTTCAAAAAATTTTTACCACTATAATCACTCTCAGGTAATATTGATTCTATGCACATCTTTAAGTGATCATTACGAGTACCTAAATCAGTTGCAACTCCGTTTATCTCATGAGCAAAAGTTGAAGCCATTACTCCGGATGAACTCAACGACATAAGTATATTCATTATTTCACTCTGTTCAAATTCACCAGTAATTCTGTCTAAGGCCTGCTCTATATCGCTATCTTTAAATTCAGTATTAAACTCATCTTCTGAATTATTTTTACTATCAAAAGAAGTTTCAGTATCACTAGACCTATCTTCAGGAACGGACTCTTTCCCTTCTGATAAATTTCTTTTGATATCTTTCATAAATTTTTTTTTCTTTTCTGAACGAATTTTCTCATAGCGGCGATCAATCAGATTCCCTAATACCTGCAATGGATATTGTCTATCTGCTTCAAATTGTTCAATAATAAATAATAATATTTCTCTTAGTAGAAAATATTCTCTGTTTTCTACTAGGCTTTCTCGATTGGCACTATCTGTTAAATTCGGATTTCCTTCTCTAGAAATTAATACTTCTCCAAAAATTTGATACGGCAAAACCCTCCAAGGAGCTTTATTAGTTGGTGCACCTGGATTCTTCTGCTGTCTCTCTGATAGATTCAACCAATCAAAATATCTGCCATCATCTCCATACGGGCGTACTTTAAAGTTATCCCTATAAATTTTTATGCCCGAAAAATTTTCAGACCACTTTTTTCTTTCAGTAGCATTAAACTTTTTCAATATAGGTATAGTACTTGCTGCGCTCTTTAGAAAGAAGAGTTCTGTAGTAAAATTACCAATACTTTCAATATCTCTAATAGAGAAATCATCAGGATCTATGATATCTGAAATTTTAAACGAATATTCTATGCTACTATCAAAGCTAGATTTATTTCTCAAATCCTTTTGAAAAGCACTGTCGCTCCAAAATTCAGAATCTAGATCTATAGAAAAACTCTCACCACCTTTAGTTACTTCAATGGTCTTCAATGACAAATCAAGCTCATTTCTATCAAAAAGCAAACTGAGCTCCCCATTATTTACCCCTGCCTTTACTCTATAATCATATCTTTTTCTATCAAAACAGTCTTGGGAAGTTTTAAAATCCAGACTATGGTCATAATTGTTCAACACATTTACTTCAAAACGATCTGTACTAGTCAGTGGATTAATACTTTTTAAATTTTTGTTTACTTTCCGAAAATCTCTATTAAACCAATTATCTCTAATCGGATTCAAATGAATTATAGTTCCAGAATTATTTTCAAAATCAATAAATCTATTCTTATTCGACTTGATAAATGTTTCTGCAATCTGACCCATAGTCTTGTCATCAATAATATCTAGTTCTGCTTTTACATCATCAATAAACTCAGATTTTTCAAATAATTCCCAATTTAAACTCCATCTATATAAAGAATCATCTTTTTGACGAGTATAGACTTCAGTAGCAGTAGATAATTTATCAAGAGCAAACCTTCCAATCCCCTTTGCTCCTGTTTTCTGCCTACCTTTTTTACTAGTTGTATTCTTCTCTTTATCACTAGTCCCTATATTCATCCAGACTGTAGAAAGAATCTCTTCAGTCATTCCCGTTCCATCATCAATAATATAAATATGATTATAATTAGAAAGAATTTCTTTAACAATTTCTAACTTCGACTTTTTATTTTTCTCATCAGAATCTATTTCAGACTCCTCATCATGAAAAAAATTTATTCTTATACTTGAATTCTCAATTTTTATATATTGTTTATTTATTAAAAACTCAAAATCTCTGGAAGATAGAACGTTGATATTTTCGCTTATATCTTGTCCCTCCTCAATAATAGGAAAAGGTATATCATAGTTAATTAATACTGATTCCGCATCTGCATCATAAGAATTTTTAACTAATTCTGTCAAAGCTCCACTAACATCTGTAATATTTTCTCGCCCTATTAATCGCGCAGCTTTCGCACTGACACTAAAAGAGATCTCTTTACTCATATACTATAATCCTCCACACTACTACTTAATTGGATAATTTTTTATATCATTCACAGATATACGGATTGATTTCCCACTCGCATTTATAGCTCTTGTTTCAAGATAATCATAAAAATCTACTGACTCTAAAATTTCTTTAGCAAACTTTAAATTTCTATCCCCAGTTGGAATAATATAAAAACCAGAATAGGGAATTGTCTTTTCGTCTAACTCATAAACTCGAACTTTTTCTGTTATCACCGATGAAATCATTAATTTCTTTTGATTTAAAAATTGAAGTCCCTGACTTCTTCCATATTCAAACCATTTCCCATCTGATTTCCGCTTGTTTAAAGCATCAAAGTTATCTTTAAGATATAAATATGCTTTTGGAAAATATTTTTCAAACTCTTCAGTAGAATATTTCTTTAGAATACCTTCATCATAAGCATATGGAAAAATTATTTTTTCAGTAACCCCTTTAGATAATTGTCTTGGACTAGCAGCTGGTCTGACTACTTCTTCCTCAACACTTAAGTCATTAGGTATAACAAATACTTTGTTTAACAAAGTTGCAACACTATTCGCCACCTTGAAAAAATCCCCAAACTTAATATTTGGTTCATAATTTAGAGAATTAGCTTCAAAATACCATTGAGTTTTTAATTTTTTTTTATCAATTTCAAACTTGTTACCATTATCAATATCATCATAAAAAATTTTATCAATTATCTCATTCTTATCAATAATAATAATCGCAGACGATGTCAAAACATTCCCAAAAATATGCGTATACTTATAATCAATAATTTTCGTAATATTAGTGATTATCATATCTCTCAAATTTTGAGCAAACACATTTTTAAAAATACTGTTTGGAATTAGGTAAGCCATTTTCCCCGAATTCCCTGACAAATCATTCATGCTCTTTTCAACAAAAGCATAATAGTAGTCAAACTTTCCTTTTTTACACACAAAAAAGTTTTCCCTCAAGTATTGCCTTTGTTCTTTTAAAAGTTCTTGATAAGTAATATAGGGTGGATTACCTACAATATAATCCACTTGGACCTCTAAACTAGATTTGAGATAGTCCTCGTTTCGGATATTCCATTTTATATTTTTTAATCCATATTTCAATAACAAACGATCTAACTTAGATATGCAAGTATCAATAACAGATTTATCAATTTCATACCCAATAAAATATTGTTCTAAATCCTTCATCAGTTCTCTTTTTGTAATACCCGCTCTTTGCGCTGACTTTATATATCTTTCTACAGCTTTTAATAGTATATTTCCTTCACCAACCGAATTTTCAAGAAAGTATTTTTTTAAGATTGCATCACCTTTATAGTCAATGTTATCTAACATCTGCTCAACATATTTAGAAGGAGTAAAAACTTGAAATTTTTTCATAATCTTCATTTCTATTTTTTTTCAATTATACCAAAAAAAAGACTACCAGCATATTTCCAAACGTAGACAAACTATTTTTAACATAAAATAAACAATTTTTTTGAATAATTATTTTTGATATGAAAATCATTCAATTACATGAAACTATACTTCGTTGAAAAATAGAACAGAATAGCCTGGAAATATTTTATGATAAAAAATGCATAATATCAGTTTTTTAATTCTTGACATTTTACATTTTTATGTTTTTTAAGACTACTTGCCTAATCTATCGAATATTTTTAGACCTTAGATGCTACATCAAGCCTCAAAAACTGCATAGAAGCTGGCTAATATCCATATTCGTCTACAGACAACCTTGCAATGGAATATTGTTTTAAACCAAATCACTTTCTCTAGCATTAACTCAATATTAAGGTCATTGTAGTATCTTTCTTTTTCCTAGAATACATTTTATTTTTTCTTGTGATACTCCTCCCTTTTATCATTATCAAAATTTAACCTTATTTCAAGAAATGTCCGATGATTTTCGTTAGAAAACAAACTTTTTTCATTATTTTTAAAATTTCTGCTCCTTTTTACGAATATTATAATTGAGACCTCTACTATTTTTAAAAAAAGGAGTTTTATGCAGGGAATGAAGAAACTACTCTTGGCAGCTTGCCTTTTCTGGGCAGGGGCTTCACAAGTTGCAAGAGCAGAGCAAAATGTCAATTATATCTACAAGGAAAAGGGACAATTAGTTGTCCACCTCGGGACCATTCCAGACCGCTTCCAAAGCGTTAGCGTCCCCATTTGGTCCGAGCAAAACGGACAAGACGACCTCATTTGGTATCCAGTTCAACGAGGTGAAAATGGGTTTGATTTGCAAGTACCTCTGACCAATCATTTAGATCAAGCAGGACTTTATCACATCCATGTCTACGGGATCCATTCTAACGGAAATATTGAAGGACTGTTTCCTCTACAGACAATCGTTGAGAAAAAAGACCTGGCATCTTCCCAACCCAAGATCACAGTCCAACCTAGCGGTGCGCAGCTATTTGAGATCCAACTCCAACTCTTTGAAGATGTGGAGGAAGTCCTCTTTCCCATCTGGTCTGAACAAGATGGCCAAGACGACTTGATCTGGTATCCCGCAAAAAGAATGGCACCTGGCCGCTACCAATTGTCCTTCAATGCCGAAAAACATAAAGGGAACGGAACCTTTCATCTCCATGTCTACCAGAAAGACAAGGGGCACTTAAAAGGCCTGCTTGCCACAGAATTTAAAGTTGAAGGTGCCAAACCTGCTCCAATGGTCACCCAACCGGATAATTACTATCCCGTCGGCGAATGTACCTGGGCAGCCAAAGAGCTTGCTCCTTGGTCACAAAACTGGTGGGGAAACGGTGGCATGTGGGCAGCTAGTGCACGTGCTGCGGGCTTCCGGACAGGAAATACCCCAGAGGTCGGCGCTATCGCCTGTTGGGACAATGGTAGCTATGGCCACGTTGCAGTCGTGACGGAGGTAGAACATGAACAAAAAATCCAAGTAAAGGAAGCTAATTACAATGGAAATCGGACCATCAACAATTTCCGTGGCTGGTTTGACCCCACGAATGTTTTCTGGGGAACAGTCAGCTATATCTATCCAAATTAAAGGATTCTTGACTAATAAAGGCACTCATCGATGGATGAGTGCCTTATTTGATTAATGTCTAAAATGTCTCACGTCTGTGAAGACCATAGTCAAGCCGTATTTATCAGCAGCTTCGATAGATTCTTGGTCACGTACTGAGCCACCTGGTTGGATGATGGCCTTGATACCTGCTTTAGCAATTTCTTCCACGTTATCCGCAAATGGGAAGAAGGCATCAGAAGCAAGGACAGCACCGTCAAGACGGTCTTTAGCTTGCTCAATAGCGATGCGGACAGATGCCACACGATTGGTTTGACCTGGGCCAACACCAAGTGTCATGTGGTCGTTGGTCACGATGATCCCGTTTGATTTGACGTACTTAATAGCTTTCCAAGCAAACTCAAGAGCTGTCGCTTCTGTCTCCGTTGGTTGGCGTTTGGTTACCACTTGCCAGTCAGCTGGACTTTCTTTCACCACGTCTTGGTTTTGAACGAGGAGTCCACCAACAACACCGGTGTATTCTGCTTCCACTTCGCTAGCATCTTGAGCGTCAAATGGCAATTCAAGAATCCGCAAGTTTTTCTTCTTGGTTGTCAAGATTTCAAGCGCTTCATCCGTATAGCTCGGTGCGATGATGATCTCGAGGAAAACGCCGTGCATCTTCTCAGCCGTCGTAGCATCCACCTCACGGTTAAGGACGACAATACCACCAAAGATAGACACTGGATCAGACTCATAAGCGTAGTCCCAAGCAGTTTCGATATCGTCAGCTTGACCAATCCCACATGGGTTCATGTGTTTGAGAGCCACAACGGTTGGACGGTCTTTGAAATCACGGATGATCCGGATCGCAGCATCCGCATCACGGATATTGTTGAAGGACAATTCCTTACCGTTGAGCTGTTTCGCTGATGCAATGGAGTAATCCGTTGGCAAGGCTTTTTGGTAGAAGTCTGCGTCTTGTTGAGGGTTCTCCCCGTAACGCATTGCTTGCTTAAGATCATAGGTCAGAGTGAGTTTTTCAGGTTTTTCTTCACCCACTTGAGCTGTGAAGTATTCTGCAATCAAGGCATCGTAGGCCGCTGTGTGACGGAAAACCTTGGCTGCCAAACCTTGGCGAGTTTCGTAAGTTGTTTCACCGTTTGCTGCCAATTCGTCAAGCACAACAGCATAGTCAGCAGGGTCTACCACAACTGTTACGCTAGCGTGGTTTTTTGCTGCTGAACGAAGCATTGATGGACCACCGATATCGATGTTTTCCACCGCGTCAGCGTAAGTCACGTCTGGTTTTAGGATGGTTTCCTTGAATGGGTAAAGATTGACCACAACAAGGTCTATCAGCTCGATCTGATTGTCCTTAGCAGCATCAAGGTGACTATCGAGGTCTCGACGAGCGAGAAGACCACCGTGGATATTTGGATGGAGAGTCTTCACACGGCCGTCCATCATTTCTGGAAAACCAGTCACATCGTCAATGGCAATGGTATCAACACCGGCATTGTCAAGGGCAACTTTGGTACCACCTGTTGAGATGATATCCCAGCCCAGAGTTTTCAGCTCTTTCGCAAATTCTACAATGCCTGTCTTATCTGAGACACTGATTAAAGCTTTTTTCGTCATTCTATTCCTCTTTCTTTAGGTCCAAGCGCATAGCGATTTCATTATTTTCTTCTATAAATCCTGTTTCCCGAAAACCCAGACTAGTCAGCAGGTGCTTCATTTTTTCATTTCCGACTACATAATCTGCGATAATATGATTGTAACATCTATCCATCTGAGCCTCTTTGATTAGAACTTCCAAGGCTTTTCGGCCATAACCTTTTCCTTGGTACTGCTGGCCAATCATTATCCGCCAGATAAAGTATTCTGCTTCATCCTTATCTATTTCCAGCAGGAGAAAACCAACTACTTGCTCATTCCAATAGATTGCCATTGGAAACACATCCCCATTCTCTCGGTAGAGCCATGCGTCAGCTAAAGAACGCACATTTGGAGCTACGAAATGTGCTCGTTCATCAGCTTCAGATATTTTCAAATCCAGCACTGCCTGAAAACTGCTTTCATCTACTAATTTCAGATTAATCATTTTTCTCCTACCAAAATTACACAATCAAAACTTGATTTCCTTCTTATTTCCTCTCCACTCCCAAAAGTTCCAATACTTCTGGATAGAGTTTGTACTCTGTTTCGTGGATGCGGGTTTCGAAAGTGTCAAGGGTATCCCCTTTAAGGCGTGGTACACGGACTTGTTTGATGACCTTACCGGTATCCACGCCCGAGTCCACCCAATGAATGGTCACACCAGACTGCTCAACACCTGCATTCCAAGCATCCTCAATACCATGAGCTCCCGGAAATTCTGGAAGGTAGGCTGGGTGAATATTGATAATACGGCCTTCATAAGCCGCTAGCAAGGTTGGACCGACGATTTTCATATAACCAGCCAAACAGACTAGGTCAATCTCGTTCTCATCCAAGAGCTCGACAATGGCTCCTTCGTAGTCTGCTTTGCTCTCAAATTCCTTGAGTTCAAAAGCATAGGAAGGAACTCCAAGCTTTTCGGCACGCTCGAGCACATAGGCATCACGATGGTCTGAAAAGACAAACCCCACTGGAAATTCTTCAGCAATCACCTGAAAATTTGAGCCATTACCAGAGGCAAAAACCGCTATTTTTTTCATTTGATGATAACACTTTCGTTTTCTTTCTTGACGATACGACCAATTTCATAGACTGGTTCGTCAAGAAGTTCTTTGACACGTTCCACATTTTCTGGTTTCACTGCAAGCATGAGACCAATCCCCATGTTGAAGATTTCAAACATTTCTTCGTGCTTGATCTGGCCGTATTTTTCAAGGGCTTTGAAGATTGGTAAGACTGGAACCTTGCTTTCCTCAATCTCTGCAGCTAAGTTATCTGAAAACATACGTGGTACATTTTCGATAAAACCACCACCTGTGATGTGGGCAATCCCATTGACCAATTCTTCTTTGATAAGGGGCAAAACAGCTTTGACGTAGATACGAGTTGGTTCCAAAAGAACGTCTTTGAGTTTTTTACCTTCCAACTCAGGCAAAACTTCTTCGCCTGTGTAATCCGCAAAGACACGACGAACAAGGGAGTAACCGTTTGAGTGGATC
>QWCT01001493.1_pt1 | contig 11589 bp, 7 predicted proteins | sample 1972681 | NCBI WGS metagenome assembly QWCT01 (sample SAMN09866701, study PRJNA288562) | Human oral metagenome isolate pre3_saliva, whole genome shotgun sequencing... | isolation source: mouth | host: Homo sapiens | place: USA: California | reverse complement strand
GCGTGCGGCGGGATTTGGCAGGTGATGCGGATGTAGGGTTCGACCCACCGCAGTTGGTAGGCGTCCATCTCGTCGAAGCGTCGCGTGTAGCGGGCGTAGAAAGTGGTGTAGCCCGATTTGAAATAGGGTTCGAACGAGGTGTAAGTGAGGGTGCAGCGGTCGGAGATGTCGGTGTGCGAGCCGTCGGCACGATAGAGGAGGGCGTGCAGCGAGGTGACGTTCATCAGCAGCGTTTGCGCGCGGAGGGGATGTGCGCGCGGCTTACCGTCTTCGCCGCGCAGGCGGGCTTGGCGGACGTAGGCCAGCGAGTCGGCCGACGAAGTGCCGCGACCGGGCAGGGCAAGGCGCCGACCTCCGGTGTAGTGGCTCGTGACATCGAAGGTAAGAACCACCTCGGTGCCGAGTGCATTCCGCTGGAAAGTGTAGACCAACGTGTCGGGTTCGAGGTAGGTGTCGACGCTGTAAGCGGTGGAAACCACGGTGGGGTCGTCGGGAAGGTAGGGCAGGGGATAGGGATTGCCGGGATAGTGCGGTCGGGGGAGGGCGGTGTCTTGCCGACATGGGGGCGTCGGTTCGTCTTTTTGGCAGGCGGTGGCGAGGAGCGCAGTGAGCAGTGCGAGGAAGAGGGTAGAACGCATTATTCTTCGATTTGATAAATTACATCTGCTTTATCTATTACGTAAAGGGCGAATATTGGGAATACACTGTAGGTTGTATTGGAAATAGAAAGCATGTTCTCCTCCGCGTCGTCCAGAGTGTATTTTTTTGTCTTCTTCGGAGTTGTCTGAAATAACGGGCATTTTGCAATCGAAGACCCCGGATTCGAAGTAGCCATTGTATTGTCCATACCATCCCCAATTGCAATGAAAAAGAACGCGTTCTAAGTGCTCCACACGACGGCGCCCCCTGCGGAATGTAGTCTTAGTTCCTGTTTGTCTTGTGTATCCATCGACAATCCAAGCATGCCCGTTTTTGTATTCCCATTTCCCGTCTTGGAAGATCTTTTCATCTTGACCACGGACAATTACGGGACGGCGAAAGAAGAGGCTCATAAGCAAGGTATCTGTATTGTAAGCACTAAGTTCTTTTGGAGCTTGATAGCCCATTTGCTTTAATACTTTGCATGAATTATTAGTGTCTGCCGTCGTAGAGCTCTCTCCCCAATTGTTCTCAAGAAGGTCGCCGATGGTTCGCAGTAAGCGCGCAGCTTGGTTTGTATAGTCAATAGTGTATATTTTGTTTTGGTCTTGAAGAAGTCTCCAATCTATTTTTTCGCCATTTAGTGTCTGTGGATGTTTGTGATAGACCATGAGTTGTCCTATGGCTGTAGCGACGCATCCAGTTAGTGCGCGTTGCCCGTTCGGAAGTTGGGGAGCATATTTGTTCAATGGAGAGCTCTGTCCCCACTTGGTGGTCATAATATCTGAAATTGGGAGTGGCAGTGTTGTTTCCCATTCGGTGAAGCCTGAGCGAGTCTGGTGAATGCTTGAAGGGGTTATGCTGTCGGTTGTATCGTTGTTGTAATTATCAACTTCTTGAGCGATAAAACCTGGCAAACGGCTAATGAATACAGCGAAACCACTGTTGTTGATGTCATCTTGTTGATGATAGGAGCCTTGGGGCACGTAAGCAAGGAGTTCAGGAGTGCGTTTGTCTCCTGAGATAAGAGCAAATCCGTTGTTCTCTCCATTGTTGCAGATGTACATGAGAGTGTCAGGCAGGGAGGAAGTAACTGCTGTGCCACGAGTTAGGTGAGAGGTTGTGGGGACACCGATAACTTGGATGCCGGTGGACGAAGTTGCTGTTCGAGTGTCAAATGTTTTATTGAATAGTTGGCGAGCAATCTCCAAAGCCTCAGTAGAGTGTCTTTGAAAGGATTGTGCAGAGGGAGAAGAAGGCCGGGAAAGCTGTTCTTCTGTGTCGATTTTGTTTTCGCAAGCCGTAAGGAGGGCTATGCAAAGGAGAACGATTGAGAGTCTTTTCATGTAAAAATGATATTATTGTTGGAAACGTTCTGTGGCGAAGGTATGTGTAATATTTTAGATCGCCAAATATTGGGAGAAATAAGTTTAGATTTTAACACGGGGATGTAGCAAAGTTCTGCGGTGCGGGAGCGAATCAGTTGAGCTGTGCGAGGTAGGGGATGAGCAGCAGGGCGGGGAGGGTGTGGAGGTGGAGGGTGCGGTGGTGACCGAGGGGGAGGATGACGACGGTGGTGCGATAGAAGGCGGTGAGGGCGGAGAGGGCGGTGTGGAACATAGCGGTGAAGGGGATTAACGAGGTGGGACGATGGGAGAAGGGGGTGTGTTTCGGGGAGGATAGGTGCGCGCTTAGGGAGAGGCGAGGGCGATTCGGGGAGATGAGCGGGTGTGTCGTCGAGCGGCGGGCGGGGTGTTTCGGCAGATGGGCGATGGGGCGCAGGCGGCGTGGGAGTGTCTCGGCGAAGGGTGGTTTTGTCTTGACAGTGCAAAGGTAGGGCTTTGCCTTGGGCGGGGGTCGATGTCCGAAACGTTGCACGACGAGGAGTCGAAAGTGGGGGCGAGGGCGCTGCAAGGTTTGGGGCGCGGGGCGAAGGGACGGGTGGTGCAGCGCGAAACGCGGCGGCATTCGGCGGGCACAGAGCCATGTTCGTGGGACGGCGCGCGGCGACACGGCGCGAAGGGGCACAAAAAAGGCCCGACCGCGGGGAGCGGGTCGGGCCGGAGGGGGCTTGGGCGCGAAGGTCACTTGACTTTGCGCAGGAGTTCGGCGGCGTTGGCATCGCCCTTGGCAGCGGCCTGCGAGAGGTAGCGGCGCGCGAGGGTGCGGTGGCCGAGGAGCTGGTGCGCCAGGCCGAGGAGCTTGAGCGCATCGGGGGTGTCGGGCGCCAGGCGCGAGAGTTCTTCGGCAGCGGCCAGGGCTTCGTCGCCGGCCGAGAGGTGAACGCACAGCAGGGCCTTGAGGGTGAGGGCTTCGAGGCGAAGTTCGCGCGTGTCGGCGCGGGCCGCCGCCGTGGTGTAGTCGTCGACGGCGCGACGGTAGAGGCGGGCGCGCTCGGCCAGGGCGGCACGGCGCAGGAAGAAGGGGGCACGCAGTTCGGCGGCGGGCACGAGCCGCTCATAGTCCACGAGGTCGAGCGTGGCGCGCCGTGCATTGCCCATGCGCTCGGCATAGACGGCGCGCCAGGCCAGGGGCGCGGCGGCATCGGCGGTGAGGGGTTGGGGCGAACGGGCCACGGCGCTGTCGAGCAGGGCCACCACGGCGCTGTCCGTCCCGCCGCTGCGCGCCAGGGCTTGGGCGGCGAAGAAGTAGGAGCGGAGCGAGGCCTCGGCACTGCGATTGACGCGCTCGAAGGCGCGCAGGGCTTCGGCGTCGCGGTGGGCGCCGTAGAGCAGGATGCCGCGCAGGAGCCAGACGGAGGGGCGGGGCGAGAGACTGTCGGCGCGGTCGAGGGCGCGAAGGGCGACGGGGAGCGACCACGCGGCGGGGAGACGGAGGGAGTCGGCGCCGTTGCGGGCGTCGAAGATGAGGGCGGCACGCGTTTCGCAGGCTTGGCTGCGCTCGGCGGAGGATTCACTTTGTTGTTCGGCGCGGGTGAGGAGCGAATCGCTGCGGCGGTAGTCGGCGCGGGCGGCGTAGAAACGGGCGGCGTCGCGGAGCACGTCGGCGCGGCCGGGGTGGGCGCTGAGGAAGTCGGTGAGGGCGGTGGCCACGCAGGCACTGTCGCGGCGGGAGCGCAGGAGCATGTAGAGGTAGGTGTAGGCTTCGCCTTCGTCGGCGGGCAGGAGGGTGGGCAGGCGCAGGGCGGCGAGGTCGCTGCTCAGGGCCGAGACGGCGGTGATGCGCAGGGAGTCGACGGCCGAGGCGGAGATGGCGCAGAGACCGGGGGCGGGGGTGTCGGGGCGCGCGGGGGCGTAGTTGAACTGCGCGATGGCGGCCACCGGCGCGGGGGAGCCTTCGGGGGCGAGGAGGGGCAGACCGGCGAAGGCGCGCCCGTTGTCGGCCGTGAGGGTGTAGTAGCGGTGCGAGCGGAGGGCTTCGGCGGTGAGCACCATGGTGGGGATGAGCGTGCCGCGCGGGGCGGGGGTGGGGCTCACGAGGGTGAGGGCGACGCCGGCGGGGTAGCCTTGGGCGGTGAGGGGGAGGAACTCGTCGGCACGCCGCGGAAGGTCGGTGGTGGCGCGCAGGAGGTCGAGCGTTTCGTCGGCACCGGCGATGCGCAGCACGCGGCCTTGGCGCCGGCGGCTGTCAGTGATGAGGGCGCGGGTGGCACCGCGGAAGGGGGCATAGGGGGCCACGAGGGTGCCGGCGGCGTCGACGAAGAAGCCTTCGGCGTGGGCGAGCGTGTCGCCCGCGGGGCCGAAGGTGACGATGTGGGCCAGCGCGCGAACGGCGTCGGACGACGAGGCGGCGCGACCGAGGAGGGGACTGAAAACGAGGAGGAGGAGAGGGAGGAGGATGCGGGTCATGGGCTACTATATATAGGATCGCGCGCGCGAGGTGGGCGGGTGGTCGGTGCTCGGTGGGCGATGGGCCGAGACGGTGGGGAAGGGCGGCCGGGGGCTTGGTGACATTCGGAGGCCACGTGGGGGGCGCGTGCCGAGTGTGGGGCACATTCCGTGACGGTGCGGGGGGCGCGTGCGGCCGAGGGCTCAGGAGGATTGGGCGGCGCTGAGGAGTTCGCGGGCGTTGGCGCGTGCGGCGTCGGTGACGTCGGTGCCCGAGAGCATGGCCGCGAGTTCGTCGACGCGGGCGTCGGGGTCGAGGCGGGTGAGCGAGGAGAGTGTTTGGCCGTCGCGCTGCTGTTTGGCCACCCGCAGGTGGTCGGTGGCGAGCGACGCGATTTGTGGCAGGTGAGTGATGCAGAGCACTTGCACACTGCGGCTCATGCGGCGCATGAGTTGTCCCATGCGGCCGGCCATGGTGCCGCTCACCCCGGTGTCGATCTCGTCGAAAACGATGGTGGGTAGGTTGCGGCGCCCGGCGACGAGGGTTTTGAGGGCGAGCATGAGGCGGGCGATTTCACCGCCCGAGGCGGTTTCGGCCAGGTCGCGGGGGGGCATGCCGGGATTGGCCGAGAAGAGGAAGGCCACGGTGTCGGTGCCGCCGGCGTCGGGGGCGGTGCGGGGGCGGAAATCGAAGCTGATTTGCGTGTCGGGCATGCCGAGTTGGACGAGGTCGGCGCGGAGGGTGTCGGCGATTTCGCGGGCGGCGTCGCGGCGGCTGGCGGTGAGGGCGGCGCCGGCGGCCAGGGTGTCGGCCAGGGTGCGCTCGAGGGCGCGGTGGGCTTCGGCGAGATGCTCCTCGGCGTGGTCGATGGCGTCGAGACGCGCGCGGAATTCGTCGGCCACACGGTGGAGCTCGGCCACGCTTTCGACGTTGTGTTTGCGCTCCAGGGCGTAGAGTTTGGAGAGCCGACGGTTGACGCGCTCGAGGCCCACGGGGTCGACCTCGACACTGTCGGCCAGGCGCTCGACGTCGCTGAGGATGTCGTCGATTTCGATGCGGGCGCTTTCGAGCCGATCGGCCAGGGTGTCGGCTTCCGGGCGGTGGCGGGCGGCGTCGCGCAGGTCGCTTTCGGCCTGACGCAGGAGACTCACGACGTCGAACTCGTCGTTGCTCAGGCGCCCTGCGGCGTGGGCCAGCGACTGCTGGATGTCTTCGGCGTGGGTGAGGGCTTGGCTGTCGGCTTCGAGCTGCGCTTGTTCGTCGACGAGGAAGGCCGAGCCGTCGATCTGCTCGAGTTGGAAACTGAGGTAGTCGCGGTCTTGGCCGTCGCGCCCGGTTTGGTCTTCGAGTTCGCGCAGGCGGCGGGCGGCGCTGCGGTGGGCGGCCAGCGCGGCGGCGTAGGTGTGGCGCAGGGGGGCGTTGTCGGCCACGAGATCGAGGGTGTCGAGGAGGTAATTCTCGTGGGCGAGGAGCAAGTTTTGGTGCTGCGAGTGGATGTCGATGAGGTGCTCGGCGAGTTGGCGGAGCACGGCGAGGGTGGCGGGGGTGTCGTTGACGAAGGCGCGGCTTTTGCCGGCGGCGGAGACCTCGCGGCGGATGATCAGTGTGGAGTCGTCGGCTTCGATCTGGGCGGCTTCGAGCAGGGGCCCGACGGCCAGACCGGCGGTGTCGAAGGTGCCTTCGACGATGCACTTGCTGTCGGTGTGCCGCAGCACTTTGGCGTCGGCACGGTGGCCTTGAAGCAGACCGAGAGCGCCGAGGATGATGCTCTTGCCGGCGCCGGTTTCGCCGGTGATGACGGTGAAACCCGCGCCGAGGTCGAGGTCGAGGCGGTCGATGAGGGCGTAGTTGCTGATGTGAAGGTGGGTGAGCACGGCGATGGGGTTGGGGCGGTGGAACGAGTGGGGGGCGGGCGGCGCGCACGGCGGGGCGGTGCGCTATTTGCCGTCGCGGATGCGGTTCCAGGCGGGATTTTTCGAAGGGTTGATGCGCGAAAGGAGGTCGACGATGAAGTCGCGATCTTGCGCGGTGGTGTGTCCGGCGAAGAGGCCCACGAGTTCGTCGGCCTTGCACTCGGTGAAGAGTTGCGGCAGCACGCTCAGCCGCTTGGTGTCGTGGGCTTCGGCCAGGAGGCGCAGGGCTTCGACGATGGCCACGCGGGCACGTTCGGGGTTTTCGGCCATGTGGTCGAGCCCGGTGCGGTGGTAGGTGTAGAGCATGCGGCGGAAGGGCTGCATGGCCGGGTCGAGCCAGTCGGTGATGAGGGCGGCGCGGTTGTGCGTGTCGTCGAACGGGCGCCAACCTTTGGCCGAGAGGGTGAGCGAGCGGGCGTTGTTCACCAGGTCGCGGGCGTGGCCCAGCACGTCGCTCCCGCCGAGCGGCGACATCGTGTCGAGATCGATGCCGATGACGAAGTAGGCGTAGTAGGCCAGCAGGGCGGTGAGGTCGTTGTCGACGGTGGCGGGGTGGAACTCGAGCTTGTCGAACTCGGCGAAGCGGAAGTTGGCCGAGGCGTCGCGGGCGATGAACACGGGGCTGGTGTAGGCGGCGTCGAACACGGGGCGCGAGGAGCTGACGGTGAGGGTGGTTTCGAAGGTTTGCGCCGAGGGGTCGTACTTCCGCACGTTGAAATAGAAGGTGCAGCGGATGCGTTCGCGACGGGCAAAGCGCAGATCGGTGAAACGCTGTTCGTTGAGGAAGTCGGTGACGGCGCGGCGCAGGGCTTCGAAGGTGGCTTCGTTGCCGGTGCCCTGCACGTGGCGCGTGTCGACGGTGACGGTGGCGTCGAGTTCGCCGGCACGCAGCGCGCTGCTCCCCACGGCGAGGAGCAGGACCACGACGAGGGGGCGCAAGAGGGCGCCGAGCAGGCGAGAGGGGAGGGAACGGAGGAACGACATGGGCGGGAGGATGAGGGCGACGCGCGGTTCGTGGTCCACGGGTGGGCACTTCGGCGGGACGTCGGAGCGGGCGTCAATGGGCGACGCGGGAGGCGGAATCCACGGGCGGGCAAGTTGAGCACAGCGTCGGGGAGGATGAGCGAGACGCGCCCGCAGCGTCAGCGAGTGGCGGGGCGGAAGGTGCGGTCGATGTGGTCGATGAGGGCGTCGGCCACGGCGCTTTTGGCCATGAGCGGGAGGGCTTGCGGCGCGGCGTCGGGGGCGATGAGCGTGACGCGGTTGGTGTCGGTGTTGAAGCCTGCGCCGGGGTCGGAAAGACTGTTGAGCACGATGAGGTCGAGGTGCTTGCGCGCGAGTTTGGCGCGGGCGTGTTCGAGCCCGTGGTCGGTTTCGAGGGCGAAACCCACGAGCCACTGTGCGCCCTGCTTGCGGCGGCCCAGATCGGCGGCGATGTCGGGATTGGGGCGGAGGCGGAGGGTGAGCTCGCCGGTGGTTTCGCGCTTGATTTTGTGCTCGGCGGGTTCGGCGGGTTCGTAGTCGGCCACGGCGGCACAGAGGATGGCGCCGCTGCACCGGGGGAATTCGCGCAGGGCGACTTCGTGCATCTCGCGCGCGCTCTCCACATCGATGCGGCGGATGTGGGGCGAGTGGGTGGTGAGGCCGACGGGGCCGGCGATGAGCACCACGTCGTAGCCGGCGCGGGCGGCACTTTCGGCCAGCGCAAAGCCCATTTTGCCGCTCGAGTAGTTGCTGATGTAGCGCACGGGGTCGAGGCGTTCGCGCGTGGGGCCGGCGGTGATGAGCAGCCGCGGGCGGAGCGGCTCGGCAGCAGGAGCGGGGGCGCTCACCTCGGCGGGGCAGGAGCCGGCGGTGGGGGGGACGGCCGGTGCAGTTGCCGTTGCGGGCGCACTTGCGGTGCAGTTGGCAGTGGCGGGGGCGAAGAAGCGCGCGAGGTGCTCGACGATGACTTCGGGTTCTTGCATGCGCCCTTTGCCCACGAGGGTGGAGGCCAGAAAACCGTCGGCGGCTTCGATGACGTGCACCCCGCGGCGGCGCAGGAGGTCGAGGTTGTCGTGCGTGGCGGGGTGGGCATACATGTCGAGGTCCATGGCCGGGGCGACGAAGGTGGGGGCCTTCATCGAGAGGTAGGTGGTGAGGAGCATGTTGTCGGCGATGCCGTGGGCCATCTTGCCGAGCGTGGCGGCCGAGGCGGGGGCCACGACGAACACATCGGCCCAGCGCCCGAGATCGACGTGGCTGTGCCAACTGCCGTCGCGCCGGTCGAAAAATTCGCTCACCACCGGGTGCTGCGAAAGGGTGGCGAGGGTGAGGGGTGTGACGAACTCTTTGCCGGCGGGGGTGATGACCACTTGCACTTCGGCGCCTTGGCGCACGAGGAGGCGGATGAGGGTGCAGGCTTTGTAGGCGGCGATGCTGCCGGTGATGCCGAGCACGATGTGGCGGCCGGCGAGGGGCGAGGTGGGGACGCTGGACATGGGGCGAGGTGGGGGCGCGAATGGGAGCGCGCTTGGGGCTTGGCCTCGGGGGGAGGGAAAGCCGAGAGGAGAGATAAATAAGGAGTGGGGCGCGCCGCAGGGGGCTGTCGCTGACGAACGGGCGGTGCGGCGTGCGCCAGGCTGCGGGGCGAAAATGCAACACGCCGGCCCTCGAACTCGAGAGTCCTGATGGCCGGCGTGGTGTGTGGGGAAATGGAGGGGGAATAGAGGGCGCGGAGCGGTAGGGCAGCGCGTGTGGCACGGCTTTCGACCGAGTGGCTACGGCTTTCGGCTGTGTGCTCGTCGGGGCGCGGTGGGTGCGCAAGGTGCTTCGCTCGTCGGGCTACGGCTTTCGGCTGTGTGCACGATCGTTGTCGCCTCGTCAGCGGTGGGCTTTCGCTGCGTCACCGAGGTGTTGTGCCCGATGCCGTTCGGCTTGTGGCCGTCGGGTGGAGCCTTCGCGGTGGAAAAGGGAGGTGAAAAGTGCACCGTTTTTAGTCAAAAACCGAGGGCTTTTTGTCGAAAGTGGAAGCCTTTTGCCGAGAAGGCAGGGACTTCGTGCCGAAAGTGCACAACTTTTGGGCGACGAGCGCTGCTTCGTGGAGCGCAGGGCGCCCTTCATCGCGCGGCGCAGGGGCTATCGTTGAGTGGCGAGCGGACTACCGTTGGTCGCACGGATGGCTTATTCGTTGAGCATCATGGGCATGAGGAGCATGAGCACGTGCTCGTTGTCCTGCTGTTCGGCGGGGACGATGATGCCGGCGCGCGAGGGATCGGCGAGTTGCACCACGATTTCGTCGCCTTCGAGGTTGTTGAGCAGTTCCATGAGGAGGGTGCCTTTGAAGCCGATGTTCATCGGGTGGCCTTCATATTGGCAGGCCACGGCTTCTTCGCCGGCGCGACCGTAGTCGGCATCGCGGGTGGAGAGGATGATGCGGCCGGACTCGATGTGGAGCTTCACGAGGGGGCTGCCGGCGTTGGAGAAAATGAGCACGCGGCGCAGGGCGGAGATCATCGCCGCGCGGTTGAGCGTGACGAGGTTGGGGTTGTCCTTGGGAATGACGCTGTTGTAGTTGGGGAACTTGCCCTCGATCAAGCGGCAGGAGAGGTCGTAGCACTCAGAGGCGATGACGGCGTTGCGACCGTTGAAGCGGATGGTGACGTCGCCCACTTCTTTCTGCAAGATGTTGCGCACGATGTTGGCCGGCTTCTTGTGGAGGATGAACGAGGCGGGGGTGTCGGTCTGGATGTCGAGCAGGCGGGTGCACGAAAGTTTGCGACCGTCGGAGGCCACCACGGCGAGGCCTTCGGCGTTGAAGTCGAAGAACACACCGTTCATCACGGGGCGGAGGGGATCGTCGGCAGCGGCGAAGAGCGCGCGGTTGATGCCCGAGAAAAGGCGCGCGGCATCAGCGCCGAGGGTCGAGATTTCGCCGTCCAACTCGGGAGTGAGGGGGTATTCCTGGGCGTTTTGACCCACGAGGTTGTAGTGCCCGTTCTGATAGGTGATGGTGATGTCGAGGTTGTCGGGGTCGACGTTGAATTCGAGGGGCTGTTCGGGGATTTCCTTGATGGCCTCCTGAATGGTCTTGGCGTTGACGGTGAAGTCGATGGGACCATCGCTCTCGATCAGCTCGAGGGTGGTGTGGAGCGTGAGCTCGCTGTCCGAAGCCGTGAGCTCGAGTTGGTTGTTGTGGACTTGGAAAAGGAAATTGTCCAGGATGGGCATGCTGTTTTTCGACGCGATGACGCGACCGAGCGTTTGGAGACGCTGCGAAAGGATGCTGCTGGAAATGGCGAACTTCATATCGTGGGCTAAACTTATATTCTACTATCTGAGGGCGGATGTGCGTTTTGGGACGCGGGGTGCACGTCCGGCGGCGCAGCGGTGGCGCAGGGACAGCGACAAGGCCACCTTCGTCGCGGATTTTGGTGTAAAAGCGACGCGAAAAAAATGAGCGGAAACGGGTGGCTCTGCGACAAAGTTAGGATTTTATTTTGGAATTGGCCCAAAAGTAGTCCGTTTTTTCACGCCGGGTGCGCAAGTTGTGGGGTTTTGGCGGGGGACAGCGGAGCGAGCGTGGCCGAGAATCGGGGTGGATTTTGGGAGATTTTAGCCGTGGATTTGGGTCGATTTGGGTCATCGTTTCGGCGTTTTTCTTGGGCTTTTTGGGGGAGGGCGGTCGGCGGTGGGCTTGTGCTCGTGTCGCGTCGGGCGAGGGGCGACGAAAAAAGGTGCATCCGACAGCACGCGCGCTGTGGGATGCACCGAAAAAGGGGATCATGGGGCGGAAATCCGTCGAAAACTTGCCCTCAGCTCGTCGGCGAGTGGGTGCCGCTCTCCGCGTGGGCGGAGGGGGGAGGTGGTTTTCGTTGCGCGGCCGTGGCCAACCGCTGTCGGACGGCGCGGAAGTGGAGTTCCGTGGTAGATTTTTGGTCAGAAAAGGGGAAGGTTAACGGGTTGGGATGACTATTTGTGGGTGTATTTTTCGTATTCGTTGATGTATTCCATCACGATGTCGATGGCTTCGGGGCGCATGTCTTTGATGCGGGGCTTGTTGACGCAGGCATGCACCGTGGGATAGACCTCTGCCCAGTCGTTGTTTAGCGCGATCTGTGCTTTGACGAGTCCGATGGCGAGCATGAACGATTGTTTGTCGGTGCGCGGGGTGGTCATGGCCATGCGCACCATTTTGCTCATCGCGGCGGTGTTGAAGTAATTGCTCATCGCACTGAGGTAGACGAGCACGGCCTTCTGTTCGGGCGAG
>QWCT01003067.1_pt1 | contig 11591 bp, 9 predicted proteins | sample 1972681 | NCBI WGS metagenome assembly QWCT01 (sample SAMN09866701, study PRJNA288562) | Human oral metagenome isolate pre3_saliva, whole genome shotgun sequencing... | isolation source: mouth | host: Homo sapiens | place: USA: California | reverse complement strand
GATGTAAAATCAGCCGTTCTCGTAGTTGTCCATCTTTATATACTTCTTCTTTCTGTAAGTCTATAACATCCTGGGACTTCACACGACTATTCATGCCATGACTCTCGACAACGGTTTTGTCAAGCAATTCTTCTCCAGCAACAAACTGCAATTCGGCATAGAAGACTTCTGCAATGAGGTGCCGTGCATCGCCATTGCAGAAATCTTCTATGTTTCTATTTGGAGTTATTATGCGTGATTCCATTGCAGATTTCCGTCTTTGTAAGTTGCTATTATGTGGTCGCCTGGTTTGATGGCTTCTGAGACAATTAGCTTAGATATTGTTTTCTTCAAATAGGTTCTTACGACACCAGCTATCGGACGGGCACCATACTGTGGTGAGAAGCCTTTGGATGTCAGATAAGCTATCGTTTCCGGTGCCAACTCCAATTGAATATCTTTCTGTTCCAACAGCTGTTTCTGCAAACGTGAGAACTGAAGTAAGAAAATTTGTTGAGCAACAGCTTCTGTAATTGGAGAGAACGGTACAACCTCTGTCAGACGTCCAAGGAATTCTGGTCTGAAATACTTCGACATAACCTCTATCAGTTCGTTGGAGGTTGGCTGGTGTCCTTCTTGAATCTGTTGAGTAATCCACTGACTACCAATATTTGATGTAAAAATGATGATTGCATTGGAGAAATCTCCTTCACGTCCTAATTTATCATGCACCTTTCCTTCATCCATAATCTGAAGGAAGATGTCATAAACGCTGCTGTGCGCTTTCTCTATCTCATCAAAGAGAACAACAGAATAGGGCTTCTGGCGTATTTTCGTTACAAGAAGACCACCTTCCTCATAGCCTACATATCCAGGAGGAGCACCATAGAGCAAAGCTGCAGAATGTTCTTCCTTGAACTCTGACATATCAAAGCGAATCATTGCCGTATCATCATCGAATAGTAAGTCGGCAAGTGACTTTGTGAGTTCGGTTTTACCAGTACCAGTCGGACCGAGGAAGAAGAATGAACCGATAGGCTTTTTAGGGTCGCTAAGTCCACTACGCGATTCAATAATTGCATCTGAGAGCGTACGTATAGCCTTGTCTTGTCCCTTCACTCTTTCATGCAATTTGGTTTCTATACCCAAAAGTCTGTCCTTCTCTTGCGCCTGAATCTTTCCGATTGGTATTCCAGTATCATCTGCGACAACCGATTCTATCTCCAAAGAACTTACACTCTCTATGCCTTTTTGCGAGATAGTTATAAGTTCTTTGAGCATTTTCCCCAACTTGTCCAATTTCTTTTGAGTCGAATCATCGTCAGTCAAGACGAAATCGTCCTCTATCTTTGATGTAAGGACAACACTTACTTTGTTGAATATGGTGTGATAAAGAAGGTGAAGGTCATAGTCATTGACCTCATCTATTGCCATTCCCTTGTACTTCTCATATTGTGCAACGAGTTGTTCAACAATGCCTACTGCATTTTTATTGCTCAGTCTTACTGAGGCTGCCGTACTATCAACCAAATCTAATGTTGCAGCAGGCTGACTCCTTTCCTTATAATATCTATTGGAGAGATTATAGGCACTGATAAAGGCTTCTTCCGTCATAGGCAGACTGTAATATGCCTGCAACAGAGTTCTATGCTGCAACAAAGCACTGCGCAATATGTTCGGCTCCAACTCTTCTATGTCAATGATATTCAATCGGTTGGCAATAGAATGCTTCTCTATGTGCTTACGATAGGCATCTCTTGAAAGAACCAACAGCAACGAAACAGCACCATCGCAAATCTGTGCATCGAGATTGTTGAGAATATACGTTGCTGCTGTCGGGTTTCCACTTTCCAGAAGTAGTTGCAAATCATCAATAACCAAGACACCACGGCTTTTTGCCTGATTCATCTTTTGCAACAGAGTTGTAATTTTCTGTGTAATCTCTGTTTCGTTGGAAGACTGCGCCAATATCTTTGAGGTATTAAGTCCAATCAATGATGTCTGATTAATAATTTCATCCTGATTGATTTCCATCTCATGTGCAAGTGCTCTAATCACTCCTGTCTTACCAACTCCAGGAGCACCCACGAGAAGGATTCCCTGTCGGTCCGAACGCTCTAATGTTTCTAATATTAAACGAATTTCCTTACTACGTCCAATAATAGATTTACCCTCTTCCAACAATTCTGCACGGCGAAGGTCTGACACATATTGAATAGAGCTGCCCATATCCATTTCTGCAACAGGAGATAGGGGAGAGGTTGCTGCGTCAAAGTATTCCATGACTTCATTCTCTGACACGCCGATAGACTCTATCTGCTGATGGGAATATACCACGCCATCTCTGATAATGGCTGTAAACACACAAAGCGCATCTACTGAATCTGTGCCCAGTTTTATTTTCGAACGTTCTGCCTCATCAAGTATCATTTCTACCTCATGGTCGGGAATGATTTCGTCAGAGTCATGTTCTACAGAGACATACATTTCTCGGTAAGTTTCAAACCAATCGCTAATATATGATACCTCTTTTTGCATAGAAGTCAAGATGTCGCGTAGGCCTGTCTGCTCCGTCAGCATGGCGATGACAAGATGTGCTACTCCATACGACAAGTGTTTATCTTGATGTGCCATTGCCTTTGCCAACTTAATGGCAGACAACAAGCTATTGCTATAATTCTGTGTGTTCATACGAAAAATATCTTATAAGGAGTATTACTAACTGAACGCTTTGACAACTCTCCTTCCAAGAAGTTTGTCATTGCGGGCAAATCTATATTTTCTGCTTTACCTCCCCGTGAGAGGCAAATCTTTACTTCTGTTGTTCGGACAATACCTCGTCGTACATCTTGCGAAATGGCTATGCCGTCTTCTATTTTTATAGAGTCTATCCATTGCCCTAACTGGCATAGCAGAAAACTCTTTACGTCCTCGCGCGTTACTATACGTTCTCTTGTTAATAAACCATAACGCAAACTATTGATGAGGTCCTGGTCTCCGCTATGTGAATTACCTTGTTTGGATTCTGTCTGAAAGACTAATCCACTGGAAGAGAACTTCTCATTATTATATTGATATATAGAGGCACGGCTGTCTAAGCCATTGGCAGCCTCTGCGTCTGTAACCCAATAGTTTACCTCTGCATCGTTAATATCTTTATAAGGTTGAGTGAATAGGAATGCACGCGAATTGTTTTTATTTTGAACAGATTCATAAACGCTCTTCTCTATACTTTCGATATTATGGTAAAGTTCGTTCAATTGTGCTGTTAGGGTATCTATATCTAAGGCTTTAAACGCACTGCCATCTTCACGAACCAATTGGAGAAGTTTATTAATTAATGTACGTGCATTATCGGAGTCGAATCTTTCAAGATTTCCAAAATAGAGATTGTATGTACCCACTGGATTTTCACCATAATGCTTGGAAACGTCCATATATTTATGGTTGAAATCATCTTGTAATGATTCAATATTCAAAAGGAAACGGTTACCCTTACAAGGAAGGGAAACAATATTACCTTGCTTAGCAAAATTATGTCTTCTCGTAACTAAACTACGATTTACTACAGGATAGGTGTTGAGCAAAAGTCTTACCTTCTCAAAGTTTACATAATGGAATGCTAAAGGAAATTTCAGCTTTATCCATACCAACTTGTCCTTTTCTTTTGTATCATCAGAACCAACCCATTCTTGAGGAAATGTGCTGCATGTCGGTGTGTCAAGGTCTATCTGAATATAGTTATTGGCGTAGTAAGCACTGATATTGTCAAAATATTGATACTTATCACTATCTGCAAGTGGAAAACTTGGAACAGTAACGTTTAAAGCCTTGCCTTCTCCGTCATAAGCCTGTATATCTTTCAAAAAAGGAGCAAGACGGCCATCTTCAGGTAGAATACATAATACAAGCTGCTGTGAAGAACGCAACATGCTTTCTGACATTGAAAATCCAACCCATACTACATTATCCTCGTCCTTCTTGTCTATATCAGGAAAAACACCCGCTTGTTGTCCATCTTTCGAGTTGTATATTATTCGTCGGTCAAAAGATATTGCTTTGATTTCTGCATTGAACAAAGGGTAATTGCTTAAAGGAGAAAAATCTAATTCTACCCAACCTTTATCGAATATCATCTTCCTTGTATGGAAGAAGTCCATAGGTGTCAGTAAACAAGAATCATTATCTTTAGGCTCAACGCTCATCAAAGCGTGGGAAGGTGAAGGAAGAGACCATTTGTGCGGCACTAACAAACGCGCCAGACGCTGCAAAATGCTTGAGTCTGAATTGTCAATGCTTTGATAAAGTCTACTGCTATTGTATGCTATTACGTCAAGAATCAAATCAATAACAGGGTCCACCTGCCTTGGATCTGCGATATTCCACAAATCCATTGCAAATTTTTGAATACGTTCCTTAATGATTTGCTGTCTTTTATCAATCATAATTACGTTTTCTTACTGAGAAATAGGACTTATATAGAGATGTGTGTTGAAGTTGAATTGCTGATCGTTTCTGACCATAACGCCATTTACCCATACACGGACACGTTGACGAGCATTAGGAAACTTGTTTCTAACGTCCTCTTCAACCTCTGTAAGCTCTACTCTGACGTGAATATCTTTAAGCCGAGACTCATATTTCGTTATTGTAGCTTCGAGCGATTGTCTGACTTTCTCTTCCCAGTCAGCATTCTTGAGGACTTGATTAAACTCTAAATCCCAAATAACGGAACCATAGTCTTCCTTTCCTTCTACTTCACCGTATCGGGAAACTATCAACATCATAATGTGTTGAGCTATGGACTCTTCATAGGAACAACGTTGCATCTGCCCGTTTAATGTCTTGGATAAGTCTAACGGCAATTTTAAGTAATTCATTCTTTTTTAATATGATGTGCAAAAGTATAATATTTTTTACGAATATAAGCATCTTTTTTCATTTTTAATATTTTGTAAGTTTTCACTTCCTTTTATTTGATAACTGTTAAATACTGAGCGCAAGTTTACTTACACGTAAATAAATATTTTTCTACGTGTAAGTAAATATTTCTTTACGTGTAAATAATTTCTTACTTACGTGTAAATAATTTAACGGGTAGATATTTTTTGATAGTCAATAAGTTCTGTTGTCTTAGTTTTAATGTTGAAATGAGCCTTGGAAATATCTCGGTTGTTCTCTTCAATCTTCTGTAAACTGGAGATCATTTGTAGTCCGTGAATTGCAAATATCTGTATGATACTTAACAAAAGTGTTAAATGTACTGGCATATTTTTGCGTGTATGGAATTATACTTCTACTTTTGCTTGTATATACAACAGATTGCAATTCTTTCTCTTTTTCCAGAGCAAGACTGTTTTTCAGCCGCACAGAGGGGACTTCAAGACGTTGCTTGAGGTTTTCTCTTTTTTTGTTGCCCATGGGCTTCATCGACAGGAGCCCTTGCTGATATATTTATTAACAATTCAATTTATTTTCAACTATGGGTACATTCTATAAAAGATACTACTATTGAAGTAAATGACAGTATGTTAGTTGCTTCACAAGACAAGACGCATATTAAAAGTAATGAAAAGGTAGACATTGCAAAGGGATAGTATGAAAAAGTATTTATTGATGGGCTTAGTTGCCATTTGCTTATGCATAGTGGCATCAGCTTGTAATAGTAGAAATAATATGAATTACAGTACAAGAACAAAGTTTCCGTGGGTGCCTAATGTTTCAGCACCTTTAAACTATCCTCTGCAGGGGTAAAATATGCATATTTAGGTTTTGGTAATGAAGGCCGTAAATACCCTGTCATGAGTTCGTTTGCTGATGCGGATATTGGTGTCAATAAGGGTGAAGTGAGTTTTGCTGATCTCGAAAGCGATGAGGGATTAGACATTCCTAACAGTCTTGAGATATTGTGGTTGTCGTACGCAGAAGGTAAGCTTTACAAGGCTCGCACAAAGTTTTCTCAAGAACTTCAGAACAAAATCTTAGCTTTGCTACGAGAGGGTTATAACACTGAATATGGAAATGAAAAATTGAAACATGAAACTTATTCCAGTTTTCTGATTACTATGCTTCCTGGCGGAAAGGTGTGGTTTTATATGGAAGGGGCTGCAAGGTATGTTTTAGTCTGTGATACGATACAAGCTGAACCGATAGAGATGACACTTGGGGATTTTGACAAGGAAGCTCTTAGGGTTGCAAGCACTGTGCAGGAATACAGTAAGGGGTGCTTGGAAAAGAAACAAATTGAGAATCTGAAAGTAAATGGAATACCTTATGGCCTTTGGGACAAGTATCGCGAACGTTTCAACTATGATATTAAGTTTGAGTTTGAGAATAAAAACAGCAAGATAGATTCGCTTTCTGTAGTTTATGATTTTATTAATGGAGAATTTAATTATGCCAGTGATGGTGTAAAGGCTGGTGCATTGTCTCGCCCTAAGCAATTGTATTTATAGTGGAATGTCAAAGAAACAATTTATACAGGAGAGTTTTTCTTTGATGAACATGAAGTTTTGGATATTTTTTCAAAGGCATTTAGTATAAATAGAAGAAATGAGAAAGGAAGCTTATGTATAAAAGTAAGTATAATAATAAATTTGATATATCTCTCCATTTAAATGATAAGAAGTTTCCATTCTCAAAAACAAAAATTCATGTATTCAAGCAATATGCAGACCAATCTGATTTAGATGCCATTATAATTTATAATAACCATCAAGAGATACATTCTGATGACATTAAATTTATTGGAGAATAATCATGAAGAATAGCTATACAAACAGTATTTGTGGTGTCGGTTTACCAAATAAGAGTTCATCTAATAGAAATCAGGTTAAGAGTATAGACATCACTATTGGCGTTTTCTTTGATGGAACTGGTAATAACAAATATAATATTTATTTCAATCAAAAAGTTAAGGACAAATATAAAATAGACTCAGATAGTTACAAAGGTAGTTACACCAAGGGAGCAACCAGTTGGGGAGTAAACAGTAAGTTGAACAGGGCTTATGAAACCATTGCGAATAAAGTTATTTATATACATAAGAAATTAAAAAATAAGAAAATTAAAAGTATAACTTTTGATGTCTTTGGTTTTAGTCGCGGTGCAACGGGAAGTCGTATGTTTATTAAATCCATCTTAGAGGAGAAGGATTCTACTCTACGTACTTCATTATGTAAGCAAATAGGAACTGCTACAGCAGAAGGTATTTCATTTTATGTTCGTTTTTTAGGCCTGTTTGATACTGTATCATCTGTAGGGTTGAGTCAGGTAGTGTGGGACAGAGAACAACATAGCCATCTGTTTATCCCTAATGGAGTGCAAAAAGTAGTCCATCTGATAGCTGCAAATGAATACAGACGATATTTCCCTTTAACAACTGTAGCTTCGGCTCACCATTTGGGTAAAAGATGTATGGAATACGTGCTTCCTGGATCTCATACTGACATTGGAGGAGGATATGCTGAAATAGAAACAGAACCTTTATATATGAAAGGAGATTATCCACCTCGAAAAGATTTTGAAGATAAAAATAGTAGGAACTTCAGAGGCTATATGTCTTTAGTAGGTTTACGTAATGGTAAATGGATTTCTGATATTGATTTTCAGAAAGCATTAAAGATGTATGGAAAGGGAAAGTACAAAAAGAATGAGAGTGCTCCATACCGTCGTGTTCATAATGAGTATGCACGTATATCTTTACAGATTATGTATCAATGTGCAGTAACAAATGGTTTGGCACTCAAAACTACCCAAGATGCAAATAAGAGCCTATTGATTTCTTCTTGTTATAAGAATTTAATAGATGTAGCTAAATTCTTGAAAACAGAATTCTTTGCTCAACGAGAAATCTATAGAATAAACATGGGGAAAGAGAAAATGGGGATAGATTTTATAAGAGATACAAATGTTGACAAGTCTCTAAAATCAATAAGAAGAGAGTTTCTTCATCTCTCAGCATATAATGAAACAGGCTTCGGAGCAACAAGTAATAACAGACGTGTGATAATTAAAGGATGATATGACTGCCTCTGCAATATTGAATGATGGTACATACCACTTCTTTTCTGAAACTATTTTACCTAATGGGCGTAAGTTCCTCTATGAAAAAGATATGGCCGTATCGTCTAATGCACCTACATCTATTTCCATCGGTAATATCGGAATGGAGAAGATTAATGGCAAGTTGCCCGAAAAGTTCTACTTCGTTATGTCTTGGTTAGGTGGTGCACTTTATCCTCTGACGGTACGCATTGACGATATGGGAAAAGCGAAGGAGATAGTGAACATCGACGAGGTGAGAGAACGGCATGCAGCAGAGGGACAGCGAATAATGGAGTATTATGAGCAAGCCCCAACAATCGTCCAATATGTCAAGAAATGTATTGAAAGAGCACAAGATGAGAAAGATGTCTTGCGATGTATTGCTCAAAGCAATCTCTATCAGTTGGCAACAGCGTGTATGGACATTTCCAACAGCGAGTACAGGCTGGTTGATTTTCCCTTTATGGGCGATATTCTTACCTTTTACCTATCTATAGGAGATGAGAATGAAGCCGAGATGCTGTTGACGATACCAGAGATTGAAACGGAAAGAAAGCTTCTCTCGCATGAAGGAAAGGTGTATGTGCACAAAACAGGAAAGGGAACTTTCAACCACATACAGCTTATGCTGACAGTAGAGATAGAAGATGAGGGATACTACACAAGGAGATTGGAACTGAAAAAAGCGGAAGAACAATGAAAGATGAATATGTAGTAAACAGGGCTATATGCCAATGTATGTTTGGAACGATGCCAGGTTTCCTGAAGGTTACCGACAATCAGACCGTGTGTATGAATGGCAAGTTGGTGGCAACCGACAAGACCTTGGGCAATGTTTTTGAGGGTGTGGGGTTCGCACAATGTAACAAATCCTATCCTCCCAAGCCCTGTACTCCTGCAATCACAGGTTGGATAGGCGCATACGATGGCGTGAGCATCAACAGCATATCTTCCCCATTGTTAGGAACTTGCAAGGGGACGTGTGCGTTAGGTTGTCCAAACTGCATCACTTTTCAGACGACGGGGCAGATAGCTATACCAGGAGTGCCCCAAGTGAAACAAGCAGCCTTATGTCTTCAGGCAGATATAAATCCGTTGGGTGGAAACCCTTTAGAAGATTAACAAGACTCGTATGAACGGCAGAGGGTGGTATGAATGCTACACTATTCAATGTGGAGCAGAAAGCAAGAATATTCTGCTATTTAGCTAATTCTGAATACAAGATGCGGAATAAATATGAAGATTTTCTCCAAAGTGGCGATTGTTCCCGAACCTTTATGACTTATGTGATAATGACCAACTGCGAAGAGATTTACAGGTATGCGCACATACACGTAAGTTCTTCGGTATCAGCAGTACAGAGATGATGGATGGAATAGAGCGAGAAGGGTTGACAGACGCTATCACAACATTCAACCTTCTACATAGAAAAATCCTTTTTAAGTTCTTCTTTGTTTCTCTTCCACACCTTCATTGAATAGGAGAAAGTAAGTTCATAAAGTTGTAAACATTTTTCACAAGTACATATATCATATAACCTCCTCGTTATCAACGCATTACAAAACCTATTGTTTTACATTGTAAAAGCGTAGGTTTTGCACGGTAAAAGCGGCTGTTTCGCAACGCAAAACCTACGCTTTTGCAACGCCAAAGTGCAGTTATCACTTTTTAACAATATTATCTTTACAAAATAAATGGTAAATCCTGCTCTTTCCAATCTATTTTTATCTACAAACTGTTGCTCGTTGTAGGGTTGCAATTTATCGCATTCCTCACAGCAAATTTGTTGTTCTTTCGGAGTCAGAAACGTGAAGGGGCACTCCCCTACCCGCATTGTTTATTGATGAAATAGCCTTGCAACAAAAGTAAAAGGCGTCCGCACTTATGGGTACAGACGCCTTTGTTATAATGAAAATCGTTTTTACTTGAGATTTATACAATTGTTTCTTATCCGAAATCGTCGAAGCGAATGGCGTCTTTCTCTACGCCAAGGCTGTCGAGATAGTCGGTAACAGTCTTGATGAGCATAGGAGGACCGCAAAGATAATACTCACAATCTTCGGGTGCTTCGTGATTCTTCAGATAGGTTTCGCAAATACAGTTCACCGCAAAACCTTGGTAATACTTCACGCCTGCTGCATCTGCCACTGGGTCGGGCTGGTCGAGTGAGAGGTGCATGTGGAAGTTAGGATATTCCTTTTCAAGCTCCCAGAAGTCTTCAAGGAAGAAGGCTTCGCCCAACGCACGGGCACCATAGAAGAAGTGCATCTCACGGTCGCGGGTGTGCAATGTCTTCAACATGTGCATAATCTGACTGCGTAACGGTGCCATACCTGCACCACCACCAATCCATATCATTTCCTTGCCTGATGTGTAGTTAGGTGCAAACTCGCCGTAAGGACCGCTCATCATTACCTTGTCGCCTGGTTTCAAGGTGAAGATGTACGATGAACCGATACCCGCTGGTACGTCTTGGAATCCTACTTGTGGACGTGGCAGGAACGGTGGCGTAGCAATACGCACGGTGAGCGTAATGATGTCGCCTTCGGCTGGATAGTTTGCCATTGAGTAAGCACGCACGGTGTCTTCTGGGTTGCTGGCTTTGAGCGAAAGTATGTTGAACTTTTCCCACGTTGGGAGGTAGTCCTTGCCGATGAGTTCCTTATCGAAGTCCTTGTCATAGTCGATGCAGTCGTACTTTGGAATACGTATCTGTGCGTACGAACCTGGCACGAAGTCCATGTGTTCGCCTGGAGGAAGTGCCACCTTGAACTCCTTGATGAACGACGAAACGTTCTTGTTGGAGATAACGGTGCATTCCCATTCCTTAACGCCCAATATGGATTCTGACACTTTTATGGAGAGGTCGCCCTTTACTTTCGCCTGACAGCCAAGACGCCAGTGGTCTTTTACCTCTTTGCGAGAGAAGTGTGGACGTTCCGAATCGAGGATTTCGCCACCGCCTTCGAGCACCTGGCATTTACACTGTCCGCAGCTTCCTTTACCTCCACACGCAGAAGCCAAATGGACGCCGTTCTCGTTGAGCGTTCCCAAAATGGTGCTGCCCTGTTCTACTTCTAATTCTTTATCGCCATTGATAGTTATCTTAACCTTTCCGCTTGGACTGAGATACTTCTTTGCAACAAGAAGAACAACAACCAAAAGAAGGATTGTAACCAAGAAAACAGCAATGCTGTATAATATAAACTCTGCCATTTTTTATATTAAATTTTAAGTCCTGAGAAGCACATCATAGCCAAAGCCATAAGTCCTACGGTGATAAAAGTGATGCCAAGACCCTGCAAAGGCTTGGGCACATCAGAATATTCCATTTTCTCGCGTATAGCACCCATCAGCACAATGGCAAAGAGCCAGCCGATACCAGAGCCGAGTCCGTAGATGAGAGCGTCCCAAACAGAACCGATGTACTGCGAACTTGAAGGGTCGAGCCCAATGCGCTGCTGCATGAAGAGGCTGGCACCCATGATGGCACAGTTCACGGCGATGAGCGGAAGGAAGATACCCAACGCACCATAGAGCGAAGGTGAGTATTTCTCGACTGCCAT
>QWCT01001639.1_pt1 | contig 11604 bp, 9 predicted proteins | sample 1972681 | NCBI WGS metagenome assembly QWCT01 (sample SAMN09866701, study PRJNA288562) | Human oral metagenome isolate pre3_saliva, whole genome shotgun sequencing... | isolation source: mouth | host: Homo sapiens | place: USA: California | reverse complement strand
GGCCGAGGACCGCGACGGTTTTGCCGCCGCCCTGCGCGAGGAATACGGCGTCGGCTCGGGCGTCTACTACCCGATCCCGAACCACGAGCTGCCCTCCCTCGCCCGCTTCGCCCCTGGCCTGGAGCTGCCGGCCACGCGCGAGGCGGCCGACCAGGTCCTCTCCCTGCCGATCTACCCGTCCCTGACGCCTGGCGAGCTGGAGCGCATCGCCGGGGCCGTCAACGCGCTCGCGGAAGCGGGTGCCTGACATGAGCATTCGCCTCGGCATCCTCGGCATCGGCTCGATGGGCCGACACCACGTACGCAACGCGCGCGCCACGCAGGGCGTGGACCTCGTCGCGCTGGCCGACCCGGGCGGCGACCGCTTCGGCGTCGCCGGCGACCTGCCCGTCCTGGGCGGCGTCGAAGAGCTCATCGAAGCCGGCATCGACGCTGCGATCATCGCCGCTCCCACCGCCCACCACGAGGCCGCAGCCCTGGCGCTGGCCGAGGCCGGGGTGCACACCCTCGTCGAAAAGCCGCTCGCCACGAGCGTGGAGGCGGGAACACGTATCCGCGACGCCTTCGCGGCCGCTGGCCTCGTGGGCGCCGTCGGCTACGTCGAGCGCTGCAACCCTGCGCTCATCGACATGCGTCGGCGAATCTCGGAGGGGCAGCTCGCATCAGCGACGTCGGCGTCGTCAAAGACCTGGCCACGCACGACGTGGACCTGGCCGCGTGGGTGGCCGGCGCCCCCTACGAGAGCATCTACGCGCGCACGTCCGCGCGATCGGGGCGAGAGCACGAGGACATGATGGTCGCCTCGGGCGTGCTCGCCGGCGGCATCCTTGTCAACCACCTCGTCAACTGGTTGACCCCCTACAAGGACCGCACGACGATCGTGACGGGGGAGCGCGGCGCTCTCGTCGCCGACACCGCGATGGGGGACCTGACCTTCTACGAGAACGGGCACGCGCCCCTGCAATGGGACGCCATCGCCGCTTTCCGCGGGGTGAGCGAGGGCCAGGTCGTGCGCTACGCCCTCACCAAGCGCGAGCCCCTCGCCCTCGAACACGAGCGTTTCCGCGACGCGATCCTCGGCGTAGGAAGCGAGCACGTCACGATGGACGAGGCACTGGATAACCTGCGCGTCGTCGAGGCGATCCTTGACTCGGCCGCCACGGGACGTTCCGTCGACCTGTAGGGAGCGGCGCTAGGGCGTCAGATCGGCGTAGATGGCGCGTAGCTGTTCGGTCGACGCCCGCAGCGAGCGTTCCTTGTCCACCCACGCGCGGCACTGCGCCCCACGGTCCGCGCGCTCGTCCTCCGACCAGGCCAAGGCCTCGTCGATGGCGTGGGCCAGGGACTGGGGCGATCGCTCCCTCGTGAGCATCGAGGCTCCCGGCGCGATCATCTCCGGCGTGCCGCCCGTGGAATAGGCGACGACGGGCACCCCGCACGCCTGCGCTTCGAGGAGCACGAGTCCGGCGGCCTCCTGCCGCCCCTGCGTCGGCTTCGTGGGCAGGACGAGGAGGTGGGCGCGGCGCATCCACTCGCGCACCCCCTCTCGATCCAGCCGTCCCACGAACGTTACGTGGGCGGGAGCGCGTTCGCGCAGGCCCGCCTCCAGCGGCCCGTCTCCGACGAGTACGAGGCGATGCGGGTGGCGCCCCACGAGGGACGCCGAGGCGCGGGCCAGATCGTCCACCCCCTTGAGGCGGCTGAGCGCGCCCACGAACAGGACGACGGGTTCCTCGCACGATTCTGCTGTGTTTGGAGCGGGCGTCCACCAGTGTGTGTCCACGCCCTGATAGTGCACGCTCAGGCGCCGTGGGTCAGCGCCCGCGTCCAGGGCGATGTCCGCCAGGTAGCTCGATACTGCCAGCAGCCGACTCGCACCCTCGAAGGCCGCCTTCCGGTTGCGTGCGTTCCACGCGGCCCCCGCGCCCCGCCCGAGCCTCGGGTAGGCGTCCCCGCCGTGCAGCGTCACCACGAGCGGCGCGCCCGTGTCTCGCGCGGCTCCCACGGCCGGCAGCGACCACGTCGCCTGATGCTGGTGAATGACGTCCGGATCCCACGCGGCAATCGCGCGGCGCATCCGGCCCATGCCTCGTGCCTGAGCGGCCACGCGACGGGGGAGCGGGCCACCGAGCGCGCCCGGCGCGGCCTCGTCAATGGGGGTCGTGACCGCCGGATCGGCGACGCGCGCCGCCAGCGTGAAAGCCCGCCAATCGAGCTCTGGCATCGCGAGGGCGTGCGAGAGCGCGAAGTACGTGGGGGGAACCAGCAGGGTCCCCTTCGTCAGGGCGACCTTCACGAGTGCCACCCGAGGGTGGGCGCGGGGCGGGAAGCGGGCATGCCACCATCCTAGGGGCAAGCCTCGCCTGCCAGGTGATTAAATGAGTCCATGACGAACACACCTGCCCGCCCCGCCCGCTCGGGCGCCCTCGCGCAGGTGCTCACCCTCCTCGGCGGCACCCTCCTCGCCCAAGTCATCGCCTTCGTCGCCCAGATCGGCATCGCCCGCATCTACACGGACACGGACCTGGGGTACCTGGGCATCTTCACCTCCGTGGCCACGCTCGGCGCGGCGGTCGCGGGCGCCCGATTCGACCTCAGCATCGTTTTGCCCCCGCCCGGGGACGAGGCCTCGGCCCGCTCCCTGGCACGCCTGGCCTCGCGCTGCGTGCTGGCAGCCTCCGCGTTGGCCACCCTCATTGCGGCCGCCGCGTGGCCGTGGGTGAGCGCGCGCTACGGGAGCGCGCTCGCGGGCTGGATGCTCGCCGTCGGCGTCTCCGTCCTGTTTCTCGCTCAGGGGCAGGTGTGCTCCTACTGGCTGACCCGGCACCGCCGATTCCAGGCGATCGCACGTTCCTCTGTCGTGCGTGCCCTGGGCATCGCGGCGGCGCAGCTGGTGTGCGGTTTCCTGGCCAATGGCGGCTTGGGTGCGGCGATTGGCGCGACGATCGCGGGCCAGGGGCTCGCCGTCGCCTACCTGTCGTGGCGCGCCCGCGACGCCCGCGAGCGCCAGGATGCCGATCCGACCCTGCGTGAGGTGGCCTCGCGCTACCGCAAGATGGCGCTCGTGGGCGTGCCCAACGTCGTCGTCGACGCGGTGCGTACGAGCGCGATCCCGATGCTCATCGCCACGTATTCCGTGGCCTCGCTCGGACAGTTCAACATGGCGTGGCTGGCTCTGCAGGCGCCGGTCGCCCTCATTGCGGGGGCGCTGTCGCAGGTCTACCTGCCGCGCCTGTCGGACACCCCGCCCGGTGAGATGACCCGAGTCGTCGTGCGGGTCGGTGGCATCGCCTTGGCATGCTCGATCCCCGTGTTTGCGCTGCTCGCCTGGGTGAGCCCCGCGCTCTTCCCCCTCGTATTCGGGGCGCGCTGGGAGGCTGCCGGATACTTTGCGCGTTCCCTGGCTCCCTGGCTGGCCCTGACGGTCGCGACCTCGCCGCTCTCAAACGTGTTCGTCGCGACCTATCACCAGCGGCGCATGCTGGCCTTCGCGTGCGTGTACTGTGCGGCGCCGCTGATCTGGCTCGCGTGCAGCCCCTACGGCGTCGAGACGACGGTCGCCGTGCTCGGTGCCCTCATGGCTGCGCTGCTGGTGGGCATGCTGGCGATGGCGTTCCTGACGGCTCGCGCCTACGACCGCGGGGACGGCGCGCGCGCGGCGAGGGCCCGCTCGTAGGCCTCGCGCAGGCGCGCGGCGCCCTCTTCCCAAGTGGGAATAGTGGGAGCAGTGAAAGCCTCGATGTCCTCGCGCGTGATGGACTCCAGAGCAGGAACGAGGTCGCGCTCCGGGTCCTCCAGCACCCACGTGTCGGCCTGATCGCCCAGGTATCGGCGGGCCTCGGATAGGGGAGAACACAGCGCGGGCACCCCGGCCGCGAAGGCTTCCATCATCTTGTTGGGTGTGGACATGCGGTGCGACAGGCACCCCGACTCGATGAGGCACAGCGCGACGTCAGCGCCGCGCGTCATGGCGAGGACCTGGTCCGGCTCCACGGGCGGCAGGCGGTGAATGTTCGGGTGGGCTGCTGCGGCCCGCTCGACCTCGGACAGGAGTGCGCCCGCACCGACGAAAACCACGTGTGCGCTTGTCACCTGCTCAAAAGCGCGCAGAATCAAGGGAATATTGCGCCCCGGCGCCAGGTAACCCGAATGCAGGTACAGCAGCGCTCCCTCCGGGATCCCCAGCTGCGTACGCAGGTCGATGACGCCCTCTGCACCTGTCGGCGCATTCGTCATGACGACGGGATCCACGCCCGGGTAGGTGTCGCGGTACCACTGAGCGATCGACTCGTTGACCACGGACACCACGTCCGCCCGGTGGATATAGTGGCGCTCGATGAGGCGCTGGAGGCGCTGGCGCACACCCGCCGACCCCACGGTCTCCGTCTCAAGCTCGTGCGCGTTGTACGCAAAAACCGCGCCCGTGCGCCGCGCCAACGCGTGCGCGAGGGGCAGCAGGAACAGGTTCTGCGCGGACACGGCCGACACACGCTGCCTCGCGAACCGCCGATACACCCGAGCGCCCCACGCTACGACGACCCTGGGACCACCCAGGGGCGCGCCCAGGGATGCGCCCCGAATCCGCGTGAGGTGCACGGAGGGGGCCACGGCCTCGTCCGTGGGAAGGTTGCCCTGATCGATGCCGACGACGTGCGTCTGGGTGAAGAGCGGGGACAGCGAACGCGCGATCTTCACCAGTCGCCCGGGCGAGGCCAGGTTCGACGGGTAGAGCAGGAGATTCAGCGCGCGATCCACGCCCCCATTGTAGGTGGGGCGGGGCACTACACTGGAGGGGAACAACGAGGCCGGGGACGGAAAGGGGACTCCATGCGCATCGCGGTCGTCGGCATGGGCAAGATCGGTCTGCCGCTGGCGGTGCATTACGCGCGCGGCGGGCACAGCGTCGTCGGCGTGGACGTGAACCCCCGGGTGGTCGCCCTCATCAACGAGGGCGTGGAGCCCTTTCCGGGCGAGGCCCACCTCGCCGAGTACCTGCCCCCGCTCGCCTCATCCGGCGCCCTGCGCGCCACGACCGAGTACGCCGAGGCGATCCCCGGCGCCGACGCGGTCGTCATGGTCGTCCCCCTCGTCGTCGATGACGAGAGCCGCCCCGACTTCCGAGTCATGGACGCTGCCACCCGCTCCATGGCCGCGCACCTGAGCCCCGGAACGCTCGTCTCCTACGAGACGACCCTGCCCGTGGGTACGACGCGCGGGCGCTACAAGCCCCTCATCGAGGAGGTCTCCGGCCTGGTCGAGGGGCGCGACTTCGACGTCGTGTTCTCGCCCGAGCGCGTCCTCACGGGCCGCGTCTTCGCGGACCTGGCGCGCTACCCCAAGCTCGTGGGTGGCCTGAGCGAGTCCGGCGAGGCTCGCGGCGTTCGCTTTTATGAAGCTGTCCTCTCTTTCGATCAGCGCGACGATCTGCCGCACCCCAACGGCGTGTGGCCCATGGGCGGCGCCGAAGCCGCCGAAATGGCGAAGCTCGCCGAAACCACCTACCGGGACGTCAACATCGGCCTGGCCAACCAGTTTGCGCGCTACGCGGACGCGGTCGGCATCGACGTCGCGCGCGTCATCGAGGCCTGCAACTCCCAGCCCTACTCCCACATTCACCGGCCCGGCATCGCGGTCGGCGGACACTGCATCCCCGTCTACCCGCGCCTGTATCTGGCCGGGGACCCGGAGGCGACCGTCGTGTCCGCCGCACGCGCCGCGAACGCCGCCATGCCCGCCTACGCGGTCTCGCGTGCGGCAGCCCTGCTGGGGTCCCTGGAGGGCCTGCGCGTCGCAGTCCTGGGTGCCGCCTACCGCGGCGAGGTCAAGGAAACCGCGTTTTCCGGCGTCTTCGGCGTCACCTGCGCGCTGCGCGAGGCGGGGGCGCACGTGAGCGTTCACGATCCGTTGTATTCCGATGAGGAGCTGGCTGCCTTCGGGTGGGACGCCTACCACCTCGGTGAGCCTGTGGACGTCGCCATCGTCCAGGCCGACCACGCCGGATACCGGGATCTGGCCCCCGTCGACCTGCCCGGCGTGCGCCTCCTCGTCGACGGCCGCGCCATCACCTCCCCCGAGGCATGGAATGGCACCCCGCGCATCACGATCGGCGGGGGAAGCACCCCCGCATGCTAGTCACCCTCGCGACCCGCACCTTTACACCCGAGCCGACGGCCGCCGCCCTGCGCCTCGGGGCGCTCGCCCGCGCGCTCGCCGCAGGCGGTGACAGGGTCCGGGTCCTCACCTCGCGCCTGGCTCCCTCCGTCGCCCGCGATGCCCGCCAGCTCGCAGACGGCGGCGTCGAGCCGGGGGAGAGCCCCGGCCTCGTCGAGGTGCGCCGCGCCCCCGTCCTGCGCGACCGCACGGGCGCGGTGCGCGGATACGTGTCCTACATGTCCTTTGACCTGCCCCTTATCACCCGACTGCTGACCGGGCCTCGCCCCGACGTCGTCGTCTCCGAGCCTCCGCCCACGACCGGCGTCGCCGTGCGCCTCGCGTGCGCGGCGCGCCGCATCCCCTACGTCTACTACTGCGCCGACATCGTCTCCGACGCCGCCGCGCTCGCGGGCGTGCCCGGCGTCGTTGTGCGCACGGTTGCCGGCCTGGAGTCCTTCGCGCTGCGCGGTGCCCGCCGCGTCATCGCCGTGTCCGACGGGGTCGCACGCCGCGCGCGCGAAGTGGGTGCCCGGGACGTCGCGGTCGTTCCCAACGGCGTACGCGTGCCCGACGCCGTGGCTACCGGCACCCCGGAAGGATTCCCCGCCTGCGACGGACCCGTCTTCGTCTACGCGGGCACGGTCGCCCAGTGGCTGGCCCCCGAGGTCTTCGTCAATGCCTTCGAACGTGCGCGCGAGCGGCTCGGCGACGCGCGCCTCGTGTTCGTGGGGCAGGGGAGCGGCTGGGAAGAGCTCGCCGATCGCGCCCGAGGCGTCGCGGGCGTTCAGATGATCCCCGCCGTCAGCGCCGAGGAGGCTGACCGGTGGATGGCGCGGGCTACCGCTACTCTCGCCTCGCTGCGACCGGGCGGATACGACTATGCGTATCCGACGAAGATCCTCGCCTCGCTCGCGCAGGCGACCCCCGTCATCTACGCGGGTCCGGGCCAAGCGGCCCGCGACGTCGCGGAGGGCGGGCTCGGGATCGCGTGCTCTCTCAACGCCGATGAGGTCGCCGAGGCCATGGTGGCCCTCGCGATGGGCAGCGCTGCCTGGGTGGGACCCGAGGGAGTGCGCGCCTGGGTGCGCGAGCATCGTTCGGTCGCGGCCTCCTCGGCCGCGGCGGCTGCAGCGGTGCGCTCGGCCCTCTGATTCGTTTATCTGTCGCACGTTATTGGGGTTGCGGGCCTTCTCCCGTTGAATTGCGGAGGCATACCCGCGTCCGCGTGGCGCGCCCCCGGCCTCGTTTCACAGACAAACAAGCCATTGCTTTAGTTCGTATCAGTTCATACGTGTAACTATTCTCATGTTTACAGTTACAACATAAGCATCTACAATCACGACTGTCACATTAGCAACTCGAAGGATCACTATGCGCTCCTCGTGGAGGACCATCGTCGCCGGGCTCGCCCTGGCCCTCGGCGCAGCCGCAGCGGCCCTCGTGCCGCCCGCGCACGCAGCTGGCATCACGATTGCCATCGACCCCGGGCACGGCGGTTCCGACCCCGGTGCGATCGCAAACGGCCTGCGTGAGAAGGACCTGACCCTCGCGGTCTCCCTGGCCCTGAAGGAAGAGCTGGAAAGCTACGACGGAGTCCGCGTCGTCATGACCCGCACGACGGACACCCGTCCCTCGGAGAACATCAGCACCGACCTGTCCCGCCGCGTCGAGATGGCGGCCGCGGAGGATGCGGATGCCCTCGTCTCCATCCACTTCAACTCGGCCTCGCCGATCGCCAGGGGCGCGGAGGTCTGGTACCCCAACTCCTCCTCGTACAACTACGGAACCCACACGCAGGGCCGCACGCTGTCCAACGCTATCCAGAAGCAGCTGACGGGCCTGGGGCTGGCCGACCGTGGCATCAAGACGCGTGACAACCCCTACTACGACTACCCCGATGGCTCGACCGGCGACTACTACGCGATCATCCGTCAGGCGCGCGAAGAAAACATGACCGGCGTCATCGTCGAGCACGCCTTCCTCACCTCCTCGACCGACGCTGCCAAGCTGCGCGACGAGGCCTTCGTGCGCTCCCTCGGCGTCGCCGACGCGACCGGCATCGCCCAAGCCTACGGGCTGAGCAAGGGCACCTGGCGCGCAGCCGGCGACTCCTGGAGCTTCATCTCCAACGGCGCGGCCAAGACCGGCTGGTTCTCCGCCGGTGGTCGCTGGTACTGGGCTGGCTCCAACAAGCAGACGATCCGCGGATGGTCCACCATCAACGGACGCCGCTACTTCTTCGACAACTCCACCGCCATGGTGACGGGCTGGAAGAAGGAAGACGGCAAGTGGTACTACCTGCGTCCTGACGGCGACATGGCCACCGGCTGGGTGAAGGTCGCCGGATCCTGGTACTACATGGACGCCGATGGCGTCATGGTCACCGGCTGGCTCAAGGACGGCAACAACTGGTACTGGCTCCGCGCCAACGGTGCGGCCGCCGTCGGTTGGACCAACGTCGAGGGCGCCTCGTACCTCTTCGACGACGACGCGCGCATGCTCACTGGCTGGCAGCTGACCGAGGATGACAACCGCTGGTACTACATGCGGCCCAACGGACAGATGGTCACCGGCTGGCTCCTCGACGCCGGCAAGTGGTACTACCTGGACGGCGAGGGCGCCATGATGACCGGCTGGACCAAGGTCGGCGACACCTGGTACCACCTGAACTCCTCCGGTGTGATGAGCACCGGCTGGCTCCTGGACGGCGCCTGGTACTGGCTGGACCCGAACTCGGGCGCCATGGCGACCGGCACGGTCACCGTTGATGGCCGCGCTTCCTCCTTCGCGTCCTCCGGCGCGTGGCTCGGCTACGCGGACGGCACCGAGGCTCCCGCGGCCTCCCGCAGCGCCTCGCGCAGCGCCTCCGTCACGAACGCGTCCGGTCAGCGCCTCATCATGAGCGCGCCCACGGGCTCGCGCTCGGAGATCATCGACGCCATGGAAGAGGCATGGGACGAGGCCGGATACAGCTACCCGAGCGCCCTGAGTGCCGGCGGTGCGCAGACGATCCGTGACTTCGCCTCCATCGTCTACGACGAGGCCGTGGCCGAGGGGGTGTCCCCCGAGCTGGTCTTCGTGCAGGCCATGAAGGAGACGGGCTGGCTGCGCTTCGGCGGCGACGTGACCGTCAGCCAGTACAACTTCTCCGGCATCGGCGCGGTCGGCGGCGGCGCGAAGGGCGCATCCTTCCCGGACGTGCGCACCGGCATCCGCGCCCAGGTCCAGCACCTGCGCGCCTACGCGGACTCCTCGGTGACCACGGCGTCGCTGGCGAACACGGTCGTCGACCCGCGCTTCACCTACGTGCGTAAGGGCGCCGCCCCCGTGGTCGAATACCTGGGCATCCAGGAGAACCCCAACCGCACCGGATGGGCCGCGGCCAAGAACTACGGCTACGACCTGGTGTCCATGATGAAGGCGTACTTCTGAGAGTTCTCCCGTGACGAGGCCGGGGCCAGCTGCGCGATTGTGCGTGGCCTGCCCCGGCCTCGTTGGTGTATGTGCAAGATCCCTCGCGCTTTATGCCGCCTCCCATTTCGCATGCAATTCCCATCAGGTCTGTTTTGTGGTGCCGAAAAAACGTTGGAATATCAACGTTATGGTTTCAAAGTTTGAAAGAGCTGTCGGGGAATTGCATGCGAAATTGGTGGGGTTGGAGCGGTGTTGGGGGGCGCCGGTGCTCGAAGGTCCGGAGCTACCCCCGACCGCTCGTACGTGGATAGGTTGTGCGCATCCGGATAGGTTATTCAGATGCGGATAGGTTATTAACCTATCCGCATGCTTCTAACCTATCCGTATCGTCGTAACCTATCCGTGTGCTTAGCTTGCGGCCGAGTTCTTAGCCCCGTCCGCGAGTCCGTCTGGGAGGCAGTACGTCAGGCTCGCATGTGAGTGCACTGCCCGCGCTCAAAACGGCATACGCACGAGGCCCCGGGGGCTTGTGGAAAGCACCCGGGGCCTCGTACGTGTGGAGATTAGCCGCGCAGAGTCGCGACGTAGGAGTCGATGCGCTGCGAGGAATCCTCGGGGGTGAAGCCCGCGGCCTTGATCTTCGTCAGGTCGAGCACCGAGGACAGGGGGCGCGGAGCGACCTCGCGGCCCGCGAAGTACTCCTGCGTCGTCACCTCGGTGACGTCCTCCGGATTGCGGCCGCACAGCTCGAACACGCGCTTGGCGACCTGCGCCCAGCTCATGATCGGGCCCTCGCCCGACAGGTTGTAGGTGCCGAAGGGTGCCTGCGACGTCAGCAGGTGGATGATGCCCTTGGCCAGGTCGGAGGTGAAGGTCAGGCGGCCCACCTGGTCGGACACGACCGAGGGGGAGGTGCCCTGGTCCGCCAGGGACGCCATGGTCTTCAGGAAGTTCTTGCCGTCGCCCACGACCCAGGAGGTGCGCACGATGTAGTGCTTGGGCGTCGAAGCCACAGCGGCATCGCCGCCCGCCTTCGACTGGCCGTACGCGCCCAGGGGAGAGGGGGCCTCGTCCTCAACGTGCACGTCCTGCGTGCCATCGAAGACATACTCCGTGGAAATATGGACCATCGTCGCGCCGTGAGCCGTGGCCTCGCGTGCGAGAATCGCCGGGCCGGTCGAGTTCGCCTGCCAGGTTGCGCGGCGGCCCTCGGGGGTCTCCGCACCATCCACGTTCGTCCACGCGGCCGCGTTGATGACCACGTCGATGTCATCCCACGGCAGAGCTGCCACCTGCTCGGCGTCGGAAATCGACACCTCGGGCAGGTCCACGCCCGTCACCGTGAAGCCGGCCTCGGGCAGCGCGCGCATAAGCTCGCGGCCCAGCTGGCCGTTCGCGCCCGTGACGAGCACTCGGCGACCCGCGGGGGCCGGAGCGGGGAAGGGGGTCACGTCCGCCATGCGCGGGTGAGCCTTGTCCTTGTCCGACAGGATCGCGCGATCCAGCGGGATCGGCCAATCCACGGCAGCCGTCTCATCAGCAAGGTTTAGGAAGGTGTAGCGCGCGTCCGGCGACCAGTGGTCGTTCACCAGGTACGTGTAGGCCGTGTTCGGTTCGAGGGTCTGGTAGGAGTTGCCCACGCCCTTGGGGACGAACACCGCGACGCCCGGATCGATAATCGTCGTGTAGACGGTGCCAAACGAGGGGCCCTCGCGCAGGTCCACCCACGCGCCGAACACGCGGCCGGTCGCGACCGACACGAACTTGTCCCACGGCTCAGCGTGAATACCGCGCGTCACGCCGACCTCGTCGTTGAACGAGATGTTGTTCTGCACGGGTTGGAAATCCGGCAGGCCCAGCGCGACCATCTTTTCGCGCTGCCAATTCTCCTTGAACCAGCCTCGGTTATCGCCGTGAACAGTCAGATCAATGCGCAAGAAGCCGGGGATCGGCGTGGTCGTAATCCCCAGGGGCTTAGCGGTGGGCGCCATGGTTCTTCCTTACGTGCGTGGTTTTTGTGCGGACGCAACATTCCAT
>QWCT01002456.1_pt1 | contig 11618 bp, 9 predicted proteins | sample 1972681 | NCBI WGS metagenome assembly QWCT01 (sample SAMN09866701, study PRJNA288562) | Human oral metagenome isolate pre3_saliva, whole genome shotgun sequencing... | isolation source: mouth | host: Homo sapiens | place: USA: California | reverse complement strand
TGGCGAAGATTATTCTTACTACAGTGCGAAGGCAGGGTAGGCGAAAGTGAAATTCCCCTTCTCTAAGAAAAAATCGGACGAGAATCTAAGTCGTCGAGAGATCGCGGCGCGTCGTCGAACTGAGAATTACGATGATTTGCCCGCCCAATCGTATCGTCGGAACAGGACGCTTAATAGCCGCCAAACATCCTCTCCTTTGGAGACTTCTGAGAGACTCGAGACTCACGAATTAGTGAAAAAGCGTCGCCGTGTAATGAGAAAAATGCTTGCGACTGCGGTAAGTCTGCTTATTGTGATATTTCTTTTGTTTCAATTGACAATCAATATTTCAATCCAAACTCCCGACGCAAAAAGTTCCAGCAACGCTAATAAATACGTGGGCGTTCTTAATGAATATTACAGCGCTCATCCAGCGGAGAGGTTTCGGTTCTTCCTCAATAATAATGACTTAAAGCAGTTCTTTTTACAGAAAGCTCCTGAGGTAAAAAATATTCGCGTGGAGGGAGATTTTCTAGCGCGATCAGCCGTTAAGTTGACGTTTAGGCAGCCGGTGGCTCAGTGGTCTTCCGGGGATAAGATTTATTTTGTTGATGATAGCGGTGTTACTTTTGAGCAGAATTATTTTGCCTCGCCTACGGTTGCTGTTCGTGATGAGAGTGGCCTACCGACTAGAGGCGGTCAAGAGGTTATCAATCGTCAATTCTTGAGCTTTCTTGGTCAAGCCGTGTCTGAATTTTCGCAACATAAAATGAATGTTTCAGAGGTTATTCTGCCAGCTAATACTGTACGCCAAGTCTGGTTTAAGGTCGAGGGCAGGGATACTCGGATTCGTATGACGGTGGATAGGTCTGCTCAAGCTCAGGTTAAACAGGCGATAGCTACTTTGAGTTATTTGGATAATAACGGCGCGAAGCCAGGGTATATAGACGTCAGGGTAGATCAGAGGTCGTTCTATAAGTAGGGCGGTCAACTTCTCTTCTGGATAGAGTAAGTTCTATTTTTGTTCTATTTCTGTATGGCGTAGAAAATATATATAACAATATAAAAATATGTAAAAGTCAAATAATCGCAAAATGATAAGCTAGGGGAGTAGGGCAATAAAAATATAAAAATGTCAAATAATATAAAATGCGTTGTGGAAAACTTAACGAGCTTACGGCGTGCATACCAGAGTTTATATTGATGTAAAAATATCAATGTAGCACTCCAGTATGTGTAGTGCTGGAATTAAAAATATTTTTTAAGTTCGTATTTTGTTGGTGTATATTTTTATAAAAGACGGTATGTTTTATGGGGTTGTACACGGTAGAGAATCCCCTAGCCGAATTACTAGAAAAAGTTCGTTTTATAAGGTGTTATCAGATATATATAGACATATGTATATTCATCTTTGTATAGCATTTATTATTGCGTAAAAGATACATTGTGCGACATTAAAACTATATCTAAAACACGACTATTCCATCGTCTTTCTTCGCGATAAATTTATCTCATTTTCATCAAATCAACCTACTTGTCGTTTATCGTTTTATAAACCGCCCTATTTGCTGGTTTGGTGCGTTTTATGTTGTATATTGGTTTATCTGTATTGGGTTCGGATTTATAATTTATGCTTGTATTGCTGCACAAAATTTATCAATATAAATACTCAGCCGATTCGGCTTTATGCATGCTTAAAAATGACTAATAATTAGTTCGTATTTTGTTCTATTATTTTTAGTCGCTAGTTTTGCGAAAGAGCTTGGGTGATTTTGTGCTTAATTATTTCACCGTTCCATTCGCCTGCCTTAAATCGCAGTAGGGACATACCCCTGCCTTATTTTGATTGCCAGTAAAATGTGCCTTATCAAAAAAAAGGCACCTCATTTTTGAGGTGCCTATACAACAACGACTGCAAATCACAACAATCGCCCAGCTATCATACTACTTTTTAAGCGACTGCTCAAGCCTCCAGTTTATCTCACCAGTTACGCTGCGACCATTCTCTGCAGCTAACACAACTAAGCGCTCATACACTTCCTGTTTAATTCGTACATTATAAACTGGCGTAGGTACTTCAACCTTAGATTTGATAATCTTGCCATTCTTTTTTACAATTCGATTTACTATTGGCATAGCCTTTCCTTTCTTTTTAGAGGACCTTAGCGCCAAGCGAGGCGTTTGGTTTATATTTTTATTATCTTTTCGGGTTTGCGATTCATTATAATATGGCGTATCCTCTAATTGTTAATGTGCCTCGCCTGAGTGCTTCTATTATAGCAAAGTTGCATTCATAATGTAATCATTTTGCATGCATTTTATGTAAAATTTATCCTGAAAATGATAATTTACCATATGGCGTCGCCTAACATAAATAAAACCCGCCCCCATTTTCAGAAGGCGGAAGTAGGATACATGGATGCTCAAACCATGTGATTGCAGTTTATCACTATTTATTAGATTCCGCAATATGCCTAAATATACAATAAAATAAGGTGCACCGCTTTCCGAGACCGGACCCGGGGCGCGCATACACCTTATGTTGACATATTACCGCGACCATCATAAAAAATCAATAAATGGTTGTTATTAATATTGTCTTTGGTTATAGTTCCCTAACAATTTAGATATTGATATAATAGTATGACATTTGAGAAAATCGCACATTTCGTTATAGTTCCCTAACAATTTAGATATTGATATAATTTCAAACAAACTCACTGCGTGTGACGTACAGTTATAGTTCCCTAACAATTTAGATATTGATATAATTGAGAGCCAGTAAATACAACCTGATTCGTAGTTATAGTTCCCTAACAATTTAGATATTGATATAATTATAATTTCTCAAAACCACGATAGGAAAAGGTTATAGTTCCCTAACAATTTAGATATTGATATAATTATCATATGAATAAGCATAACAGACCTTTAGTTATAGTTCCCTAACAATTTAGATATTGATATAATTGAGATTTTAGTCCACTTACCGTAGCCACGGTTATAGTTCCCTAACAATTTAGATATTGATATAATCTTACTTTTAAGCGCAAGCACCAAAAACTAGTTATAGTTCCCTAACAATTTAGATATTGATATAATATTTTTTATTATTCCTATTCTTAAACAAATGTTATAGTTCCCTAACAATTTAGATATTGATATAATCCAGTTCGCGGTCGTAACAATTCGCACACAGTTATAGTTCCCTAACAATTTAGATATTGATATAATCCGTCATTGAGCCGATATATTCGCTGTCAAGTTATAGTTCCCTAACAATTTAGATATTGATATAATTAATAGCCAATATATTCCATGTCTTCTTCAGTTATAGTTCCCTAACAATTTAGATATTGATATAATCTTGCAGGCGAACGTTGAGCATATTAATAGTTCCCTAACAATTTAGATATTGATATAATACGCCCTTTTCAAGCTCAGCCGCGATATTAGTTATAGTTCCCTAACAATTTAGATATTGATATAATTACAGATAAGAAATTCAATAACCAGTGGCTGTTATAGTTCCCTAACAATTTAGATATTGATATAATACTTCCTTAAATCCCCCTCTGTTATGAGGGGGATTTTTGGTTAGAAAAATGCTAATTGCCCAGCTGGAACGGACTTTTCTTGGGTGGTTTTTTCGCCGACAATAACATGCATGTGTGTAAATTGATGCTCTGTTAAATAAAGCAATCGCACCGAGCCGCTGTCCGGGGCGTGCCTCTTAATTCGCATCATATGTTTTTCTGCAACGTCACGATTTGGACATAGTCGCGTATATATGCTGTATTGGAGCATGTCAAAACCGTCGTCCAATAAGAATTTACGGAACTGTGTGGCGGCCTTGCGCTCTGTTTTGGTATTGGTCGGCAAATCAAAAAATACTGCGACCCTCATAAGTTTGTATGACATCCTTTTTACTGGAGGACGATTTTTGGTAGAAGAAGCTTATCTGCCTCCTTTGTCTCTATACATTCAATAAAGCTCTCAACTGTTCGCTCAACCGAATGTCTCACGGTAAACTTCTTACCGTTCATTATAACATAATAATTTAATATGTCAATAGCGAGTTGTCTGTCGTGCTTGGTGAGGCTGGAATCCGGGTCTCCGGTGTGGTGCGGCGCGACGTTCTCTAAAATGTACATATCAACGACAGCGCGATAAGGCTCGATTAAGTCGTCTGCTAGGTTGAAACTATTGAGCTCATTGTGGTGAAATAGCCCCTGCGAGGCAACTAGCCCGCGGGCAGCAATATGTCTGGCAATGTGACTTCGCACCATAGCGTAGCCATAGTTTAATGCGGCATTGTGCCAGATTGGCTTGCGGCGTGTGGCGTCGCCCAGTATTTGGTCGAAATAGATTCTGGCAGCAATTGATTCGCGATTGCTGGTGTCGCCCGATTTAACATCGTTAGCTAAAGACCGCAAGGTGGAATCGTCTAGTCCGCGAGATCGCAAGACGTCTGCTTGATTTGTGATTTTACTGATAATAATTTGTTGCCATAGTTGCTTTTTTAATGGTTGACTCATGGATAATTGTTGACGCGAAACTTTGGCTTGGCGCGAATGCTGTGAATATGGCAAAAGCACGCTGGCTGGTAAGTGCTTTTCGTCGCATATTACGGTGGTTGTTCCTTTTGTAGCTAATGCTGTCAGCAAATTTGTCGTGATAGTTGATCCGTAATTGTCTAAAATTAAGGCGTCAATATCTTCAATTGGAAGAGTAGATTCTATCTCCTGTGTGATTACTAGTTGATTATCACGCACGCTAAGCCGCGCAGGATTTTCGATAGCTACGACGCGCCAAGCCATTTATAGCCACCTATAGTTATCACCGAGGATGGAGATGTCGTAGCGCTCAATGAGGGTGGCGGATCGGGCTGAGCACGTTAAATATGTGTCGTTGTCCTTACTTGCGCTTGCATGTGACAGTAAGATCATTTGACCACTAGCCGAACCATATTTCACATAATATCCCTCTTTAATTTTATCGCCAAAATAGCACCTCACATAATCATTCGGATACAATGAACAGATCTTAGTAAATGTTTCATCTACATCAGTAAAGCCTTTTGGTGCTGGTAGTATTTTTGTTGGTGCAGGCTTATTTTTCCCAACTTGATGGGCATAAACTGGTACGAAGAAGTGTTCAATTTTACCTTTCTTGTCTGGTTTTTGATATACGTCAAGTCGCACCATAGATCCGTTGTTAACAAATGCCTTATCGTCGTTGATATAAAATCCGCTTGGTTGTGTCGAATATACTTTGATAGTTGAGACTGGAGACAGCTTATTGCCGTTTTTATCAGTCTTCTTGTCATTTTTATATATGGGTTCAGCGAACGCTTTTTCAGGGTTATCATCGCAAGCGTCCAGTCTTTCAAGTAATTTTTTGTATAGCCACTTGTCCGATTCTTTAAGCGTGGAATTTTCGACATCCTTGCGTTTAACTTTTTTGAGCGGCACTCTTACGGTTCTCTGGTCGCCATCTTTAACTTTTGGTGAGCGAATGGTTTCTTTGTGCGCCGAACCAGTTGCTTTACGGCGCGGCATACGTGAGACGAAAATTGGTTTTACGCTCAATCGAAACTCTTCGTCATAGTTATCAAGACTTCGCAACTCATTCTGTAGAGTCTTGATATCGACATTAAGGGTTCGCTTCATAACTTCTTTGCCGAAACCGTCCCACGGCTGAGGAAAATGTTTCGAAGATAGCACAAGCATTGCATTTTTACGACGCTGAGCTTTATTGAACTCGTCTTCATCGATGATTTCTCCGGTGAGTTTATCAGTTTTTTCTTCCATCGTTTTGGCAGCTGCAAGCAGCTCTTTGATTTCGTGGCGTTTGGCATGCAAGTTCGCTTGCATTATAATCTTCTGGTCAATTGCTGCTACAACTGCCGCATCTTTGGCGTGATGTAGAACGTCCTCGCTACGATCTTTAGCCAGACCCCAACGCTTGCGTAGATACGCTGTCGTTGTTCCGCTTGGTGCAATTACGCGCTGTTTTTCTTCACCTTCTGCAAAGTCAACATTTTGGCGTAAATAATTCTGAATAAATCGTGTGATGTATCTAGTATCGTTTAAGGCACGCACATTCCAGCTGTCATTCTTATAATCCTGTAGAAGCAGATTTTGCTTCTTCTTCATTGCATAGCCGTTATATTTGTAATTGATGGCATTTGTGGCCTTATCATCTGTTTTAATATCGCGTGTCTTATATATCGACTCTACTCTGGCGACGAACTCCTTCCAACGGTTTTCATCTGCGCCAAAATATTCAAATGGAGTTTTATTGCTCTTTTTCTGGTTTTCTTCTGTCAGGACTAGCACTTTATTAGTTATTCCATCATTATTAGAACGTGAAAATGGTACGATGTGGTCTATCTGATATGCATTGTCGTCTTGTAACATCGTGTCGAAATCGATTGGTTTTCCAGAATATGGACAAATACCGTTTTGTTCGCGATAGAGCTTAACCTTAATAATTTGCTGACCATTAAAATCGGCGTTTTTATTCAGCGGTACGCTAAGTTCTTTTAGGTGGCTGAGAAGTTGCTTGCCGCCCTTGGTTTTTGGCGATGCTTCATATCCATCAGCGATTATAGATTTAATGTCTTCGTTATATCCTTGATTCTCTTCATTTTCTTTTTTAATTGCGTTGCGTTCTTTGAAGTTTTTTGCCAAGTCGCGAGCAGTTTCAACTTTAATAGAGTAATGTTTACCGTATTTGCGTTCAATGGCGCGAACGACCTTCAGTGTTTGCGATATGGCACGCTTTACGACGGGATTGGTGATTTGCTCTAGGCTAGCTGATTGTTTCTTGAAGTCATAACCAGCGGCCTCACAGGCTTTATCGTAAGTCATACCATTAAGAATATGCGGTGTGATTTTTTGCAAAGCTTTTATTGACAGATGGCAGAATGACCCAAAATTAGTAGCTTTAATTTTGATAATTGCGTTTTTGGCGTCATCAGAAATTGGCAATGCATTTAATTCGGCTTTAATTCCTTCGTCAGATTTTTGTGTAGTGAGAATATAAGCGATTTGATTGATTGTTGATTCGTTGTCAATTTTTGCCCAATCTTCTGGTAGATTTTTCAGTGCCGTTTTAATGTCGCTATAGGCTTTTAAGCCGCCGAATGTATTTCCCTCTCCGAATTCATCGCCGTCCTTTTTCTTTCCGTGCGTATATTTTGGAACGTAATCTTCACTAATTCCCGCAATGCTGCGCACTTTTTTATATGTTAGGCTTTTTTGATTTTTGGCGGCTTCGATAACTTTATTTATCTGCTCTGAAGATAATCTTATCTCTAGATTTTCTCGCTTTGCCTGGCGCTTGCTGGCGTCGCGAGGTATGAACACCAGATGTGATAAGTCGCTTGCCAAGCGAAAAATTTCGAAGCTGTAGCTAGCTCTTGGTGCTCGTTTTTCATTTTCTTCAAAAGTACAGTTCCCGACCATTTTTTTAATCAACTCTTCAGTCATAAATGGGCGCTGGTACATAATTGCTGATATATTTACGACATTTTTGTCATCGTCCAAGCCGTAAAGCATTTCATTGATCGCCGCATCGGAAACGTTTTTTAAGGCATAGCTTTTCTGGACCTCAATAATCTTTTCTAATTCGTGCAAAAAATCACCACGAGAAAAACTATTAGTATAATCGTCTCGCTTATTGCGTTTATGCGACGCAAAGTTTTCATCACGACTCAGAGCTTCGCCGACGGTTTTATATTCATTCTCAGCGAGGAACTTTTCATTAGTCTTCAAGGCTTTTGATACGCGACCGCCTTCTTTTTCCGACTCTTCCTCGACTTTACGATTCGACTTAAATCCACGTCGTTTGGCGATTTGGTACATGACCTTGAGCAGCTCTTCTGGGGATAATTCTTCGGTGAGCGCTTTTGAGCGCAGAGCATATACGTCTAATTTGTTAAAATCGGATTTATCACTTAATACTTCTTCGATTCGATCTCTGGTGAGAATATTTTGGTCAATAAAGAATTGCTTCAAATTATTCAAACGTTGACGGCGTCGTTTTAAGCGACGGCGAGCTGACCGTGCATCGCGACGAGGTTTGGCAAGCGAATCTCCGTTTTGTGGATCTTCTGGTTTTTCAAAAATGCGCACCCCTAAATCATGGATGCGCTCTTTATCTAAGTCTAATACTGCTCAGCCGATTGAAGATGTCCCGATGTCTAGACCTAGTGAATATTTTTTTGGTGAATATGAATATTTTTGAGTCATGATGGTCCTTTTTGTGAGATAATTTAATGCAATTATACAACCAAAATAGAATATTTGAAAGCGTAAATACTTTACTCATAAAAAAGATAATCCGCTCAACGAGTGAACGGATTAGAGCTTTGCTTTAGTATTTCTACTAAATTATTATAGAAACCTAAAACAACTTAGATATTGATACAATCCTTACTTAAGGGACTGTAACTACAGTGTACTCCAATCAATGTTATTGCGCAAGTATTATTTTGGTCGTATTCTGCCAACTGAGCGGCACTAGCACGGTTACCACCGCCGTCGACATTCTGGGATTCTTGTGCTATATTTTCACCAGAAAAGTCGCCCAGTCCCCGTTCGTCTTGTCCACGGGGCGCACCATTAAGGTCACCTGGGCGGCTTTTTTCTTGGCTTCGCACATTACCTTCATAAAGAGTATTTCGCCCTATTGTCTGTCTTCTAAGAAATTTACAGACTATTGATCGTTGGCATTTTGAGGATTGTTTGCTATACTAGAGTTGTCAATCGACTGGTCAAGCGCATCTGCGCTAATAGCGGAACTATCGAGTCCGCGCCCAGTCGATTTTCTTATGCCTGAAATATCATAAGCTAACACATTGCCTAATTTATCTACCTCATTGACGATTGTCGCCTCGTATAGGTCTCCGCCCACATCCACGATCACGTCTCCCTTAATGTAATAATCGGCATTGCGGCGAATCTTGCCTTTTTGGTTGGCTTTTGCTGGGTTCATTTCTTCAACCCGTACGTTCTGCATGGCATTGAGTAGTTCGTTGAAATTGTTTGACATTTCACCTTTTTTGACAAACTGCCAGTGCCGCATAGACGGTTGTTTATTACTCACCTCGTTGATGGTGTCGCTCGTCACTCGGGCTTGAATACCACTTTCTCCAAGGTCGAAGTCTTGGTTAATAAACTGCCGAATCCTGCCTCGGATGATGCGACCAATATCACCAGTTCTTGTATCTGGTGGTATTGAGTATCCTTCGTCGAGATGTACTATATTTGTGTTCGGGTCAATCCTGTAAGCAGGCTGTGGTTTCGTTGCCCTAGCGCTTACTTGTGACACACCACGGAACTTCCCCGTCTCCATTTGGGCATAGAATTGCTTAATGGCGTCTTGTTTACCGACAAGCCCCATAACAGCTTCAGTAATTCGGTCATATATTGCTAAGACTTTTTGAGGAATACCTAATCTAGCACCTAGACGTACTTTATCTTCACCGTTTAGTCTTCCGTTATAGTAATCACTGAATCCGTCAGCTAGCTGTTCTTCTGCTAGTAGGTTCAGGTCATTTCCATACTGACTGCCATATTTGTTTATTAAATAGTCATCTCCATAAGATTCACGGATAGAGTTTAATAGGTCTTGTTTGTTCTCTACACGGGTAAGTAATTTATGTCCTAATTCGTGGTTTAGGGTGTCTTCTGTAAGCTTGTTTAGATTGATTTGGTCAGTCTTTGGATCGTAGTAACCTAATGCTCTCTTCTGCATTTCATTTTGCCACTCATTGAATACAAGGTTTTCATCACCTGTTAGTTGTAGGTGGCGTGCTAGTAGCTTGTTTTGGCTAGCTAACTCCTGCATTTTGGCACCTAACTTATACCTCATATCTGGAGAGTCTGTTGGATTGAGATTATTGGTGTATTTAGTTTGGTTTGGGCTAAAGGTGATCGCCATATCATCCATAATCACACCATCTTTGCCAGTGGTGTCTTTGATATCTTGAGCATATTTTTTCCATTGCCCATTGTCAGTAATATCCCACAACAAGTCCATATCGTTATCGTACATATCATAATCTTCACGATATGCTGGCTCGCCGTTATTTACCCGTCGATGTAGAGCATCATACTGATCAAAGGAGATTGTCTTTTGTTTATCGCTAATTGGAGATGTAATATTTGCATACATCTCTTTTACGTTCTTACCGTAATTCTTGCCTGCGTTCTCATCAAACGCTAAATAGTTACCAGCACCCCACTTATTAGATGATGTATTGTTTGGATTGAATACATCAAACTCTGCATCTGTGCCATGGTATACAGTCTTCAGATTGCCGTTTTCGTCTCGGATCTTAGAGTCCTTGAAGAACGCCTCCTGTTCTGGGCTTAATTTATACTTCAATCCGTTCTCATCTACCTCACCGATATGATCTCTGGCGTATATAGCCTGCTCTTGAGCCTTACGTAAGCTAATCATGGCTGGAGCATTCTCACTCATTCCTTGACCACGTAAGTATTCTTCACGTTGTCGTAGACGTGTTATATGTTCGTTATACGCTCTGACTTGTGCTTCATGCTCTGGATTGAGCTTGTATTTAACGTCTTCATTGACGTTTCTACTGTTATTTGCTACACTATAATCATTCGTAGCACCTGTAAAGTTGTCAGCGAGCTGCCTATCGGCAACTTCAATCGAACGATTGTTTGGTGCTAAACGGGCGTCTTCGTTCGGAGTTATCTGAGCGGATTCGCCCGAAACCACGTTACGCTCAACGTCCGCTAGTGAATTGGCTAGCGGTTTTTTATATGCAGATTTTAGTGATACTTCACCGTTATAACCAGGTTCGGTAAGTTCCCCTGGCGACACAGGGGCTTTTCTTGTTGTGGCGTGATCATTTTCATCATTGATATTTTGGGCTTCTCGTGCTATATTACGATCAGAAGCCTCTGTGTTATAACCAGGTTCGATAAGTTCCCCTGGCGACACGGAGGTTTTTCTTATGTTACCTTCATAAAGAGTATTTCGCCCTATTGTCTATCTTCTAAGAAATTTACAGGCTATTGATCGTTGGCATTTTGAGGATTGTTTGCTATAGTAGAACCAGAAGAATCCCCGCTTAAATCCCGGTAATGGGATTCGGGGATTTTTTCTGTATTATTTGGTTATAATTCTCCAACAATCTAAATACCGATATTCCCTAAGAGCTGCGTTCCACCTTTACTCCTGACACCCTAGGGGTGATATAATTACTATAATATGCATGCCGCGGTCCAATCTATAACCATAAAAGTGAGCGAAGTTGATTCTGCTTTGCTTAATGACGCGGATGAGCTGCAGAAAATGTTAAGAAATGTTACGGAATTGGCGGGCTTGCATTCTTTGGAATCGGTGATGCATCAATTTTCCCCGCAAGGAATCAGCGCTGCCCTGCTTTTGTCGGAGTCGCACATCGCGATTCATACGTGGCCGGAAAGCGGCGTGGTGTATGTAGCGATGACAACTTGTAAAATGCTGGATGATGATAAATTGCAACAAATAAAAGGGTTGATTGCACGGCTGCTGGGTGCAAAAAACATAATTATGAAAGAAATGGCATTGTAATATGAAACGAACCAAGGCGCGACTTAAAATTAACCAAATAT
>QWCT01001486.1_pt1 | contig 11627 bp, 9 predicted proteins | sample 1972681 | NCBI WGS metagenome assembly QWCT01 (sample SAMN09866701, study PRJNA288562) | Human oral metagenome isolate pre3_saliva, whole genome shotgun sequencing... | isolation source: mouth | host: Homo sapiens | place: USA: California | reverse complement strand
GGACGACGTCATCGAGGTCGCCGAGGACGTCCTGAAGAACGTGTGGGCGCTCATCGGCTACGACCTGTCCACGCCGATCCCGCGTATGACCTACAAGGACGCGATGGAGCGCTACGGCTCGGATAAGCCTGACCTGCGCTTCGGCCTCGAGCTCACCGAGCTCACCGAGTACTTCAAGGACACGACCTTCCGCGTGTTCCAGGCCCCCTACGTGGGTGCCGTCGTTATGCCCGGTGGCGGCTCGCAGCCGCGTCGTACCTTCGACAAGTGGCAGGAATGGGCCAAGGCGCGCGGTGCCAAGGGCCTGGCCTACGTCACGATCGCCGAGGACGGTACGCTGGGCGGTCCGGTCGCTAAGAACATCACCGAGGCCGAGCGTGAAGGCCTGGCCGCCGCCACCGGTGCCAACCCCGGCGACTGCATCTTCTTCGCTGCCGGCAAGCCCACGCCCTCGCGCGAGCTGCTCGGTGCGGCCCGCCTCGAGATCGGCAAGCGCTGCGACCTCATCGACCCCGACGCCTGGGCCTTCACCTGGGTCGTCGACGCGCCGCTCTTCAAGCCCACCGGCGACGCCGAGGCAGAGGGCGACGTCGCGCTGGGTCACAGTGCCTGGACGGCCGTCCACCACGCGTTCACCTCGCCCAAGCCCGAGTGGGTTGACTCCTTCGACAAGGACCCGGGCAACGCGCTGGCCTACGCCTACGACATCGTCTGCAACGGCAACGAGATCGGCGGCGGCTCCATCCGTATCCACCGCCGTGACATTCAGAACCGCGTGTTCAACGTCATGGGCATCGGCGAGGAGGAAGCCCAGACGCAGTTCGGCTTCCTGCTGGACGCCTTCAAGTACGGTGCCCCGCCGCACGGCGGCGTTGCTTTCGGCTGGGACCGCATCGTCTCCCTGCTGACGAAGTCCGACTCGATCCGCGACGTCATCGCCTTCCCGAAGTCCGGCGGCGGTTACGATCCGCTGACCGAGGCTCCGGCCCCGATCACGCCCGCGCAGCGTAAGGAAGCTGGCGTCGACGCGAAGCCGAAGAAGCGCGGTGAGGAAGCATCCGAAGAATCCGAGAAGTGATTCCTCGTCCGTGACTTTGTCCACGGAACCCCCATCGGTTACCGACCGGTGGGGGTTTCGTGCACAATGGGTACATGTCGTACGTCGAGATGCACCCTGAGAATCCGCAGGCACGTTTGGTCAACACGGTCGTTGACCTGCTGGAACGCGGCGGCACGATCGCGCTGCCTACCGACTCCGGCTATGCGATCGCCACGAAGGCGGGCAACAAGGCGGGTATGGACACAATCCGTGCCATCCGTAAGCTCGATGACAAGCACAACTTCTCGTTGCTGTGCCACTCGTTTGCGCAGCTGGGCGAGCTCGTGATCATTGATAATCACGAGTTCCGCACCATGAAGGCGCTGACCCCCGGACCATACACGTTCATCCTGCGGGGGACCAAGGAGGTCCCGCGCATCATGCTCAACAAGAAGAAGCACACGGTGGGCGTGCGTATCCCCGATCATGTCATTACGCAGGCGATCGTCGAGGCGCTGGGTGAGCCCCTGGCATGCTCGACGCTCATCATGCCGGGTGAGGAGGATCCGCTGACGGACGGCTTCGACGTGGATGATCGCATCGGGCACCAGGTCGACCTGGTGGTCGTGGGTCCCGTGGGCGTTGCTGAGCCGACCACGGTCATCGACTTCGCTGGTGGGGACGCTGTCGTCGCGCGCGTCGGCGCGGGCGACATCTCGCTTTTCGACTGATCTCGTGGCGTTTGAGCGAACGTCTTTTTCGCGCACGGGTTTTTGTCGGCTGCGCCCGGAGGCGTCAGACGGGATCTATCGTTACGCTGATGGGCTCCCCATCGTCGGGCCTCGGCTTGTCATTGATGGAGTCGACGCCGTACGCGTGACCTTCCAGTGGGGAGCCCAGGTGCCTGCGCACTGCTACGTCGTCCTCAACACGATCACTGATCGGGCGCGCGAACATCTCGACGATTTTCGTATGTCGGTGGGGCCGGGACGGGCGGATGGTCGGGCGCTCGTATGTGCGCTTCCTGCGGATGCGATCCTCAGCTATCAAACGGTGATCGTGGGCCCGTGGGGCCTCGACCCCGGGGTGCGTACGGACATGGGGGAGTGGATACGATTTCTTGAGGATGCGCGCCCTGATGAATCGAATCCCTTGAGAGTCGTGAATGGGCGAGGTGCCACAGCCTCACTTTTCGTTGGGCCCGACGCGCGGGTCGTGTGGCCATCGGAGAATCTGGCGGCACCTCAGATGCGTGCGCCGCGAGAGAGCGAGATTGGCACGCGCGTCAGTGCCCGGCTCGGGCACACGCGCCAGCGCCGGGTCGTGATGTATGACGGCGAGGCGGACCCAACGAGCACGCTTATCCTCTTCGATGGTGAGATCTGGCGAGGCAACGGGGTCGGCTGGCTGACTCGGCGCTATCCCGGCTTGCGGGTCGTGACGATCGACGCGGGGGAGCTGGGCGAGCGCGAGGCGGAGCTGACCGATGCGGATCGCGTTGCTGCTCTGCTGCGGGCAGTCTGTGATGAAGCGGGGGCAGGGCCCGTGATGGTCGCCGGCCAATCCTACGGTGGCCTCGCCGCACTCGAGGCCGGTCTCCGATCGGATGTGCCCGTCGATGAGATTGTCGCTCAATCGCCGTCCCTGTGGTGGGGAGGTGCACGACGAGGCGTTGGTGAAGGGACGCTGATGGGCGACCTGCGCGTCGGGTCGGTGAGGCCGCGCCAGGGTGTGCGGCTACGGCTGCAGGTGGGCACGTTGGAAGAGACGATGCACCCCGTGGTGGATGACTGTGCCGAGCTACTGCGGCACCTGGGCGTGGCGGTTGAGCTTGACCACTATCGCAGCGGGCACGACGTGGCATGGTGGCGCGAAGGCCTCGTGCGTGCGCTTGATGAATGGGACGCTCTCACATGCTGACCAGGAATGAGACAGCCCAGGTCAATGTGTAGTCTGTAGGTTAGGCTTACCTATGCACATGATAAGATCGACTGAATTGAGGCACTCGTGCACCTGTCGACGCGAATTCGCGCCATCGTCGGCGTCGCTCTGACCGCTCTCGCTCTGGGAGCATGCTCGTCCAACCAGCCCGCCCCGGCCTCGTCCCCCGAGGCCTCCGCGATGTCTGAGACCTCCGCGACGCGCACTGTCACCGACGCATCCGGTCAGGAAGTGACCCTGCCGTCCCATCCCAGCCGCGTCGTCACGCTCTCTGAGCCGACGACCGACAACGCGCTCGCCTTGGGCGTGACCCCGATCGGTGTCGTCTCCGGCCGCGGCCAGCAGACGGTCCCCAACTACCTCGTTGATCGCGCGGGCGATATCCCGATCCTGGGCTCCATCGGCACCCCCAACCTTGAGGCCATCGGTGCGGCGCACCCGGATCTCATCCTCGTTGACGGCACATCGGTGAAGAACAACGACACCGAGACGCTGACTGCGCTCGCTCAGATCGCCCCCGTCTTCTTCACGACGCAAAAGGGCGGGGACTGGCGCGAGACCTTCACCCTGACGGCCGACGCGCTCGGCGTTGCCGACCAGGCGCAGGCCAAGCTCTCGGAATTCGATCAGCACGTTGCCTCCGTGAGCGCCCGCCTGAAGGACGCCGGCTACCTCGATCAGACCTACTCGGTGGTGCGTTGGCAGGGCGACAGCGCCGGCCTCATCCTCAAGGAGCTGCCCGCCGGCCAGGCTCTTACCGCACTCGGCATGAAGCGTCCCGCGAACCAGGATCGTGATGGCGAGGGCCACTCCGAGCCCGTCTCGCTGGAAAACATTGATCAGATCGACGCTGACTGGATCTTCTTCGGTACCCTGGGTAAGTCCTCGGTGAACAACCCCTCCGCCGGTGGCAACACGGGCGTCGAGGCCTCGGCCGCCGCCCTGGAAGAGGCGAAGAGCACCGTCGGTTTTGACTCCCTCGGTGCCGTAAAGGCAAACCACGTGATCCCCGTCGACGGTTCCCTGTGGACCTCCGCCGGTGGATACCTCCTCATGGACGGAATCATCTCGAACATCGAGGCCCAGTTCGTCCCGGCCTCCTGATATCGATGGCCAAACGATCCGGGTTAATGACCTGACATGACGACACGTCGCATCACCAGCGTCGCCATTGCTTGTGCAGTGGCGACGCTGGTGCTTGCTCTCGTCGCCCTCGCCTCCCTCGCCTTCGGCTCGCGTCAGATCGCTCCCGACGTGGTGTGGGACGCGCTCGTGCACGGCGGCGTCAGTCAGGACGCGCAGGTGGTGACGCAGCTGCGTGTTCCGCGCACGCTCGCCGCGCTCGTGATCGGCGGGGCGCTGGGGCTGGCAGGATCCATCATGCAGGCAATGACTCGTAATCCTCTCGCAGATCCCGGTGTGCTTGGCATCAACGCAGGAGCGGCCTTTCTCGTTGTGACTGTCACGGCTGCGAGCGGCGTCGCCACTCGCACAACGACGCTGGGGGCCTCGCTCATCGGTGCGGGAGTTGCTGCTGGACTCGTCTTCGCTCTTTCGGGTAGCGGGGGAGGCTCTCGATCGCGCCTCGCCCTGGCGGGTATTGCCGTATCGGCTGCTCTCGCCTCACTCACTCAGGCTGTTCTCGCGGCGAATCAGTTCGCGTTCAACGAATTTCGATACTGGGCATCGGGATCATTGGAAGGCGTTGATATGGCCTCGGTGGCCAGCGCGGGTGCAGTCATCGCCGGTGGCACCGTGGTTGCCCTACTTATCACCTCGGCACTGGGTGTCCTTGCACTCGGCGATGACGCCGCGGTGAGCCTCGGAGTGCGCGTGCGACTCATCCGCTTTCTCGGGGTTGTCGCCGTGACGGCGCTGGCCGGGGGAGCCACTGCCCTGGGAGGCCCCCTCACGTTCGTCGGCCTCGCGGTCCCGCTGATGGTGCGACGCATCGTCGGAGCCCGGCAGGGTGCCATTGCCCTGTGGTCTATCGTGGTCGGCGCCGCCTGGGTGTGCGGTGCTGACGTTGTCTCACGCCTCGTGCTCGCCCCGTCCGAGGTACCCGTGGGCGTCATTGTCGCTTTGATCGGCGCTCCGTTCTTCATCTTGGGGGCGCGTGGAAAGGGCATGTCATGACGCCAGCTCCGTCGCGCTACAAGACCGTTTCACTACGCCGGCTATCGGTGCGCGTGCACCGGCGCAGCGCAATCGTCGTGGTCATCGGTTTCATTCTCCTCGCCGCGTTAGCCGTTTATTCGCTGACTCTGGGGGACTATGGGCTCACTGCCGCCGATTCGTTTCGTCGTCTTCTGGGAGACGGTGGGCCTCGGGACGATTTTCTTGGGGTCTACTTTGTCCAGTCGGTGCGCCTGCCGCGCATGCTCGCAGCGATTGGCGTCGGCGTAGCGCTTGGGATTGCCGGGCGTATCTTCCAGACGATCTCGGGTAATCCGCTCGGTAGCCCCGACATCGTCGGTCTGTCGACGGGCTGTGCGACCGGCGCTCTGATCGCGATCATCGTTCTGGGCTCGAGCCCCACTGTCACTGGTGTTGGTGCGTTGCTTGGAGGACTCGTTTCGGGTGCGATCATCCTTGCGTGCGCGGGTGGCATGCGAGTGACGGGTATTCGTGTCGTCCTCGTGGGCATTGGCTGCTCGGCGGCGTTGCGTGCTGTCAATTCGCTGCTCATCGTCAAGGCTCCGCTGGAAGCAGCACAGCGTGCGCAGCTGTGGAGCGCCGGCTCATTCTCCGGCGTTACTCTCGCGCGTCTGATGCCTCTGCTGATCGTGATTTGCGTTGTCGTTGTGGTGTGTGCCGTTTTCGCGGTGCCACTCGGGCTTGTCGCGATGGGCGACGATGTGGCGACGGGTCTCGGCGTGAGAGTGCGTCGCACCCGTGTACTCCTTATCGTCGTCGCGATCCTACTCGTCGCATCCGCGACATCGGTGGCGGGGCCGGTCGCCTTCGTTGCTCTCGCCGCTCCCCATGTCGCGCATCGGCTGTGCGGCGGCGGGGGAGTCGGATTCACATCCTCTGCTCTCGTCGGAGCCTTGCTTGTGCTGGTCTCAGACGTGTGCGCACAGAGGCTCGTCGCTCCGGCCGAGCTTCCCGTCGGTGTCGTGACGGGCGTCGTTGGGGGCGTATATCTTCTCTGGTTGTTGATTCGTGAGGTGAGATCGTGAGTGAGTCTGCTGTGAGCCGTGGGCTGAGTGCTCGAGACATTGTTGTCGGCTATGGGAAAAATGACCCGATCCTCGAGGGGCTTTCACTCGATGTTCTGCCAGGAGAACTGACCGTCATTGTTGGACCGAACGCCTGCGGCAAGTCGACGCTTCTGCGTTCGCTAGCCCGAGTGCTTGGCGTGCGACGCGGTGTGGTCGAGCTGGGTGGGCGAAGCGTTACTGATATGAATCAGAAGGCTCTTGCGCGTCGACTGGGTTTGCTTGCTCAGTCGTCGGTCGCGCCGGGCGACATGTTTGTCGAGGATCTGGTTGCTCGCGGCCGCTATCCCTATCAGTCGGTTCTCCATCAGTGGAGTGATGAGGACGACGAGGCGGTGGCTCGCGCGATGAAGGATGCGGGTGTTGCGGACCTGGTGGGGCGTCGAGTCGGCGAACTGTCGGGTGGACAGCGTCAGCGCGTGTGGATCGCGATGTCGCTCGCCCAAGCGACGGATATTCTGCTCCTTGATGAGCCAACGACGTATCTCGACCTTAACCACCAGTTGGAGGTCCTGCGTTTGGCGCAGCGCCTCCACAGGGACGGCGTGACGGTCGTTGCGGTACTGCATGACCTGCATCTGGCCTTCCGCTACGCAACGCACCTTGTGTTCATGAAGGATGGTGAGGTTGTGGCCCAGGGGGCACCGCGTGACGTTGTGACGGCAGAACTGATCGAACGCGTTTTCAGCGTGCCCTGCAGGATCATCGACGACCCAGAAACCGAATCGCCACTGGTGATTCCGGTGCGATGACCGGGGCGTTGTGATTCCCAATGTCTCAAATCTTGACCGACAGGTCATGTAGTACCGTGATTGCTGGATAATATAATTCACACGAAGTTGATAGAAGCCTGATATTTCCAGATAAAACCGTGTTTTGACTGCATGTTCCGGTAATTTCCTTGTTGTTCGCAATTGCGGAATGGACATCAGGCAATAATATGGTTTCTGTAGCTGGTGGTTACTCAGGCACTGACATATTTATTTTGGGCCTGGTGAAGCCGGTTAGCACACGACATCCCGTTGAAACAGAGAAGGACACAGATGACGACACAGATGCGATCGTACGGTAGAGGACTGCGTATGCCTCTGCTGGCTCTGACCGCGTCTGCTTCCATCGTCGGTGGAGTGTTTGTCGCTGCTCAGCCGGCATACAGCGTTGACGGAGTTGTCGGCGCGAGCGGACAGTGTCTGACTGCTGCTGACGAGGGTGCATCCATCGTTGTTTCGTCGGTTGTTCCTGTTGGTTCCCCGCTGCATGTGGAGGGTTCCGGCTGGGGTGTTACTTCTGAGACTTTGCACGGCTTTGTCATCGTTACGCTCGACGATGGGCAGGAAGTTCGCCCCGACGGTGTCACTCTTCCCGCCTGGGTTCCCGCGTCTGTCGTTCGCAATAAGACCGCCTGGAGCGTCGCTGAAGTGTCGACCACTGGCACCTTTAGCGCCGATATTGAGCTGCCGTCGACGTGGGTGGTTGGATCCGAACACTCGATCATGATCGGTGATGGCGTGACCGGCACCTATGTGCAGGTGTCTGTGACGGTCGTAGAAGCCGATGCGCAGGCGCATGCGTGCTCGCTGACACCGACGGATGAGCCGTCGGCAGCCCCTGATGGCCATGCGACTTCTGACGTAGCCACCGATGGGCCTACGGAGTCTCCGGCTGATGATGCTGTTGACAACGCCGCTAAGCCCGTTGTTGATCTGACGGATGATGCTTCCGGTGATGCTGGTAGTGACGCGTCGGCCAGTGCTCCCCCCAACGCGCCGGCGACGCCGGCCCCCCGTACCACCCCCTCGGCCGATGCCTCGGATGACGCCTCGCGCTCGTCGGCGACCCCGACGCCCTCCGCCTCGGCCGCGTCTTCCTCCGGGGGTAATGGTTCGTCTTCCGCTGGCGGCGGTACCGGCTCGAATGCCGATGCCCCGTCTCCCTCCGCGTCTACGGATCAGGAGAGCGTGTCCGCTTCGCAGATTGGTCCCAAGGCTCATTCGGAGCAGCAGGCCACGAATCAGGCTGTTCGTGAGCAGGAGTCTCGCCTTAATGGCTGGATCCTTGCGGGTGGCGGTCTCCTCGCCCTCCTTGGGGCGATTGTGACGGTCAGCATTGTTCGCCGCTCGCACGGACCGCTGCGCTAAAGCTCGCACACCTGGGGCAATGCGCTGGGAATGTGTGCATTAACCACATGGTGTGTGTTGGGATTTAGCATTCATGCGTCACGCCTGTTACTCTTGATCCAGTACAATGGTTTCTGCGGATTTAGTCACTAAGGAGAACGGTATGCAGCACGGACGCGCATCGTCTGCCGTTGCCGCTCGGAGGTTCGTCGGGCGCAGCCGAACCATGAGCCTGCTCATGGCGCTGTTCCTGTTTGCGGGCATCGGTCTCGCGATCCCCGGTTTTGCCGCGCGCGCGGATGACTCCCCGCGTTACGGCGTGTTTGAAGGTGGCATGCTCCGCGCAGCTATGTCGGAGAACTCCGACTTCGCTGCCGAACACGTCAAGACCGGATTTTGGGGACTGATCCTGGATCACGGCCAGGTCACGCCTCTGCAGCGTCCGACTTTTACCCGTAACAATGAGTCCGTGACGGCGAACGACCCCGATCTGTGGGCTGCTGCCTCGCTTGATGATCCTACGCTCATGACGGCGATTCCCAATGGCACGAACAATGTCGAGGGGATTAAGTGGACGGCCGGAACCGTACACACGGTCACTGTTGTGATGTATCGCAGTGACTCCTCCGGAGTTGAGCCCAACCCGGTCACGTACACGGTGATGGTGAATAGTCCGTACGTCGACAACATCGACGATCCAACGCCCGCTCCCACCGCGGACCCGACGGCTGCCCCCACCGATGATCCGACGACCTCGCCTGCCCACACGGACGAGCCGACGGCCGAGCCTGCCCCCACGGCGGACCCCGAGCCCGCTCCGACGGTCGAGCCGACCGCTGATCCCGCTCCGGCACCCGCTCCGGACCCGGTGGTCGAGCCTACGACGGAGCCTTCTGCCGCTCCTGCACCGGTGCCCGACGATCCGCAGCTGCCGGCCGTGCGTCCCACGCCGGCTCCTTCCGAGAGCGCGTCCCCGACGCCCAGCCCGTCCGCGTCTGCGACAGCTTCGCAGCCGTCCGAGACCCCCGTGTCGCCCATCACTGACGAGTCTCAGCTGACCGACTCGAACAAGGGAGGCGTGAGCGCCGCCTTCACGGCCGGCCAGCTGACCATTAACGTGCCATCGGAGAAGGCAGCCGTCGGCGACTGGGTGAGCGCCAACATCCTGCAGACCGGCGAGGCCCGTTGGCTGCAGGTTGAGCCCTCCAACAAGGTCACCATGGACCTCACGGGTCTGCCGACTGGCGAGTACAAGGTCGTTGTTGCAAACCGCTCGCACGAGCTTGTCGGTTGGGCCGAATTCAAGGTTGCTTCCGCCGTAGGCGCAGCGGCGAACGGTTCGTCGGTTGACGCATCGGGTGCCGTGAAGCTTCACGCGGAGATGCTCTCCTCCTCGCTCGCTGGCGATGAGTCCGAGGGGCTTAACGGATACCTGCTCGGTGCCGGTGCCTGCATGCTGATCCTCGGCGGCCTCGTGGTTGTCCAGGTTCTCTCCGGTCCTAAGATTGGCTCCGCTTCGAATGGAGTCACTCTGTCCTAAGCTAGGTTTCATGGATCTGTTTGATTCTGAATCTGTCGACGAGTCGGGCGTGCCTGCTTTCAACGCGGGCGCGCCCCTCGCCGTTCGTATGCGCCCGACGATCCTCGAAGAGGTAGTCGGTCAGTCTCATCTGCTTGGCGAGGGGGCACCGCTGCGCCGCCTCCTGTCGCCTGGTTCGAGTGATGGTGTCGCCGTTTCCTCCGTGGTGCTGTGGGGTCCGCCCGGAACGGGCAAGACGACCCTCGCCTATCTGATTGCGCGTGCGTCAGGGCGACGTTTTATTGAGCTGTCGGCAGTTTCCTCCGGTGTGAGCGACGTCCGGCGCGTGGTTGATGATGCGCGTCGAACCCTTGCCGGCGGGGGAGAAGAAACGATTCTGTTCGTCGACGAGGTGCATCGCTTTTCTAAGTCGCAGCAGGATTCGCTGCTTCCGGCGGTTGAGAATCGCTGGGTGGTGCTCGTTGCGGCGACGACGGAGAATCCGTCCTTCTCGGTTATTTCGCCGCTGCTCTCACGCTCGCTCCTGCTGACGCTTCGGCCCCTGGATTCGGACGCGATCGAGGGACTGATTCGCCGCGCGTTGGCGGATGATCGTGGTCTCGCGGGGCGCTTCTCCATCACAGACGAGGCCGTGGCTGGCCTCGTGCGTCTGGCGGGCTCGGACGCGCGAAAGTCACTCACTCTCCTCGAGGCGGCGGCAGGCGTCGCCAGCGACGATGGTTCTGGCGAGATCACTGTCGCGAGCGTTGAGGCAGCAGCGAATCAAGCGCTGGTTCGGTGGAGCAAGGATCAGCACTACGATGTCGCGAGTGCGTTCATTAAGTCGATGCGCGGGTCTGATGTGGATGCCTCGCTTCACTATCTTGCCCGAATGATCGAGGCCGGGGAAGACCCACGCTTTATCGCGAGGCGCATCATGATTGCCGCCTCTGAGGAAATCGGGATGGCGGCCCCCGAGGTGCTCACCACCTGCGTGAGCGTCGCACAGGGCGTCGCGCTTATTGGCATGCCTGAGGCGCGTCTGCTCCTCGCTCAGGCTGTCGTCGCTGTGGCGACTGCGCCGAAGTCGAACGCGACCTATCTGGCGATTGACCGCGCCATCGCGGATGTTCGCGCTGGGCGTGGGGGAGCGGTGCCCGAACATTTGCGCGACGCGCACTACGCCGGGGCAAAGACTCTGGGCCATGGTGACGGGTACCTCTACGCGCACGATCAGCCCCACCATGTCGCGGCTCAGCAGTACCTGCCGGATGACTTGGAGGGCACGCAGTACTACGTGCCGACGGAAAACGGCCATGAGGCGATGCTCACGAAGCGGCTCGGTGTGATTCGCAATCTGCTGAAAAGACGCTAGGATGGAACAGTTGTCCGCACCAGCGGGCACCTGGGGCCTTAGCCGACGGATCGGATCGATCCTGGAGTTGGCCCCATGCCGGGATCCCCGGCATGACATGAGAAACAGGAAGAAGAAACATGGCAACGAATCGTTCCCGCAAGCAGGTGCGCGAGTCCCGCGCCCTCGGTCTGGCTCTGACCCCCAAGGCCGTTCGCTACTTCGAGAAGCGCCCTTACGGCCCCGGTGAGCACGGCCGCACCCGCCGCCGCCAGGACTCCGACTACGCCGTTCGTCTGAAGGAAAAGCAGCGTCTGCGCGCTCAGTACGGCATCCGTGAGTCGCAGCTGCGCCGCACCTTCGAAGAGGCCCGTCGCACCGCCGGCCTGACCGGTGAGAACCTGGTCGAGCTGCTCGAGATGCGTCTGGACGCCCT
>QWCT01001483.1_pt1 | contig 11656 bp, 9 predicted proteins | sample 1972681 | NCBI WGS metagenome assembly QWCT01 (sample SAMN09866701, study PRJNA288562) | Human oral metagenome isolate pre3_saliva, whole genome shotgun sequencing... | isolation source: mouth | host: Homo sapiens | place: USA: California | reverse complement strand
TGAACTTCTCATAACAACCGGATTTGATCTGGCTGATTATACAAGATACTTTAATTTGATAAAGAGACTTAAAGCCAAGGGAGTGGTCGGACTTATGGTACAGACCGGATATTATGTAGACAGTATACCGGTTTATATACTTGAGTCGGCCAGAAAATATAAATTTCCTGTACTTGAATTGCCGGCAAGCTTTTCTTTTTCAGAAGTTTTAAAGACTTTGATAAGTGAGATAAACAGAGAGTCTGTACTTGGAAATCAGAGCTATCTTGACTATAATTATTTTTATCCGAAAATAAAAAAGAAACTTAAAGAGAGCCTGTCCAGAGGAATAGGAAATGAAAGTGAAATTGCAATCTTAGCAATTTCATCAGTAAATGCATATAATGAAGTAGGACCTGATATAACGGAAGCTTTTGAAAATATAAATTCTTTGGTAGTATTCAGCTGTGATACATATATTTGTCATTTTGAAAAGGGTTCACAGATGATATTTTGTATAGGTGTGGAGAGTTTGACAAAGCTAAAGGATTTATTGGCGGAAATACAGGTCGTACTTATAAGAATGTCAAATAAAATAGGATTGAATCTATTTGCTACGGCAGATATGCTTACAGATAATAACAGTCCGGATATTGCAATGAAACATTGTATGGAGGCGCTTCAAACCTTGCACAGTGTCAGAGCTATACGAGGCACATGTCTGTATGATCATATGTCGTTCCTTAAAAAGTTATATTCAATATACAGAACAAATACACTCTATTCAAAGGAAAATAAGGTATTAAGGTTGCTGCTTGATAAAGACAGAGAGTCTGACAGTGATTATATAAAGACTATAAGGTTTTACTTGGAGGAAAACGGTAATGTAACCAGAGCCGCAAAAAGACTTTTTATACACAGACATACCCTTATAAATCGAATGGACAGTATTAAAGATCTTACAGGTTTTAACTTTGATGATTACTATGAGAGACTGGATTTATCCATGGCCTTGATTCTTAATGATTATTTTGATTGATATTTTTAAAATATAAAGATATAGATTGCATAAATAAATTGTATGTAATCTATATCTTTTTTAATATGAATATAGTTGATATTTTATAAAGAATTTACTTATAAAAATATGTCCTAAAAAACGAATTATACCAAATAGACATTTTGTCCACTAACTTGTATTTTTTTATATACAGTTAGTCAGTAATAAAAATATTAATTTTATTGTAATATATATACATAAAAAAGGATAAGAAGACTTATCTACGTGAGGAGGAAAAATATGGTTAAATCAACTATCAGACTTCGTATGAGCGCTCATGATGCACATTATGGCGGTGAATTGGTGGACGGAGCAAGAATGCTTGGTTTATTCGGAGATGTGGCAACTGAACTTTTGATTATCAATGACGGTGATGAGGGACTTTTCAAAGCTTATGACAGTGTAGAGTTTTTGGCACCTGTTCATGCAGGAGATTTCATCGAAGCTACAGGTGAGATAGTTTCTGTAGGAAATACATCAAGAAAGATGGTTTTTGAGGCAAGAAAAGTTATTACACCGAGAACAGATATAAACGATTCCGCATGTGATGTTTTGGAAGAGCCTGTAGTGGTATGCAGAGCAAGCGGAACCTGTGTGGTATTAAAAGACAGACAAAGAAACAATAAATAGAGAATATATTATGGATAAACTTATTATTACGGCATGTATATGCGGTGCAGAGGTTACAAAGGAACAAAACCCGAATGTGCCGTATACGGTGGAAGAGATTGTAAGAGAAGCAAAGTCGGCTTACGATGCCGGAGCCGCTATTATACATCTTCATGTAAGAGAGGATGACGGCACACCTACGCAGAGTGCGGAAAGATTTAAAGAATGTATTGACGCTATAACAAAAGAATTACCTGATGTTATCATTCAACCTTCAACAGGTGGAGCGGTGGGTATGAGCAATGAAGAGAGACTCTCACCTACCTTGCTTCGTCCCGAGATGGCAACACTTGATTGCGGAACCTGCAACTTCGGAGGAGACGATATATTTGTAAATACCGAGAACACCATTATAGAATTTGCAAACAGAATGAACGAGCTTGGCATAAAACCCGAGGTTGAGGTATTTGACAAGGGAATGGTGGATATGGCTATTCGCCTCAATAAAAAAGGCATTATAAAATCACCTATGCATTTTGACTTTGTAATGGGTGTAAACGGCGGCATCTCAGGAACTGCAAGAGATTTAAACTTTATGGTGGAGAGTATACCTGCAGGATCCACATGGACAGCATCGGGAGTGGGAAGAGCGGAATTTCCTATGGTGACCATGGCGATACTTATGGGCGGCCATGCAAGAGTCGGATTTGAAGATAATGTATATCTAAGTAAAGGTGTTATGGCAAAGTCAAACGGTGAACTTGTAGAAAAGGTCGTAAGACTTGCAAAGGAACTTGGCAGAGAGATAGCAACACCGGCTGAAGCAAGAGAAATATTGGGTTTAAAATAATGGAGGACTTATGTTAAAGGGAAACAAGTACGGTATTCACAGAGTTATTGAACCACAGGGAGTTTTAACTCAGGCGGCAAAGAAGATAGACAATGATATGACAAAGAGATATTCAAATGAGATTATCTGTGATGTTATTTCATTAAATATCGACTCCGCATCATTTACACAGATCGAAGAAGCTTGCAATGAAGATGTTGAAAAAATCGGACAGATGATTCTTGATATAGTAAATGAAAGAGGAAAAATGCAAAATCCTGTAACCGGTTCAGGCGGTATGTTTATAGGAACTGTAAGCTATATCGGTGAAGAGCTTGATACGGATATCAAGGTTGGAGATAAGATTGCATCCTTGGTATCACTTTCAATGACACCTTTAAAGATTGATAAGATAAAGGCTATCCATCCTGAAATCGACAGAGTGGATATCGAAGGACAGGCTGTATTATTTGAAAGCGCATTATATGCAAAGCTTCCTGAAGATCTTCCTGAGCCGCTTGCACTTGCAGCTTTGGATGTAGCGGGAGCTCCTGCACAGACAGCAAAACTTGTACAGTCAGGACAGAGTGTACTGGTACTTGGAGGAGCCGGAAAGAGCGGAATGCTTGTTTGCTATGAGGCAATGAAGAGAGTAGGACCTACAGGTAAGGTAGTAGCTATGGACTATAGCAAAGAAGGTGTGGAAGAGTTAAAGAAGATGGGACTTTGTCATGAAGCATTCCAAGCAAGTGCCGCACTTCCTGTAGAAGTACTTGATAAAGCTTTGGAGCTTAATGACGGAAGAGAATATGATGTCTCAATATGCTGTGTAAATGTAAATAACTGTGAGATGAGTGCAATCCTTCCTGTTCGTGACGGCGGATGTGTATACTTCTTCTCAATGGCTACAAGCTTTACAAAGGCTGCACTCGGAGCAGAGGGTGTAGGAAAAGATATCGATATGATCATAGGAAACGGATATACAAAGGGACATGACAAGATAACATTGCAGGAAATTCGTGAAAATCCGGCAATTAGAGAAGTTTTTGAGAAAAAATACGTGTAATTTACAGTAAGTAAGAGGAAAAAATATGAGAAATAGTAGAGAAAACGGTTTATTCGCAGATGTTCCGGATAATGAGTGGAACGACTGGAAATGGCAACTTAGAAACAGAATAACAAAGGTAGAAAGTTTAAAAAAGTATGTAAAGCTTACCGAAAAAGAAGAAGAAGGTGTAAAGAGATGTTTGGAAAACCTGAGAATGGCTATCACACCATACTATCTTTCACTTATCGATCTTGAGGATGAAAACGACCCTGTGAGAAAGCAGGCAATACCTACAGTGTCAGAGCTTCATATAGCACAAGCCGACCTTGCGGATCCTTTACATGAGGATACGGACTCACCTGTACACGGTCTTACACACAGATATCCTGACAGAGTTTTATTCCTTGTAACAGATCAGTGCTCAATGTATTGCAGACATTGTACAAGAAGAAGATTTGCAGGACAAAACGATACAAGTGTACCTACATCACAGGTGGATGCATGCCTTGATTATATAAGAAGACATCCTGAGGTAAGAGATGTACTGCTTTCAGGCGGTGATGCACTGCTTATAAGTGATGAAAAACTTGAGTACATTATCTCAGAGCTTAGAAAAATAGAGCATGTTGAGATAGTAAGAATCGGTTCAAGAACGCCTGTTGTTATGCCACAGAGAATTACACCTGAACTTGTAAATATGTTAAAGAAGTATCATCCTATCTGGCTTAATACACATTTCAATCATCCGAGCGAGATTACAAAAGAGTCGGCTGAGGCTTGTGCAAGACTTGCGGATGCAGGTATTCCTCTTGGAAATCAGACAGTGCTTTTGGCAGGTGTAAATGATTGTGTACATATAATGACTGACCTCGTTCATGAGCTTGTAAAGATAAGAGTAAGACCTTACTACATTTATCAATGTGACCTTTCACAGGGACTTGAGCATTTCAGAACACCTGTATCAAAGGGTATCGAGATAATAGAAGGACTTAGAGGTCATACTTCAGGATACTGTGTACCTACATTCGTGGTTGATGCACCTGGAGGTGGCGGAAAGACACCTGTTATGCCGAATTATGTTATTTCACAGAGCCCGGGCAAGGTTATACTCAGAAACTATGAAGGTGTTATCACAACATATACAGAGCCTGAGCATTATGAGAACAATTGCAATTGTGATATTTGCAGGGGAAAGAAAGAAAAGCATTTAGGAGGAGTGGCAGCTCTTGAACAGGGACTTGCCATGACAATTGAACCGGCCGATTTAGCCAGATTCAGAAGATCACATGATAAGAAATAGGAGATATACACATGAGTAAACTTGGACTTGATAAAAGTTTAATCTCTAAAGCCAGAAGCAGTGCTAAGAATGTTGCACTGGATGTCCAAGCCTTTATTGATGATCATACTACAGTAGCTGTAGAGAGAACGGTATGCAGACTTTTGGGGATTGACGGAGTAAACAGTGTGGAAGTGCCCCTGCCCAATGTGGTGGTTGATCACCTTGTAGAAAACAAACTTCTTCCGATGGGTGCGGCATTTATGCTTGGAAACGCAATGCTTGAATTATCACTTTCACCTCTTGAAATAGCAGAGGGTATTGATAAGGGTGAAATAGATTTATCAAAACTTAAGATTCATTCATCTAAAGAGATAGAAGAGGCAATTGCACCGGTAGCAAAGGCTATGGTGGAAAGAATTCAAAAAAATGTTGACAAGAGAAATGAATATCTGGGTAAATTCGGAGATAAGGAAGGACCTTATATATATCTCATAGTTGCTACCGGAAATATATATGAGGATATAACACAGGCAGTGGCTGCGGCAAAGCAGGGAGCAGACATAATCGCCGTTATAAGAACTACAGGACAGAGCCTTCTTGACTATGTTCCATATGGTGCCACTACAGAAGGCTTCGGTGGAACATATGCGACACAGGAAAACTTCAGACTGATGAGAAAAGCTTTGGATGAGGTTGGAGAGAAAGAAAACAGATATATCAGACTTTGCAACTACTGTTCGGGACTATGTATGCCTGAGATAGCCGCAATGGGTGCGATGGAAAGACTTGATGTAATGCTCAATGATGCACTCTACGGAATTCTTTTCAGAGATATAAATATGCAAAGAACTCTGGTTGACCAGTATTTCTCAAGAGTTATAAACGGATTTGCAGGAGTTATTATAAATACAGGTGAGGACAACTACCTTACTACTGCAGATGCTATAGAAGAAGCACATACGGTACTTGCATCACAGTTTTTAAATGAGCAGTTTGCTATAGAAGCAGGTCTTCCGCCTGCACAGCAGGGACTCGGACATGCATTTGAGATATCACCCGATGCGGAAAACGGATTCTTATTTGAGTTGGCACAGGCACAGATGGCAAGAGAAATCTTCCCGAAGGCACCGCTAAAATACATGCCTCCTACAAAGTTTATGACAGGAAATATCTTCCGCGGTCATGTGCAGGATGCACTCTTTAATATGGTTACAATACTTACAAATCAAAAGATACATCTTCTCGGAATGATGACTGAGGCTATACATACACCTTTTATGTCTGATAGAGCGCTTGCAATAGAAAATGCACAGTATATCTTCAGAACAATGAAGGACTTCGGTGATGAGATAGAGTTTAAAGAGGACGGTATTATAAGAAACAGAGCAAATGAAGTTTTAAATAAGGCCGCAGCACTTCTTTCGGAGATAGAGACAAACGGACTTTTTGCTACACTTGAAAAGGGAACTTTTGCGGATATAAAGAGACCTTTTAACGGAGGTAAGGGATTAGACGGAGTCGTTGTTAAAGATAATGTATACTTCAACCCATTCATTCCTCTTATGAAAAAGGAGGTGAAAGATGAGTAGCGGTTTATACAATCTTAATAAGGTTGAGTTTGATAAGACTCTGGACCTTACAAAGCTTAAAGCCTATGGAGATACCATGAATGACGGCAAGGTTCAAATCAGTTTCACACTTCCTGTCAAGAACGATGAGAGAGGTGAAGAAGCTGCAAGAATACTTGCAAAGAAGATGGGACTTTCGGATGTGAATATCGCACACAGAATGTCACTTGATGTAGAGTTTACATTTTATGTGGTTTATGGTAGCCTTGTACACAGTGTGGATTATACAAATATTCATGTACAAACTGTCGAAGAGGAGACAATGAGCATGGAGGAAGTTAATGAGTTTATCAAAGAAAACTTCCATAGAAAGATAGTAGTGGTAGGAGCTTCTACCGGTACCGATGCTCATACTGTAGGAATAGATGCTATAATGAACAGAAAAGGTTTTGCCGGACATTACGGACTTGAAAGATATGAGATGATTGAAACTTATAACCTCGGTTCACAGGTTACAAACGAAGAGTTCATAGAGAAGGCAAGAGAGTTAAAGGCAGATGTACTTCTGGTTTCACAGACGGTTACACAAAAAGATATTCATATAAAGAATCTTACAAATCTTGTGGAACTTTTGGAAGCTGATGAGCTTAGAGATAAATATGTGCTTATCTGCGGAGGTGCAAGAATCACACATGAGCTGGCTAAAGAGCTTGGTTATGATGCAGGATTTGGAACCGGTAAGTTTGCGGATGATGTAGCTACATTTGCAGTTACGGAGATGTTAAGAAGAGGCTTAGGTAAGTAAAGGAGATATTATGACAGGACTTATTCATGTATACGAAGGTGACGGTAAAGGAAAGACAACTGCGGCTGTAGGCTTGGCAGTAAGATGTGCAGGTAGTGGCAGAAAAGTCCTGTTTTCACAATTTTTAAAAAGTGACACTTCAAACGAACTTAAGGTACTAAAGAATATAGAAAACATTGAACTGTATACAAAGAAAAACAGTTTCGGTTTTACATTCAATATGACTGATGAAGAAAAGATACTTGCAAAAGATTTTTTCACAAATCATTTAAAAGAAATTATTCATCTGGCTATCGATAAGCAGTTTGATATGGTAGTTATGGATGAGATAATAGATGCTTATAACCTTAATATGGTGGAGCATGATGTACTGACAGATTTTTTAAAATCCCGCCCGAAAAATCTGGAAGTGGTTATGACCGGAAGAAATCCTAAGGATGAGATAGTAGAACTTGCTGATTATCTGACACACTTTCAAAAGGTAAAGCATCCGTTTGACAAGGGTATAAGAGCCCGTGTCGGTATAGAAATGTAAAGAGAGGAAAAGGTATGAATAGTGGTAATGACACTTATAATCCCGGATTTTTTAGAAATAAAAAATCATACTTGCTATGTTTAGCGATTTTCATTTTAGTTATGTGTCCGATGATAGTGTACGGAGCGGAAGCTGAAGCACCGAAGCCTGCGCTGTACGCAACATTCTGGTCACTTGTACCACCACTTGTAGCTATTGTACTTGCTCTTATAAGCAAAGAAGTATATAGCTCACTTGCAATCGGAGTTATCTTCGGAGGTCTTTTGGCATCAGGATTTAACTTTGAAGGAACAATGAAGACCATTTTTGAAAACGGATTTGTTTCAGTTTTATCAAGTGCTTACAATGTAGGTATTTTGATTTTCCTTGTTATTTTGGGAATGGTTGTTGCTCTTATGAATAAGACCGGTGGCTCTGATGCCTTCGGTAAATGGGCATCAAAAAGAATTAAGACCAGAGTGGGGGCTCAGCTTACATCAATCCTTCTCGGCTGTCTTATCTTTATCGATGACTACTTCAACTGTCTTACAGTTGGTAGCGTTATGAGACCTGTTACAGATAAGCATCAGGTTTCAAGAGCAAAGCTCGCATATTTGATAGATGCTACGGCAGCTCCTGTATGTATTATTTCACCTATTTCATCCTGGGCCGCAGCAGTTACAGGATTCGTTGACGGTGAAGACGGATTTGCACTCTTTGTAAAGGCAATCCCATTTAACTACTATGCACTTCTTACAATTGTAATGATGCTTGTTATTACACTTTGGAAGTTTGACTTCGGTCCTATGAAACTCCATGAAGAGAATGCAAAGAAGGGTGACCTCTTTACAACCGGAGAAGAGAAGTTTGAAGACCTTGACAGAGGAGAGCATAAAGACGGTAAGCTTATAGATATGCTTTTCCCTATAGTTACATTGATTATTTGCTGTGTTATCGGAATGCTCTATACAGGTGGAATATTCAGCGGTGCAGGAATTGTTGAAGCTTTCTCAAACTGTGACGCTTCAGTAGGACTTTCAATGGGTAGCTTTGTAGCACTTATTATCACACTTGCATTCTATATAGCAAGAAGATCACTTAAGTTCTCAGAATGTATGGATTGCTTACCTGCAGGATTTAAGGCAATGGTACCTGCAATTCTTATCCTTACATTTGCATGGTCATTAAAGTCTATCACAGATGTACTTGGAGCAAAGGAATTTGTTGCTACAATGATGGAGCACTCAGCTAACGGTATGCAATTGTTGCTTCCGGCAATTATATTCGTAGTAGCGGTTTGTCTGGCTTTCTCAACAGGAACATCATGGGGAACATTCGGTATCCTTATACCTATAGTTGTTGCTGTATTTGCAGGAAAAGATTCACAGATGATGATCATTTCAATCTCAGCATGTATGGCAGGTGCTGTTTGCGGTGATCACTGCTCACCTATATCAGATACTACCATCATGGCGAGTGCAGGAGCACAGTCAAATCATATCAACCATGTAAATACACAGTTACCATATGCAATGTTGGTTGCAGCAGTATCATTTGTAAGCTATATAATAGCGGCTTTTGTAAAGAATGTTGTAATATCACTTATAATAGCTGTAGCATTGATGGTAGGTGTACTCTTTATAATAAAGAAAGTTACATATAAAGAAGATTCAGTAAAAGCTGTTTAATTAATACAAAGGCACTCCCGACCGAAAGGGTCGGGGGTGCTTTTTTGTTTGAAGTATAGCACTGCTGATGAGGTTTAAACAAATTTAAAAAAATCAATTTTTTAAAATTATATTAAAAAAAATGGAATTAGATTGACATAAAAAACATTCATGTATATAATCACAATGTAAATATTTAAGAACGGAATAGAAAGTCCTTTGTATAGAAGATGTAAATAATTGTGAAATAATGGACAATACAAAGATTCAAAGTACATAATTGTATTCTATAGTTTGAAAAAACTATTAGAAAATATATTTTTTAGTTTTAACTGTTTTTTTTCATCAGTCTTGGGTATATGGCTTCATGGAGTCAATAGTTGAGATAAATTTATGAAAATTCAGTAAACAGGATAGAACTGAAAGGAGTATTTATGAAGAAACTATTATTAATGACAGCCGCTTTTTCAATGCTTATGTGTTTTGAGGCATTTGCTTTTACGTCAAGCAATCCCGATGTCACAATAAAAAGCGGAGATACGGGAAGGACTTACACTTGGACCTCACCACTTGGAACAGAGATAACCATGCCGGTTATTACAAAAGATGCTGTTTTAAGCATGAATAAAGGCGACTCACAGTATATGACGGCATATTTCTATGATCCTTCAGGGGCAATTAATACAGAAAATAATCTTATTATGTATAACTACAAAGAATCAGCCTTTTCAGTTGCTACATTGGGTCTGGAAAGAGCAACAGAGTATTCACCGCTTACAATACGCAGTTATAGTGTTGGTGAGCCTATATTAGATAGACGTCTATATAATGGATATACCGGACAGGATATTATAATATCTTTTTCCAAGAATTCAGGTAGTAACTTTGTACTCGGATATGATTTTGAGGGAAGCTACTTCAATGAAAAAAATGCAAATAGAGTGGGTTACTTTTATGTAGATATGGGTTCATCTACAAATACATCATCTCAGGGTTGGGAAAACACTGATAGAGGATGGAAGTATAAAGAGTCTAACGGAAGCTATGTAACTAATACATGGAAACAGGTTGACGGTATATGGTATTACTTTGACGGAGAAGGACATATTGCTACAAGCTGGAGACAAATAGACGGAGCATGGTACTTCTTTAATTCAAGCGGAGCAATGCTTACAGGTTGGGTACAGTCAGGAAATGACTGGTATTTCTTGAATCCTTCAGGCGCTATGGCTACAGGTTGGGTACAATCAGGAAATGATTGGTACTATATGAGTCCGTCAGGAGCAATGCTAAGCAATACAACTACCTCTGACGGCTATAGACTTGATGCTTCAGGAAGATGGGTAAAATAATTCGATACTTTATATCGAGGTGAAATATAAAATTGTCGGGAGCAGGAGAAGGAAAGCTTCTCCTGCTCTTTTAATGTAATTGGGAGGATGCCTTTTGGGCGAAATTAAGAAAATGAAGAATGTAAAAAAAATGTTGCTTATTGGTGTATTGGCTACAGCAAGTATTATCGGAACCGGATGTGGTAAGTCTGATACAAGTACAGGAAGTACAGGAAGTACCGCAAATAGTGAAACTACTGCAAAAGAAAGTAAGGTGGAAGAAACCACACAAAAGTCTGCAAAGAAAAAAGAGTTTGAATATGGTAAGACGCTTGGGACTATAGGCGGAATAGATCTTATGGCAGACCGTGAGTTTCCTAAGGCGGGTTATTTTCCTGCAGGTGCCGGTAGTATATTAGGCTTCGAAGAGAATAAGGGTGAACTTGCTTCCTGTTTTTATCAACGTGAATGTACTGATAAAACATCTGCGGAAGAAATATGGCATGTAGAATACAGTGAGGATTTGGAAAAAATACCCGGAATCTTAAAAGGGTTGAAGGGTGTATGGGAGGATTTTTTAGCTGATGGAAGAATGTTTTACATGTACTCTGCACAGCAATATGAAGTGATTGTAGATAATACTGAAAAGGTTACCTATAACGGTGTAGATTTTATAAAGGAGGAAGGCCATATAGATGTAACAAAAAAGGATCCTTCCGATACTGATCACCCTGAACTGGTAAGGGGCAGATATATAGCATATTATTATTTCAGTCCTGAAGGAGCCGGTTCAAATCCTGCCGATGACCTTAATGGCTATGGAATGGGAATGGCAATATGGTGTTTAAGACCTGTAGATATGTCGGATGAAGCTGAAGCAAAGACTATGGAAGAAAACTATGAGAAACTGAAAAAATCAACAACAGCTTCTATGGAGACATTGATAAGCTTAGATGACTACTGG
>QWCT01001481.1_pt1 | contig 11658 bp, 9 predicted proteins | sample 1972681 | NCBI WGS metagenome assembly QWCT01 (sample SAMN09866701, study PRJNA288562) | Human oral metagenome isolate pre3_saliva, whole genome shotgun sequencing... | isolation source: mouth | host: Homo sapiens | place: USA: California | reverse complement strand
AAACCCGGGTATTTTCTATCCTTACTATATCCTGCATAAGCCGATGGAGAATAAACATCCATAGCCCCTTCTATTTTTTGCACACCTTTTTCCGTCGCTCTATAAAAGCAAGTATAGCTAACGCTAGATCCATTCTGGTTACCAACCAGCAATTCCGGAACTCCATCATTGGTAATGTCATATAAAGCAATAATCGCACTGGTTCGATCAAATATATCCACATCACCACGGTAACGTTCATTCTTTACAAACTCATAGAACTGCTCTTTCCATGTCCCTTTATTGGCACTTGCATTATTCACCGCTTCTGTAGTTGCCGTTGTTGCAGCTGCTTCCGTTTCTGCAGGTACAGCTTCTGCCTGCGGCGCAGCCTCTACAGCCTGTCCGTCTCCATTTGATTCAGTTCCTTCTCCCGCCTGTTCAGCTACTTCCTCTTGCAGTGCCCGGGCTAGGCTTTCCATCTTGCTCTTTTCTTCCGCACTTGCTTCCGCCATGCTTTGGACAGTGAAGGTCAATCCCTGCTCTCCTGCATTTTCCGCTACAAGGCAGGAGCGGTATTGCTCTTCCGGAAAGACTTCACTGGTAAATTTAAGTAGAATGCGATAAGCCGTTTTTTCTTTTTTCACGGAAAGAATTTCCATATTTTTTACTTCTCCGGTGGAAGGGCTTCCCTGCTCCAGATTTTCTAAAATGCTAAGCAATAGAGAATCCGGAAGGCTCTCCAAGAGAATGTCGGAATCATCCCCTTCCTGCAAAATCTGTCCTTGCAGGAAGAACAGGGCTTCGTTATAGGATAGAACTATATTTTTTACAGAAGCCGTCACCGGCTGATTCTTATTGTTCTTCGATTCTTTTGTAGTATTTCCAGAGGAATCAGTAGATTTCTCAGACCGGTTTTCAAGCTTCTGAGCCCCATCCACGGTAGCTTGAGATTCTTCCTCAAACTTACTGTTTTTTCCGTTGCTAAGTAGTATACGGGATTGGTTCTTCAATCCTTCCCAAAGAGCCTTATACTCTTGATCTGTAGCCTCTTTTCCATGCAGCGTAAACTGACCGGAATTGTTTTCCGGACTTTCCGCTTTATTTTCTTCAGAGTTCTCTTCCTTAGCAGCTCCGCTGTCTTCTTCGACAGCTTCCCCGGTATTTGCTCCCACTTCTTCTCCTGCATCTTCTCCACCAAAGGGTTCGTAGGAGTGACTGGCGATTTCTTCAAAGCTTAGAGGAAGACTGCCGTTATTCAAACGATAAAGGCGCTCCAACATTTGCCCGTCATACTCTTCCCGATAGAGATAGAGCGTTTTTTCCCCTTGAATTTGAAACAGGGTATAGTTCACACCGCCACCGGCGAAGACGTCCAAACTGTTCATGGTGCATAGGGGCTCAAGCTTTCCGCCTGTAAAGCTGTAGACCTGTAAATCCGCCTGACTTACCGCGCCGTCTTCCTTACCGCTGCTTCCTTTTATGTAAAGCAGCTCAGGGGTATCGTCACCGAAAATGTCCCAAAGCAGGACCGTTTTTCCCTCTTTGTGCTCTGCTTCTTCCCCTACCTCCTCTGTTTCCTGCCCGCCGTACTGCCAGACATACGAAGAAATGGCCTCTCCCTTTTCTTCCAAATGGGCAAGATAAGAGCCGTAGGCTTTGCTGTAATCCGAGGAAAATGCTTTTTCCTCTCCTACCTCCCCGGACTTCCTGCGTAAAAACAGCAGAAAGAGAAGCAATATTGCCACAAACAACACAAGGAAAGGCAAGTATTGCCTGAGTTTGTAACGACCGCTTCCGGCATTTCCGGTACTCCCCTGTTTCTTGGGATTTCCTGCGTTCCTCGGACTTCCGGCAGCTCCGCCGTTTTCCTGTTGCTCCTGTGAAAAATTGGAAGAGTTCATCATTTTCCCCCTCTTTTATTCTGAGAAGACCTCATCTACGTGATGCTTACGAATTTCCTCTGTCTTTAAGCTGCAATACCAGCGATAGCAAAAATGCTATCGTCGGTACTGGTTTCCATTCCTATTTTTATCCTACATGCAAGCACGATCCACCGATAAACTCTCGAAGTATGGAGTTTTGCGGTATGGACTCCGGACTGAGCGCCAAAACATAGTCCAAGAACTTTAAGAGTCGCTTTGCCTCCTGATAGTTGGGACTGTCTTCCGCAATTTGAAACAAAAGAGGTTCCGCAAAGACCTTCAAGACCGGAAGCTCATAAATCAAAGCGGAATTCACCATCACATCCGCCTTTTCCTGATAGGGGAAAATGTTCTTGTCCTCTCCCCTTCTTACACTTTTCCAAATTGAAATGGTATCCTCTGCAGAATAGCCACGTGTTCGGTTATCCCGAACCATACGGCGAAGAAGTCTTACATCCGTAGTCGGAATGCGGTTGTGTTCATCAATATTTAAAGGTGTCAGTGCGGAAATATAGATACGATACTTACTGTCCTCCGGAAGGGATGCGGACATCTGATCATTTAAACAGTGAATTCCTTCAATGACAAGGATATCCTCTTTTCCAAGGCTTAGATAATCTCCCTTATATTCTCGCTTTCCGCTAAAGAAATTGTAACGCGGCAGCTCTACCCTCTTTCCGGACAGAAGCCCGAGCATATCTTCATTAAATTGTGGAAGGTCAACATTGTCAATCGACTCAAAGTCATAATTTCCTTCTTCATCTCTGGGAGCCTGATCTCTACCTCTAAAGTAGTTATCGACTGAAATGGCATGCGGTTTTTTCCCAAGTGCAGAAAGCTGAATACTTAAGCGCTTGGCAAAGCTGGTCTTTCCCGAAGAAGACGGTCCGGCAATTAAAACCAGACGCTTCTTTTTCTTTGCAATTTCCATTGCCATATTTCCGATTTGCTTTTCAAAAAAAGCTTCTTGCATGAGAATCAGGGAGTCCGGATCTCCGGAAACAATTTTCTGATTCAGTGCCCCGATATTCTTTATCCCCACTTCCGTTGCCCACTTGGAAGAGGATTTCTGCACCTGATAGAGCTTATCCATCGGACGAAATTCAGCCAATTCTCCGGGATTATCCTCCTTTGGGAGTAGCAAAATAAATCCATTTCCATAAGGAAACAAATCAAATTTTGTAATATAGCTTGTATTCAGAAGCATATAGCCATAGAAATAGTCCTGGAAATTGCCTAAAGAATAGATGTTCACCCTGCTGGTCATACGGAAGCGGAAGAGCTGTTCCTTGGAATGCATTCCGAGACGATGAAAAAGCTTCCGTGCCTCTTCGGTCGAAACATTTCTCTTCATTATAGGCATTTCCGCCTTAACATAGTCCTGCATGGTGGATTTCACTTTGGATAGCAATTCCGTCGTAAGCTTCTGCTCTCCGGAAATATAGCCGTAAAATCCGCCGCCAAGTGTGTAATCAATCGTTACATTAAAGCCCTTCACTCCTTTACAGTGATGAAAAAAAGCCTTTAATAGCATAAAAACAGCGGAACGCTGATAGCTCTGTAAACCGATGCGATTTTGGATTGTTATCCATTCAATCTCGCAGTCCTCTTCCGGCACCTTCTTATGCAGCTCATATATCTTACTTCCCACCTTAGCCAAAAGAAGAGGATATTCTTCCTGCTCTTGGAAAAGAGGCACTATGTCCTGAAATCGGCTCCCCTTTTCCACTTCGACGCTTTTCCCCTTGGATGTCACCTGCATACTGCACTCCTTTCTATTCCTTTCCGCTTACTATTTTCATTGCATTTCCGTATTATTATATTGTATAGACATACTATCGGCTAATCTTAGCATATTTTTCCCGGAAATCGAATTTCTTCTTCCACAATCTCTATCTCCGGAAACTGTCGGCAAATTAAATCGCTCATATAAGAAACAAAGAAATGCTCCAAGCCGTAATGCCCTGCATTGATTAGGCTTAGTCCCTTTTCCATGCTGTCAACCGCATCATGATGTCCGAAATCCCCGCTGATATAGGCATCCACGTCAGAGGGAAGCGAGGACAAAAAGCTTCTTCCGGAACCCGGACAGACTGCAATCTTCCGGATTGTCCTTCCGCTGTCAAAATACTCGATATAGGGTAAGGCACATTTTTCCTTCACGTATCTTGCAAGATCCGCACAGGAAAGCGACCTATCCAAATGTGTATAAAAGCCGATTCCCTGCTCTTCTCCGTCCATCGTGGAGGGTACAGCCTCCATAACGCCCTCTTTCTTCCATTCAAGTGTTTCCGCAACAAGATCCGCCATTCCTCTTTTTACACTGTCAAAATTTGTGTGCATAGAAAAAACCGATATCCCATTCTCAATCAGAGTAATGATTTTATTTCCCTGCAAATCCTCCCCCGTCACAGCCTTTATTCCTTTAAAAATAAAGGGGTGGTGACTAAGAATAAAATCACAGCCTTCTTCTATTGCTTTTTTCACAGCAAAACTGTCTACGTCAAGACAGAGATAAACTCTTCTTACTTCGCCCTCTCTCTTTCCAAGGAGAAGGCCTACATTGTCCCAATCTTCTGCAAGATTTTTCGGAGCAAGTTCCTCTAAAAATTGGATCAATCCCTCTTTTTGCATTTTTCTCCCTCTATATATCCGATTCAAGTCTTATTCCGTGGTGTTCTGTAATACAGTAAAGCCTTATTAACCAGCTCCAACTTCTCTTTGACTTCTTTTATCTGTTTCTTTTCCAATATCTCCTTATATTGCTTCTCTTCCTTTTCCAGCATTCGCTTTAGTACCGGATCTTTCTCTTGTAAAGGAAGCCAGCCATATTCCCACTCTTCAGCCGTTCTACAGAACTTCTTTTTGTCTTCCTTTTTTTTCGGTTCGTTTTCCCGTTCTTCTTGTTTTTCTTCCTGTTCTATTTCTTGACTTTCAGGAGATTGTTTTTTCCTTGCAAGAAAAAGTCTGTAAAATTTTCCTCCTTCTTCCAGATATTCTTCCTTTACAATCTCCATTCTGTCGAAAAGAAAACGACGAAAATTTGCAAAGTCGGATTGAGGAGAAAGTACGGCAAGAGAAAACTCCTCTATTCGTTTTTCAAGGATTTCCATCATCAGGGGACCGCCCATGCCGGAAATTAGGACAGTTTCTACCTCAAAAGGCTTTATGGGCTCTAAGCCGTCTCCCAACCTACATTCTATTGTATCCGTAAGTCCATCTCGCAAGATATTTTTCCTGGCACTTTCCAGCGGCGCTTGTCCTATGTCGCAGGCAATGATTTTCTCCGCCTTCCCGGTCTTAGCAAGAAGAATGGAAGTGTAGCCGTGATCACACCCGATATCTGCGACAGACCGTGCTCCGGGAAACAATTCTACCAGTTTTTCTATTCGTTTACTCAAAGCCCCTCCGTATACATATTCTTTTCTATATGCTTTTTATATGTTTTTCTTTTTGTTTTTCTATTTGGTTTTCTTTCTGGTTTTCTATTTGGTTTTTTATGCCTTAATATCCTATTTCTTTGTCTTTTTTTATTTTTCACATACTGGAAATTGCATCTATAGCGAAAAATGCTCCCACTTATCCCGTTCTTTAAAGCAATGGGACAAAGCTTCCGCATCGATTACTTCCTTGATTTCCATTTCTATCTTCTGCAATTTTAACTGGCGAATATAGTCGGATAAAAGCTTTTTTTCCTCATCCTTTTCCAAATCCATGTGATACAAGTCTCCATGATACAGTTTCACAAGCTTTTGGTATTTTTCTTCTTCATTTTGATAGCTGTCCAAAATTGCCTTTGCGGAAAGCCCGGATAAAAGCTTAAGATAGATTTCCTTTGCAAAGTCTCCTTGAAAATCTACTTCTCCTATATATTTTTTTGCCAAATCGACAAATTCATTTCTTTGCATCAAAACGGAAAGAAATTCTTCTTCTAACGGAGAATTCCATTTTTCTTCCCTCTTTTTTTCCTGTCTGCCCGCATTTTTCCGTAAGCCAAAGGAAAGTTGCGTCTTTTCTTCTTCTTTATCCACAAGGTGTTGCAGATTTTCCGCCTTCAGCATCTGTTCTCTGGCTACCGCCTTCAGATAATTTTCTCGCTCTACCGGGTCGGAAAAACTTGTTCTTAAAAGCTCGGCAATGCTTTCCATGTATTTCTGCATTCCTGCGGGATCATGGAGGTCAAACTCGGTCTTCTTCTCTTCCACTTCCCAAAGAAAGGCATTCTTTGCTTCCTCAATTCGCTTTTCAAAGGCTTCCTTTCCTTCCGCATTTAAAAACTCATCCGGATCCTTATAGGGACTTAAGCGAATAACCTTCCCCTCCAATTTCTTTTCCCGCAAAATGGAAATCGCTCTTTTACAGGCCTTTTTTCCCGCGCCGTCACTATCAAAGCAGAGGTAGATAAGGGAATTAAAGCGTTTCATAAGATCCGCTTGCTGTTCCGTGAAAGCCGTTCCAAGAGCTGCCACTGCCTCCGAAAATCCCCATTGATGCAGGGAAATCACATCCATATAGCCTTCGCAGAGAATAAAATAATTTGCTCTGGATTTTCTCGAAAAATTAAGGGCAAAAAGGTTTCTGGACTTATCGAAAAGCTTGGTTTCCGGAGAGTTTAAATACTTGGGTTCCCCGTCTCCCATCACTCTTCCTCCAAAGCCGATAACCCGATTATGTAAATCCATAATGGGGAAGATCAGACGATTGAAGAATTTATCATAGACTCCATTTTCCTTAAAGCTGAATAATCCTGATTCCTGTAAAACTTGGTCCTTAAAGCCCAAGGACTTACAATATTGATAGAGACTGTCTCTTTCCTTTCCGGCATAACCTAAGCCAAAGTGCGTAATACTTTCACCGCTCAGCTTTCTTTTTGCGCAATAAGCAAGTCCCTGCTTACCTTTTTCACTGCGAAGTTGCTTTACATAAAACAGTGCCGCCTGCTTATTAATCTCCAGTATCTTGTAGCGAAGATCCTCTTCACCCTTATCTCTTTTTTCTTCCTTCGGAAGTGTAATATTTGCCCGCTCTGCAAGCTCCTCTAAAGCCTCCACAAAGCTTAAGTTCTCATATTCCATCAAAAAGCGGATACTGTCTCCCGCCTTGCCGCAACCGAAGCAGTAGAAAATTTGCTTTCCGGGAGAGACGGAAAAGGAAGCCGTTTTTTCTCCATGGAAAGGACAGAGACCGAAGTAGCTCGATCCCTTTTTCTTCAGGTGAACATATTGTCCAACTAAGTCTACTATATCCGTTTTTTGACGAACTTCCTCGACAATATCCTCTCCGTAATACATGAATGCTCCTTCAAAAGCTACACCAAGTCCCAACCGCAAAAGCCTATTTTTCTTATGCGTAAAAAATCCATTTATTCTTTAAACTTAGTCCTTCGCCCATGCCTTTGGAACATAGTACTCCATAAACTTATGATTGCAATACTCATCCGTCATACCGGAAATATAGTCGCAAACCACTCTTTCCAAGTGTTCTTTTTCGGAAATACTCTTGTCCTTTAAGCTATTTTCATACAAAAAACGGTATTCCTCCGTCAGCTTCTCCGAATGCTCCATATAAAAAGTAAAGAGAAGACTAAGCATTCCCTCTACCTTCCACTCCTCTTCTTTTGCCTCGCTTTTCTTATAAACATGGCTGAACATCCATTTACGAAGCCCCTGCATGGCCTCACCCACTGCCGAATCCATACATAGACTGTCTTTCCCGATAGAAGAAAAGATAACGGAGCGAATCAAAGTATCTATCCTCTCTTTTACGCTTCTGCCAAGAACGGAACGGAACTCTTCCGGCAAATCTTCCTCTGTAATAATTCCGCCTCTGATACTATCATCCACATCGTGATTTAAGTAAGCAATCTTATCGGAAAGGCGCACTGCCTGTGCTTCCAAGGTCTTCGGATGACCGGAGCTTCTATGATTTAAAATCCCGTCTCGCACTTCCTTTGATAAGTTGAGTCCTCTACCGTTTTTTTCCAAAACCTCCACAACACGGATACTTTGCTCTACATGGGAAAAACCGAAGGAACATATTTTATTTAAGGCTCTTTCTCCCGCATGGCCATAAGGTGTATGCCCAAGGTCATGCCCAAGAGCGATCGCCTCCGTCAAATCTTCATTTAAACGAAGGGCTTTCGCAATGCTCCTTGCAATCTGACTCACTTCCAGAGTATGCGTGAGTCTCGTTCTATAGTGGTCTCCCTCAGGCTGGATAAAGACCTGCGTCTTATGCTTTAAACGTCGAAAGGCCTTGGAATGGAGTATCCTATCACGGTCTCTTTGGAAAATGGTACGAATATCATCCTCCTCTTCCGGAAAATCTCGCCCCAAAGAATTCATGCTTAAAAAAGCATAAGGGGAGAGTGTATTCTTCTCCAATTCCTCCATTTCTTCCCGTATCGTCATAAGACTCCTATCCTATTTTTATAAAACAATTTCTTTTCTAAAGAATTGTTTTACTATAATAAACTGTCAAACACGAATTACATGAAAAACCTACAATATCATCTTCAAGCCTTAATTAAAATAATCCCTGTAAAAGTAATATCAGAATCAAAATTGGTAATACAAAAATGAAATACGGCTTTAAAGCCTTGGGCATCTTGATGCCTTCTCCCTTATTGCACTCTTCAATATACTTATCAAACCCGAAGCCCCACTTACTTACACAGAAAAGGAGATAAATAAGAGATCCTATAGGAAGAATCAGATTACTTACAATAAAGTCTTCGGAATCAAGAACATCTCTTCCGCCGATAAGCTTTAAGTCCTGCCATAAATTATACCCTAAAATACAGGGAATGCTCATTACAAATATAAAAATACAGTTAATAATCACCGCTTTTTTTCTATCCCAATGGAAATTATCAATACTGGTGGAAATTAAGTTCTCAAAAACTGCAATAACCGTGGAAAAACTTGCAAATGTCATAAAGAGGAAGAAAAGGGCTCCCCAAACTCTTCCAAACTGCATATGCATGAAAACTTTCGGTAAGGTAAAGAAGATAAGGGGTGGACCTGCATTTGGCTCTACACCGAAACTAAAACAAGCCGGGAAAATAATGAGTCCTGCAATAATCGCCACAAAGGTATCCAATGCACAAATCTTCACTCCTTCACTGACTAAGGTGTATTCATCAGACATATAGGAGCCGAAAATTTCCATTGCCGCAACGCCCAAGGACAGAGTGAAGAATGCCTGGTTCATTGCAGAGGATATAACATGATATAAACCGATTTCCTTTACCTTCTCCACATTAGGAAGCAAATAGAACTTCGCGCCTTCCAAGGCACCCGGTAACAGCATACTGTGTCCTGCAAGAAGCACAATCAGAATCAAAAGTGCGCTCATCATCACGGTGGTTACCTTCTCTAGTCCCTTCTGTAAGCCCAAAGAGCAAATCATAAAACCTCCGATAACCGTAATACCCATACATAGCGTCATTTCTTCCGGACGACTAAGCATAGCAACGAAGATTCCTTCTACCTGACTCGGCTCAATATTTTCAAAGCTCTTAAACAAGAATTTAAAGAAATAGGAAAGCATCCAGCCTGAAACCGTTGTGTAGTACATCATCAAAAGATAGCAACCGAAAATACAAACATAGCCGTGAATATGCCACTTTGTACCTTCCGGCTCCAGCTTTTTATACGCTTTTACCACAGATTTTCTGCTGGCTCTTCCTACTGCAAGCTCCATAGTAAGAATAGGAAGCCCCATCATCAGGAGAAATAAGAGATAAAAGAGGACAAAAATTCCTCCTCCATTTTGTCCTACAAGATACGGAAACTTCCATACATTTCCAATTCCGATTGCGCAGCCGGCACTCACTAAGATAAAGCCGAGTCTGGACTTAAAATTCTCTCTTCCCATAAATCCCTTACTTCCCTTCCTAAAAATGATTTCATAGACTTTCTTAAAAGCTGTTCAAGTAAAATCAACAAAATTCAGCGCTCCGGGATAGCAGAATCAGCTCTTAGATAAAAACACTCAGCCCGTAAGTACAGAACTTGTAATAAAAAACAGGAGATGTCATACATCTCCTGTTTTTTGAAGTCGATGCGACTGGATTCGAACCAGCGACCTCTGCGTCCCGAACGCAGCGCTCTACCAAGCTGAGCCACGCATCGCTATTGGATAGATCAAACGAAAGAAACCGGGTTCGTAATCTATTCTATATCGGAATAGCATCAAAATAACTGCTTTCCCTGACCAGTGAGCTCTTAAGCTCACTAGTCAAGGATTATAATCTTTCTCGACAATCCTGTCAATCCATAATTTTTACTATTCTGCAGACTCTTGCTGCGTAGCAACATCTGCCTGCGGCATAGCCTTCGCTAAAGCGTCTCTGTTAGACTGCACAATGCTCCTAGAGTCCGTAAGAGAAGATTTTAACTCATTTAAATGTCCAGTTGCGGTATCCAAAGAGCGAGAAATAATGGTTTCTAAGCTTGCCAGCATCTCATCCGTATAACGAATTGCATTGCCTCTAATCTGATCAGCGTCTGCAACGGCATTGTTCACGATGATATCCGCCTGATTCTGCGCATCCTGTACCAAAGCATTTGCCTTTGCATAAGCCTGCTGCATAATTTCATTGTCAGAAAGCATTTCTTCCGTCTGAACCTTGGCTTCCGTAATCAAAGTCTCTGCCTGGGACTTCGCATCAGCTAAGATTGCATCCTGCTGAGAAATAATCTTCTGGTACTTCTTAATCTCCTCCGGCACCCTAAGACGAAGCTCGACAAGAAGCTCTTCCATCTCTTCCTTATTAACTATGATTTTACTGTTAGACAAAGGCTGAAACTTACAGCTGTCAATATACTCCTCAATTTCCCCAATCAATTGCTCTATTCTGCTCATACTACCTCCGTCTATTCATAACCGAATTTTTTCTTCATGGCTGTTTCCACCGATTGGGGAACAAAAGCCGATATATCTCCATTAAAAGAAGCTATTTCCTTCACTGTACTGGAACTTAAATAAGAATACTTTAGATTTGTAGCCAAAAACAAAGTGTCAATATCCTGTGCAATCACCTTATTGGTCTGTGCGAGCTGTAACTCATACTCAAAGTCGGTAACGGCACGAAGACCACGAACAATCATCGTAGCACCGACCTTTTTTGCGTAATCCACTGTCAAACCGCTAAAGGAATGCACCTCCACATTCGGATACTCTGAAATTAACTCGTTAATCATTCTAACACGGTCCTCCGTAGAAAACAACGGGGTCTTATTATTATTGATAAGCACTCCAATGATTAATTTATCCACCATTTTCGCACTTCTGGATATCACGTCTAAATGTCCAAAGGTAACCGGATCGAAGGATCCGGGATAAATGGCTATCTTCATTTTCCCTCCTACATTCTTTACAAATAATTCTTTCCTTAGGCAAACTGCTTGCCATACCTTACTTGCTTACCATACCTTACTTCTAAAACTATTTTCCGTTACTTTTCGTTCTCCTGTCTAATTAATCGCAGAAAAATATGCTTATTAGACTTATAGGTCTTTTCTCTTAGGATAGTATATCCCTCTTCTTCCATATCGGAAAAGTCTTCCTCGAGGCCTGCTTCCACTATAAAGATGGTATTCTCATCCACGAAGGGCTTATCCTTTAAACGAAGCAAAGCCTTTTCCGCAAGCTCCCGTCCATATGGCGGATCCATGAAGACCAACCCGAAATGATAGTCCTTTCGCAAAAGACTGTTGATTGCTCCGTTATAGTCTCCGGGAAGTACCAA
>QWCT01001479.1_pt1 | contig 11666 bp, 10 predicted proteins | sample 1972681 | NCBI WGS metagenome assembly QWCT01 (sample SAMN09866701, study PRJNA288562) | Human oral metagenome isolate pre3_saliva, whole genome shotgun sequencing... | isolation source: mouth | host: Homo sapiens | place: USA: California | reverse complement strand
CTGAGAGATGTTAAGCAATGTGGTGATAAAAGGATGGTTGTCAGACTCCATCTCATACACTCCTGGTTCTGTAAGTGTGGCTCTCACCTGTCCATCATAAACGATAATGCAACCCTGACCAGGTGCAATAATAAGTTTACTAGCGTTCTTTATTTCATCTGTTGTGGTTTCCAGTTGATGAAATAATAGGTTAGGCTTCTGTTCTTTCCATTCTATGACGGTTCTCAGTTGGCGTTTGAAAATATCTTTTAATCCCATAGCTTTATCCTTTCAAATTCGTTTAATAATTGTTGTGAAATAAGTTGCAACGTCTTCATTGATTACTTTTAATATGCAAATGTAATGATTTGAATTGGAAAGAACAAAAAAAATAGTAGGAAAAGGTGATTCTAATCTTGTTCTAAAAAGTTCATTCGATTATAATATTTAGTTAATCCCAAATGCGTTATAAGACCATAAAATTTGTAGTTTTTATTACTGTGGTATTGTTTCCTAACATCTTTTCTTATCGGCATCTTGTCTGTCTTTGTAACTTGACGTAACTCGCTACGCCTGCGCCCAAAACCATACAATCTGCTGGATAATAAAACAAAATATGGTTAGGCGCTAATGAGCGATTTGAGTTAAAAAATACGAATATACAAGCCTTCTAACATCTTAAGAATACAATTCAATCATCTTATATCTTGATTCTATTTATCTTATCATGACATTCATACAATATACTATTCTTGGGGTAGATATCCTCAAATGCTATTCCACGAATGTTGTATGAATACGAAAAACAGCTCCCAAACCTTTATAAAAGATTCGGGAGCCGCATGGTTCGTTCGCTTCTTCTGGTAATGTCATACAGCATTGTGTTCCGAGAAGAATTCTGGTGTCGCTTACCAGAAAGAAAAAGGAACGTCAAGGATGGGATGTTGAACCACCCATTAAATAATTCAGAGAGTATCTTATAGTTTAACGCTAAGACCCACATACCATGTTGCGCCGTATACTGGAGCATACATGAAGGCTGCGTCGTCTGTATGCTTTTCGTCTTGAATGTAGCTGAAGATGTTCTTAGCACCAGCATAGACAGTACACATACCGAAACGTTTTGCAGCACGGCAGTTGAAGAGCATGAAGGTGTTAGTCTTCTTTATCTTTGACGTTGCACCATCGTCTTCAGAGTTGTAGTCGATGTACATTCGTCCTTGCAATGAGCTTGTGAGAGAGAAACTCCATGTGCCAGGGGTATAATCGAGGTCGATATCGCCTGTCATAGCTGGGAAACGAGAGATGTTACGACTGTCCTTAGCATACTGCAAACGCTGTGGGAACTCCTTTACAGTCTCATCGTTAGGGTCCGACCAGTCAGCACGCTCATGCTTGAACTTACCTTGATTGAAGGTCCAGTTGACGCCAGCATTAAAGTTGCGGAAGAGGTTTGCTTTTGCACCTAACTCCACTCCCTGTACGTAAGCATCGTCGACATTCTCCCACTGATAGGAATAACCGAACTTCTTAACCTCATCGTCTGCAGGAGAGAACTGAATCTTATCTTTCAAGTTGGTACGGAAGATGTTAATGCTGAACTGATACTTCTTTGCATAATAGTCTGCAGAGAGGTTATAGCTAATAGCCCGTTCGCCCTTGAGGTTAGATGATTTCCACACACGTGGTGAACCACTACATAGATGAAGGTCCTCAGAGAATCCGTAAGGAGCACGGAACCCTGTTCCTATATTAGCACGAAGAACGAGGGAAGGAGTAACTTCATATTTAATAGCAATACGAGGATTGACAGTTGTCTTACTGAATTTCGTTGTTGGGAAAGCACTATCAGAAACCTTTACACTGGTAGCATACTCCTCACCAGAGCTATGAGAGTCGACACGGATACCCGGTACAACGGTCAACTTTGGTGTCACGTTCCACTCATCCTGTACGAAGAAGCCAAGTTCGTTGGCATGCTTCTTGCCAATAGAAGTATATGGTACGCCATAGTATGGACTTGTCTTCTCGTCCTCAGCAGAGATGACATAGAGTCCAGTCTCACGTAAACGAGTGAAATAACCCTGCACACCACCAAGCAATGTATGGTTGCCAAGGATAGAAGTGAAGGTGAGCGATGGTGTTACCGTATTCTCCTTTGCAATGTATGGACGCATCATAGAAACGTCAGGTTCCGCACCGTCCTCGTCAGGATGTGCTGGATCCTTGTGAGAATCCATATAGTCATGGAGGAAGGTATCGTTAGTTGCCTGTCGTTTATGGTACACGTAAGCTGTCGTAAGGTTCAGTTCTGAATGCTTACCGATAGGTAAGGTGTAAGCAAGGTCAGCTGAAAGGCGGTTGGTGCGGATGTCTTCTGTACCGTCAGTATATGGGTTCAAGTATTGATCATTCGTCATGACACCACCGAAGCGATGCTCATCAATGGCCTTACCACGCAATACGAGCTTATCGTTCTTAGCGAAAGGCTGGTAGAAATAAAGGCTGAAACCAAGGTTATTCATCGTCTCGTCCACACGGTCAGAGATACCATCCTTATGCTTAACCTCCTTACGTGTCAGACCGTTCTGTGTGCGGTCGATAGCATCCATCTGTGTACGCTGTGCGAAAACACTCAGTCCGATGTTGTTATAACGCATAGATCCAGAACCCTTATAGCTCTTAAAGCCAAAGTTACCAAACTGAATATCACCATTAACAGATGGCTCGAAGGTTGGTTCCTTTGAGATAATGTTGATAGCACCAGCAACAGCACTACTTCCATAGAGGGCTGAACCTGCACCCTTAACTACCTCAAGACGATCGATGTCATTGGTTCCAATCTGTTGTAAGCCGTAGACACCAGCCAAACCAGAATAGATTGGCTCACCATCAATGAGTACTTGTGTGTGTTCGGCACCCAAGCCTTGCATACGAACCTCAGAGAAATTACAGAACTGGCACTGCTGTTCTACACGAATACCAGGTACACCTTCAAGTGCTTCGTATAGGTTCTGCGCATTCTTCTTAGTGATAGCTTGTGATGTCAAAACCTCCGTACGGATAGGAACATCCTTTACAAAGTGACTGGTGCGAGTACCTGTTACAACGACCTGGCTCAACTCCAAAGGGTCTTTCTCCAGTTCAAAGTAGACCTCAGTACCTTTATTATTAACCATGTCTACCTCTTTTTCCTGTTGCTGATAACCATCCAGTGTGGCAATGATAACCTGCTTACCCAGTGGAAGATTACTCAGTTTGAAATGTCCTGTAGCATCGCACTGAGTCTTGAGGTTGGTACCTTTTACTCTAATTACAGCATGCGGAAGATGCTTCCCACCTTCTTTAGTTTTTACATCACCGAAGAGCATTGCATCGGTATTTTGTGCCATGGCCATTATAGAACAAAACATGGCCGTTAAGATTAGTAAATACTTTTTCTTTAGTAATTATTTGGTTTGTAAATAACATCGCAAAGTTATGCGATTATTATTAATGCGTCAATACCTAATAGTAGGTAGTTTGACTACTATAAAACTAATAAGTCTAATGGAGATGATGAGCCTGATAAAAGTCAGAAGGGTAGTTTTTCTTGTCAATTTAGGAATAACTCTTGGTGAATTCAATATTTTCAATTTACTTTGTAGGCAAATAATAATCCGAAGCTATTGAAGACAATCCTCACAATAACAGGTTCAGATAGCACTGGTGGGTCTGGTGTACAAGCTGATATCAGGACGATAGCGGCCTTAGGGGGCTATGCCGTGTCGGCTGTTACATCTGTCACGGTGCAGAATACCTTAGGTATTCAGGCCTTCTACGACCTCCCCGCGGAGATTGTAAGGGGTCAGATCGAGGCTATTATCAATGATATGCAACCCGACACAGTAAAGGTTGGAATGATAAGAACTACTGAGACGTTAGCTGTTGTGGTAGATGTACTGTTGAAGTATCGTCCTCATCATATTATCTACGACCCTATTGTCACAGCGAGTAATGGTGACCGACTGTTGTCAGATGATGTGATAACGCAGATACGTTGCCGACTACTACCTTTGTGTTCACTTGTCATCCTACGAGAGGGGGAGACGGAGAAAATCTTTAACAGTCTTTCGTTGAAGGGAAAGAAAGAGACAGATGTTTGCACCTACGTGCTCGACGACCCTTTACAACACGGTCTTGCCAATAGTTTCTCGTCGTCTCTTGCTGTCTATCTAAGCCAAGACGAGCCAATGGAGCAAGCTATAAAGCATGCACGAGAATATGTCCGCACACTTATAACAAGGAAGAGTGACATCAGTGGACGCAGTAGTCAGCTGTATTATGAATTCTTGGAAGCAGTGCAATTACACTATCGTACGAATCGTGATGTAGCTTTCTATGCTGATTGTCTGAATGTCTCTCCACGTTATCTATCGCAGGTAGCACATCGGATATCGGGTAAGTCGCCCAAAACAATTATTGATCATACACTTGCAGAGGCACTTGCTTGTCAGCTTCGAACGACACAAAAGACGATTCAAGAGATAGCTTACGAGCATGGATTTGCCTCACAAGCACAGTTCTCTAAGTTCTTTAAGAAGCTGATGGGGCATAGTCCGAGCGAATGGAGACGGACGTAGGAGGGACCTCCCCCAGCCCCTCCGAGGGAGGGGAGAGCCTAACGGGATATAGTAGGGGCAGGTCTATAGTCACCTTTAACTTATTATAATAAGTAGGATAGGGCCTAATGGGATATAGTAGGGACTGATCTATGATTACCTCAACCTATTTATCCGAAGGAGGGGAGAGTCTAACGGGATATAGTAGGGGCAGGTCTATAATTTCCCAACCTATTTCTCTTAAGTAGGGGAGCGCCTAACGGGATATAGTAGGGGGCAGGTCTATAATTACCCTACCTTATTATATTAAGGAGGGAAGGGCTTTATCAAAGTGAGGAGAGCCTAACGAGGCTGAGTTGAGGACAGCATGAAGGCTTTTGAAGCAGGTAAATGCGAGCATTGTCCTTACGATTCTCTGCTCGTTCCAAAGTGAATTTCTATTATTAACTAATACATGTATTTCCTCATGCACATTCATTTATGAGTGTAGCAGGGTAGGAGAACTAAAAAATTAAACTATTATGGCGAATAGACAAGAACTAAACCGCAACCTTGCCCAGATGTTGAAGGGCGGTGTAATCATGGACGTAACTACACCAGAGCAGGCTCGTATCGCTGAGGCTGCAGGTGCTTGTGCAGTAATGGCCTTAGAGCGTATCCCTGCTGATATACGTGCTGCTGGCGGTGTGTCACGTATGAGTGACCCTAAGATGATCAAAGGTATTCAAGAGGCAGTGACTATCCCTGTGATGGCAAAGTGCCGTATTGGTCATATTGCTGAGGCTCAGATACTACAGGCAATAGAGATTGATTACATTGATGAGAGCGAGGTTCTCTCTCCTGCGGATAATATCTATCATATCGACAAGACCCAGTTTGAGGTGCCATTTGTCTGTGGTGCACGTAATCTGAGCGAGGCTCTGCGTCGTATAGCAGAAGGTGCAACGATGATACGTACCAAGGGCGAGCCTGGTACTGGCGATGTTGTACAGGCTGTTAGTCACATGCGTCTGATGCAGAGTCAGATTCGCGAGCTCGTTGGTAAGCGTGAGGACGAACTCTTTGAGGCTGCTAAGCAGTTGCAAGCACCTTACGACCTCGTGAAGTATGTACATGAGAATGGCAAGCTTCCTGTGGTTAACTTTGCTGCAGGTGGCGTGGCTACTCCTGCTGATGCGGCGTTGATGATGCAGTTAGGAGCCGAGGGTGTGTTCGTTGGGTCTGGTATCTTTAAGAGTGGCGACCCTGCTAAGCGTGCGGCAGCCATCGTGAAGGCGGTTACAAACTATAATGACCCTAAGGAGTTGGCAGCGTTGTCAGAAGACTTAGGTGAGGCTATGGTTGGTATCAACGAGCATGAGATTGAAGTGCTCATGGCCGAGCGTGGACAATGAGAATTGCTGTTCTTGCTCTGCAGGGGGCGTTCTTAGAGCATGAGATGATGCTCAAAAAACTGGGTGTCGACTGTTTTGAGGTGCGCCAATTGGAGGATTGGCAGCAGGAGAAAGATGGGTTGATAATCCCAGGGGGCGAGAGTACCACCCAAGGTAAACTCCTTCGCGACCTTGGTTTGCTTACTCCTATTCGTGAGGCGATAGAGGGAGGACTGCCTGTCTTTGGTACTTGTGCGGGTTTGATACTCCTTGCTCGTGAGGTAGAGGGGAACAGTCCATCTGCTCCTGTCCCTCCTCGCTTGGCTACAATGCACACGACTGCTGCCCGTAATGCCTACGGTAGGCAGTTAGGAAGTTTCCACGTGGAGGCTCACTTTAAGGGGATTGAGGGCAACATACCAATGACCTTCATTCGTGCACCTTATATTAAGGAGGCAAGCGAAGAGGTGGAAGTACTCTCAGAGGTCGATGGTCATATCGTTGCCGCTCGTCAAGGAAACCAACTTGTCACAGCTTTTCATCCCGAGTTAGACGATGACATGCGTGTGCATGAATACTTCTTGAAGATGGTGAAGAGTAGATAATCCTTAGTTCCAAAGTGTTTCTTTGGAATGAAAAAGGGACATAGATTAGATGTGTATAGGCTATTATGGATGCTCATGAGTGTCTGTAATGGCCTATATCTGTATCTGTAAGTTGCTTTAATGTCCCTCTTCTTATTGTTTGATTTGCGTTTAATAGTGATAGAGTCTATCATGTACACTATAGGTTTTTGGGATACCCACTATAATATTATAAGGTGAGGAAAGTTTATGATGGGTTTCATGATAATGGATGAAATTTCTTTGGGGGGATGGTGTGATGCGTGAACTTATCCCTACAAGAATACTGATAGAGAGAGAAAGAATACTAACCATACGGATAGGAATTGTTGATATTTTTCGTTAATCATTTCCCCTTTCATTTGAGAAGAGGCTGATGTTGAAATAAGAAGAGGCTCTTCTACATTCAAGAACATGCCCTTCTTGGGTGTTGAAGACGCCCTTCTTGAAGCAAGAAAGGCGTCTTCTTAAACGCAGCTTGTAACCTATTGATTTCTTGTCGGTTATAAAGTTGGGGGTGGAGAATGTTATGCACTTGTTGAGGGGATGATAGGCTTGTTGCTATGTAAAGATATTTTGCGCTCTTAAATTGACCTTCGAAGGGTGAAATGCTTATCGAGGTAGTTCATATAAAAAGACTATCAAAGATGATAGGGCACGTACGTTCGGCAAGAGACGCAGGCGTTAAGGCTATAAGAAACATTCGAAAGCATAATGGGAAGGACGGGTGAAACGAGTAAGATATGAAGGAGTAAGGGTTGGGAAGATTGTTTTTCGGACAGCATAAAACAGTAGGGTAGAGTCGTGTTTATTGTTAGAAAGCTTGTAGTACGAGACTTATAGGCATAAAAAAAGGACTACCGCTGTAGTCCAACCTTTGTTAACCTTAAATCTAATACTATGAAAAACACGATGCAAAGATATGGAGTTTATTTCATATTTGCAACTTTTTCAATAGTTATTTTAGGTTTATGTGTTATTATTGATTTATATCAAGTAAATAATATGACAATGTGATAGTTTGTAATCAATAGTCTTCAAAAAAGCGTAGTAGGCCTGTTGATGCCCCAAGAACAGTTTCTCAGACAATTAAGCGACTACTTTTCCTTTTTCAAAGCAATCGTATCAGCGGAGGATAAAACTATCGCTTTTTAGGTCCACAGCTATCTTGTATGCGCTCATAGAACTGTCCGAGGATATTGAGCATATCGTCGGGCAAGTAGCTGATAGCCTTCTCTATCATCCATTCTGGCACAGGATAATAGGCTTCGGCAACCGAACCAGCGATGCAAGCCTTCGTGTCGGTATCGCCATCACACAGTACTGCAAGGCGGATAGTATCCTCAAAACTATTAGCATCCATGAAGCAGCGCAGTGCCATCGGTACTGTTTCTTGGCAAGTACCATCGAAGTGTCCCTCTGAGCCAATCTTCTTTATGTCGCGCATAGGAGGTAATTCGTATCCAAAGAATTTCTCAACTTTGCGCTCGACATCCGACTTAGAGAAACGCATCAAGCGTAGCCAGCAGATAGCTTCAGCAATACATTGTGCACCCTTAATGCCTTCTGGGTGGTTATGACTTACCATAGCACTCTTCTTAGCCTCCTCAACCACATCCTCCCACTCGTCGAATAGCCAGCCAATCGGGCTAACACGCATAGCTGAACCATTACCGAAAGAGTTCGTCGGCAGCGGGTTGTCTGAGTTAATCCATTGATAGAATCGATTGCCATAGCCGCCCATTGGGTCTGGATAACGCCGACACCAATCGAGTAGACTCTCCTGATAGTCACGTTCGTTCAGCACCGCATCGGCAATAGCCATGGTGCATATCGTATCATCAGTGTAAGCACAATCGGGGGTGAAAAGCTCAAAGCCTTTCTGTGGGACCGCTCCGAACTCGAAGCGTGAGCCTACAATATCTCCTATAATAGCACCAATCATAAAGTTTCGTCTTTAATCTCTCTATAGTTTGAGAGCGGATTGAAAAACACTATGGGGTATATGTTTCCTGTTAGGTTGTTAGTAGTAAATCCGTATAAAAAAGGATAGTCAGCCCCTTGTCTCTTGTCGATAAGAGAAGAAAAGCAGCCGTTTGTACTCCGACCGGGAATCGAACCCGGATCAAAGGTTTAGGAAACCTACGTTCTATCCATTGAACTATCAGAGCGAGCCTGTCGAGTATTACTTTGCTTCTGTTAGGAGGCTGTGGAATAACTCTCGGTTGCAAAGATAGGAAAAAAAAGTTATATATAAGGTGAAATGATAGTTTTTTTACCTTTCCATGGTTGTCCTACCTTATTAATACGCCACAAGAAGGGCTGTATCAAGTGTGTTCATACAAGTTGATACAGCCCAATGTGTGATGGAATTATCTATAATCCCTTCTCGATATTATGCTCCGTGGAAGAGATATTCCTGCTGTATGTCTTGTGTCATCAGCGTGAAGAGACGTTCTTGCAGACGGTCGGCAAGGTCGAGTGCACTGTTAAGAACCTTGTCAGAGAACGCCTGTAACAGGTCTTGTGCATGGAGAGGTTGCGTCTTATAGATGCGCAGATATTCCTCTTCCATCTCACGTTGGCGCTGGTCGGTCTCGGCTTCAAACTTCGCATACGCCTCCTTGATGACAGGAGCATACTTGTTGTAGTTGGTCATACCCAATACCATTATCTTGCGGAATTTCCAATAAGCCGAGTCAGCACTTGACTCACCATTACCCTTTGTATAGGCTTCAGGATAAGAAGTGATACCCTGATAGAGTGGTAGGAACACACCGAGGTCGGCCATACCCATAGCAACATAGTTGATACAACCGATAGCCTGTGGCAGTTCTGGGCGTACCTGTAGGAGGTGAGTCTGGGTGGTACGGAAGATAGAGACAGGACGATAAGGTTCCTTTGGATTACTATTAAGATATGGATCGTGCTCTGTATTGTCGTAGTGGAAGTGGAACGCCGTGCGAAGCTCGGTCAGTGTGATTTTATGCGCGGGCTTAGCAAAGACAGGGAAGGTGTTTCTTGTTACGTCATTCTTAATCTCTGGAGAAAATAACTGCTGTAGACCCCATACACGTGGGTAGTTATAAGTAGTGTCAAGGACGACATCACGTGCATAGGCAACGTGGAAGTCGAATGCACCCTGTGCTGGGTTATAGAGTCCATGCTTCTCGGCAAATTCAATCAAGTCGGCTGATGCGAGGTAATTCTCCTTGTCATTAGGGTCGTAAGTACGGAAGCGACTTTGGTTGCCAGTGACGAAATATTGGTCTTTTGGCATACGACAAGCCAACCAACGATGGCCGCAAGCAGTCTCTAAGTACCATATCTCTTTGCTATCCACAAAGCCAATGCCGAAGCCCTCAGCAATACCATATTTCTCGATGAGCATACCCAATCGCTCAACACCTTCGCGAGCGGTGTGGACGTAAGGTAGGGTTATGTTGAAGACAGAGTTCTCTGCCACACCATTCTCTACTAATGGGTCGTGTTCCAACACCTCGTCACTACTGAAGATACTCTCCGTAGCACTCATTCCCACACCTGCAGTATTGAAACCAGCACTACCCCAATGGCCGTGAAGATTATACGGAGAGAGGGCAGTATAGCCCAAGGCCTTCTCTGGGAGTTCGCAACGGAAAGGGCTATCCATTGCAACGAACTCACGTGGACCATTGTCTGTATCCTCGAATATCTCGTAGTTCTTAGCTTCCATAGCGTCCCAGTCCTCTGAACGCGCTACTATCATCGAACCATCAGCAGTCTGTTCTTGACCAATGATGATGGTTGTACACTCTGAAGGGAGGTTGTGTTCAATTTGCATTTTGTCTGTTTTCATAAGCTTAAATGTCTTAGTTCTTGTTGTTAATTACTGATGACAAAAATAGTAAATAATCGTGGAAGTGGTGTAAGAAGTTAGGATAAAAATAATAAATAAGGGTTGTGAAGAGGCAAAATACCCACTTATAGTTATGCTTCCGATGAGATAGGAGGTGATAGTACTAACTGTAATCGTAGACAAAAGGTCGGCAAGACTAAAATAGCACATCAGCGATGGGCGTGCTGACAGAAAAGTTATGGATTAAAGCAAAAGACTTTCACGACTTGATTCAACCAAAAATAAATTTGCTGTCATATCTGTCATGGGTTGTAGGTGTGCAACTGATTAATCTACAAAGGGTTGTATGAAATGTTAAAAATGACAGCAAATTAAAATAAAAAAATGTAGTATAATAGGCTTAGAGATTTATGTTTTTGGAGGTAGGTGCTATGGGTGTCTTCATAATGATATACCTCCCTTTGATGGTGAGGGTACTTTGTGGTGCTCTACTTTCAAGTGAATCAAGGTTGTTACCTATATAATTTAATACATTTTAGGACGGATTTCAGATGGAAAATGTTATATTTGTAGCGTGTTATATACAATATGGTCGTTTGTTGAAAGGTATTAATTATGTGATTATGAAGAAAGTTAAGCCCCTATTCTTTTTGTTGACTCTTTGTATGATACTTTTTTCTTGTACAGAAAAGAGTTCTGTCAAGGCGGTTAGAGAAAGTGGGATTCTGAGTAAAAATAATATGTCTGAGGTGCAGAAGAAGGGGAAGGATAGCATAAAGGATATGTCGGTAAAAGATTCGAAGATAGAAAACCGTTCGTATAAAATACTTATCCCTTTCGAATATCGTCAATGTAAGGTTGATACATTGATTGATGATACTTGGGTGGAACTGTATAAGAAAGGTCAGAAATACTATCTTTCTAAGGCAGAATATACAATCGGTAAAGAGTGGGATGGGATTATAGGAGACTCTGTATCAACACTGACAAGCGAGAGAGACGTTATTCTATATGTTAATCATTTGCCCTCTAAAATGGGAAAAGTGAATAGTGTATACCTTCATATTGCCCCTAATTCTTTCTTGGATTCCTTTTATTTAGAGCCAGGAACTCCGTTACGTTTTACTTTTGAGGGTAAGCATTATGAATTGACAACTAAGGAAAAGGTTTTCACGAAACATGGTAATCAATCTTATGAGGGAGTCATTCTCTTAAATGGAAAGCAGATTGTCAGAAGGACAAACTTGGATAA
>QWCT01001475.1_pt1 | contig 11679 bp, 11 predicted proteins | sample 1972681 | NCBI WGS metagenome assembly QWCT01 (sample SAMN09866701, study PRJNA288562) | Human oral metagenome isolate pre3_saliva, whole genome shotgun sequencing... | isolation source: mouth | host: Homo sapiens | place: USA: California | reverse complement strand
AAGTAATAAAAGGTAAAATATGAGTTTTCTAGTGTTGAAAAAAATTGGTGACGCCCAGAAAAAGAAAGCCATCGTTGATGTTCGCTCTGGTGATACCGTTAAGGTAACTCAGAAAATTAAGGAAGGCGAGAAATTCCGTCTTCAGGTTTTCGAAGGTGTCGTAATCCGTGTAGACCGCAAAGAGTCTCACACTGCACGCATCGTTGTGCGCAAAATTGCTTCTGGTATTGGCGTTGAGAAATCTTTCTTGATGCACAGCCCATTAGTTGAAAAAGTTGAAATTGTTAAGCGTGCTAAGGTTCGCCGCAATAATCTTTCATACCTCCGCAACCGTTCCGGTAAATCTGCCCGTCTCGTTGCTAAGGACTTTGACCGTGTTGCAGTTAACACTCTCAAAGAAGATGTAGCTGCTGAAGCTCCAGCTGAAGCACCTGTCGAAGCTGAAAAGACCGAAGAAGTCGCAGCTGCGTAAGACTAGAAAATTCAAAATAAACCTCACTCGAGGTTTATTTTTTATGACATTTATCGACTAAATCTGGTCGCTACCTTTCTATAAGATGATTATTCAATAATCATCCAGTCTTCAACCTGAAAATCCTTACCGCTCACCCCTGCCACCGCAAGCTTGGCTATAAAATCTTTAAATTCTGGATGCATTGCTAAATAACTTTCTGCCGCAAACCGTACCTGTTCTTGCTTTCTCTGATCGACGAACTCAATGGGCTCCCCAAAATTTGTGGTTTTGCGATATTTCACCTCTGTAAAAAATAGTGAATTATCTAGTTTTGAGATAATATCGATTTCAAAATACTTTGTTTTAAAATTTCTAGCAACAATCTCATGCCCTTTTGAAGCCAAAAACTCCGCTACTTTTTCCTCACCAAGATTGCCAAGCTCTCTCGATGTCGCACCTCCATTTTTTGCGCTCGTCTTTCTAACTTTTTGTTGCTCTTTATCTTCTTCGGCCCCAAGTTGTTTAGACGTAATTTCACGTACCGGTCGAAATGAACGCCTATGCTCTGGCGTTAAGCCAAACTCCTCCATCGCTTTTTGATGCGCCGCTGTTCCATAGCCCACGTGTTTCTCAAAACCATACTCTGGGTATTTTTCTGCTAGCTCCGCCATATATTGGTCTCGTTCCACTTTCGCTAAGATACTTGCTGCTGAAATTTCCTTAATTAAGAGGTCACCCTTTGGTAGTGTAGAAACATATTTTTCTAGCGGTGTTCCGCCTAAGAAATTTATTGTTCCGTCAATAATGATTTCAGAAAAAGGTACATGAGTATCTTGAATCTGTTTCACCGCCCTTCGGCAAGCCAATCTTAAACTTTCAGAAAGTCCGATCTCATCAATCTCATTCGCAGAGACCCAACCTGTCGCAGTCGCCACGGCCCCCTCCTTGATTTTTGTATACAGAGCTTCACGTCTTTTAGCTGTTAGTTTCTTGGAGTCGGTAAGTTCTGATATCCAATGATATTTTTCGGGTTCTTCTTCAATTGTTTCGGCATCCGGCAAAATACAGGCACCAATTACTAGTGGCCCTGCATATGGTCCCCGTCCAACTTCATCAATGCCTAAAATCATATTTTGATTATAACAGGGAATTGATCACCCTGAAGAAGCTGAGTCTTATTTTGAAACATTAAAGCGAAATTCAACAATATCACCATCTTGCATGATATAGGTTTTGCCAACTGTCGCCAATTTTCCAGCCGCTTTCACTGCTGCTTCACTGCCAAAATTCACTAAATCATCGTATTTCATGACCTCTGCGGCAATAAAACCACGCTCAAAATCGGTATGGATTGTACCTGCCGCTTCTGGCGCGGTTGCTCCTTTTTTGATTGTCCAAGCGCGCACCTCTTTTTTACCTGCAGTCAAGAAGGATTGCAATCCCAAGGTATCATAGGCCGCTTTCACGAGTTCGCCAAGCGCATCTTCTTCCACGCCATAACTCTCAAGAAATTCCATTTTTTCTGGCAAACTCATGCCAGTCATTTCTTCCTCGAGTTTTGCATTTACAAAAACCGCACGAGCTGGAGCAACAAGTTCTCTAAGTTCATTTTTTAAAGACTCATTTGTTAGTTCAGTCTCATCCACATTAAACATGTAGATCACTGGCTTCTCTGTAAGATATGGAATTTTTTCTTCAGCTGCATCCTTGTTTTTCTTACGCTTAGCCTCAACTTTCTCACGCGTTTCAAAATCGGCAAGCTCCAGTTCGGTTTGAATAATTTCAATATCTGCCTTTGGATCAACTGGTGCCGGAGTGTTTGCGTTAGCAGAAACATGCATAATGTCATCATTTTTAAATACACGCACCACGTGACAAATAATCTGACACTCGCGAATATGTGCCAGGAATTTATTGCCAAGTCCTTCGCCCTTCGATGCCCCCTCGACAAGCCCCGCAATATCGACGAACTCCACAGTTGCTGGAATCTTTTTCTCAGCTGCATACATTTTCTCCAGAACATCTAATCGTTCATCGGGTACTGGCACAATTCCTACATTCGGTTCGATTGTTGCAAAGGGGTAGTTTGCGGCCAAAGCATGCGCATTTGTCAGCGCATTAAATAATGTCGATTTCCCCACATTCGGCAATCCCACAATTCCAATTTTTAGATTCAAAACACAACCTTTCTATACATTACTCTAAGGAATATTATACTATAATATTTCGCTAGATTGTTTTACGTCTTCAACCAGCTCTTTGTATTTACCATGTTAAAATAATGATATAGATTATAGCAACTTTAGATTCACTTAATAGTCCATGTTGCTTGAAGGAAAAGTATGATTGAAAAAATAAATAAGACCAATGAGTATACAGCCGAAGCCGTTAATAATAACACTATTGACGTCTTAACTCAAATGAGTGGCAACTTTGATCCAGATAGAGCGAAGCAGCTAATAGAATTAGAAAAAAATACAGATACTATTAATTTTTCAGCTAGACCTAAATTAGAGAATGTGACTCACATTATTTCCGAAGAAAACGAAACACCTAAGGATAGTAATAACATAGTAGGCCAAGAGAACCAAGATAAGTCATCTCGGTTGGAGACAAAACCACCACGCAAACTTACGTTGTCGGATAAATACAATATCAAAGAGCGCCCTAGGGTTGACAGAATAAAAACGGATTTATATCTACATCCTGGCAAAATTAATGAATATGAAGAAAAAAAGAGTACTTCTGAACCTAGTATTATTAAAAAAGCAGTAAGATTAATAACTGATAAACTAGAGATTAAAACAAAGAGAGGCGAAGAGCTACGCGACAGAGAAGCTATGCGAGTTGCTTTGATTGAGTATCGTAAAGAAGAAGACGCAAAACAAAGAGATTTTGAAGAAAAGCAGAGAAAAGATATTCTTGAAAGAGAACAAAGAGAAATTGAAGAAGCTAGAAAAGAAAGAAATTCTCTCGAAACAAGCATGTTAAAGGTCCGCGATGATTTTGACAAAAGAAAACAAGAAAGATTCAAAAGACAAAGAGTTCAGGAGATAGTTGAAAAAGATTTAAACGCTCGATTACTAACAACTGATACCCTAGAAGCAGAAATTCTTTCTGAGAATCCTGAAGTCCAAAAAACATCAATCATTTTTGAGGGCACCCAGATACCCATATATGATTTAAAAGGTTTATCTTTCTCTATACTTTCGACAACAATAGATTATCATGAGACAGGAACTGCATGGGTGGGGTTTGGTACAGAAACATATAAAAAAGTACTAGCTAATCCAGCAATTTGGGGAGAACGACTTGAAGATGTTGAAAAATCTAATGGTTTTGGGGCATGGAACAGTAACGCTAGGGGGAATACGATATCCACATCTTATTGGAACTCCGATAAAAATATTAATAGTCATGTTAGGGGTAACTTAATTTATGGCTTTGAGCGAGTGGAACCGGATTCTATAATCTCAGTACACAATGGTGATGGCGCTACAAATAATATGACTGGTAGCGACGAGACTCGTTTAGAGGAGCCAGATATAATAAGTGAGCTCGAAGGAGAAAATGGTACAGGTGTCTATAATGAGCTTCTCTTGAGACGCTATTCAGAATGTGGCATACCAAAAAAACCAGATTACATAATAACCGAAAATGGTAAAATAACGGAGGCCTCGCTTCGTCACGCCAAGTACTTTAAAATACCAATCGTTAATATTGACCATGCTATTTATGAAGCAAAAGCAGAAAAAATGGAAGAGGAAATAATTAATTTCATTAACGAGAGTGGTAATTACTTGGATATAGACAAAAAAGTGACTGAATTACTATCTATGCCTAAATACAAGAGTGTCTTTTATCTACTTGAACGTATTGGGCGCGAGAATGATATCCCACGTATTTTTTCGTCTACTACTGCTTTAGAAAAGCAGAGCCTCGACATAGCAAAAATGGAACTACTCAAAAGGATAGATTTTATAAAAACTACTCTTGAGGATGCTATTGATAAAATTAAGATACATAAAGGAGACAAGGAGATCCTATCTCAAGTTTTTTCGCAATTTACATCTTTTGATATTTCTATTCTAGATGTCCGTAATCAAATCAGAAGCACGAAAGACGATGATGTAAGAGAATCACTTTATAGTAGGCCTGAAAGCTGTAATATAATTAACGTTGTTTTTAGTTTAAAGGGAAGTTCTCATACTTTAAGGACAACGATTTTTGACGGAGAGAGGATATTAAAAGTTGACGAAGCATTTAATAATGAGATTAAAGCAAAAGAATATTTAGAGAATTCTGACAGTAGTTTTTACGATGCCATTGAGCCATTGACTCGTAAATACTTTGATGAGTTTCGTAAAAGTCGAGATTCAGTTATGAACTGAGAAAATAAATAGATATATTTTCTAACTACAAAAAAATAAAAATTAATGGTTTATCTATATTTAATATGTCCTCTGCTCTGGGCAGCCCGTAAGAACTTGTGACATTGTTTCCTTTTCCGCCTCAGTTACCCAAAGTGAGTATTTATATTTGACTGAGATTTGTCTCGCCACATATTGGCAACGAAAACTTTTATTCTTAGGCAGCCATGTCGCCGCGTCTCCATCTGATTTTTGCTGATTCGCGGCCGCCTGTACTGCAATGAGATTCAAAGGATCAGTTGCTATCTTGAATCTCTCATCAGCGGTTTTATACTGTGCTCCCTTTTGCCAAGCATCCGACAACGCCACCACATGGTCTATCTGCACCTGTTTCGAAATCTCTTGTCTTGAATGAAATTCCATCTCCTCGCCAGTATATGGCTCGTAAAACTTTCCAGCCACCACATTACATTTTTCATCCACCTTTGCTGTTTCGCCAAAATCTCGTTTCAGAATTCGCTGCCTCAAATTACAGCCCTCAATATCAGGCCAACCATTATAAAATTCTGTTCGCTTATAACCAGTTTTCGGCGCCCGCCCCTTTACTTCAAGCTTAGTTAGTAGCTCCGTTGCAAGTGGTACTCCTTCGGCTCTTTGTTCGCCGCTACCGATAACGCCCTTTTCTACCGAACCAGCACTCGTTGCTTCTTTCGCGTTTGATTCGGCTTTTTTCTGCCAGGCGTTTGGATTTGCGATAATCGTCAGGATCACCGCACCACTTAAAATTAAAGCAGTGATTGCCCGTCTTGTTTTGTGAATTGTTTTAAAGCTCATTTAATTTCTCCTTTTTATAAGTAGGTTGGGCAGCTTTTAGACTTTAATAAAAACTAGAAGCTTCGCCCCCCAAATCTATTTCGGTTCTTTCAAAGTCCTTGCATACTTCACTACCGACATCAGATCTTGATCCATATCAAAATCCGTTTCCGGCAGATCTCCCACAATCATCTCTATTAATTTATCAAAACTCATCAACCCCGTCACCTTGCCGTGGTCATCCACCACGATAAAGAAGTAGCAGCTCGTGCGAATAAATGCAAGAAGAGCCTCTTTTAAGGTGTAATTCTCGCTCATAAAATATACATTCTTGTCTAGAAATGCTGAAGCTCGATCAGTTTCTTTAACACTCAGACTAAATAACGTCTTAGTATGAATCAAGCCGACAATCTCACCCCTTGCCCCCACTACAGGGAAGTGTGACAAACCAGATTGATAAAGTCGAGATAAAGTTAAAGGTCCCATGAAGTCATTTTCGTGAATAATGATCACCTCGTTCTTTGGTGTCATTACTTCTTTCACCAGCTTGCTATCAAAAGTCATCGCCGCCGCCATTGTTCTTCTTTGTTGTTTCGAGATTACTTCTTCAGGCAACTTATTAATCAACCACACTAAATCCTCCGTCGTTTCTGGATAGAAGACCTCAGGAAGATTTTCGGAGGAAATGCTTTGGTTATTAATATTTCGGTCAGCGTTATTCTCCGCATTAGATTCGCTTACTTCTTCAATTTCGCTCATCTCTGCCTCGCGTCGCACTAGATTCGCCGCCGCGTCCTTATCGGTGAAAATATTTCGGTTCATTGGCCCTACAAAAGAAGAATCGACCGAGTTTGTTGGCTCACTAATATTTTCATGCCTAGAGGTAGATTCAAAATTACCGTTATCGCCATCAGACCTATCATCTTCAAATTTTTCATTATCAGGTGATTTTTTTTCAACAGCAACCTTACCTAAAGTCCTAGCTATCCCTCGAAAGAGTCCACCAAGCTTCTCGCCTATCTGAGTAAAAAACCCTTTTTTCTGCTCATTAAAAATCCCCGAAGATTGGTTTAAATCCGCACTCATATCGTCCATTTTTACCTCCGTTTTCGTCGCACTGCCCACAAACACGCTAAAATATGCTAATATCTATATTATACAAAAATTTATTGAATTAAGCGATAGATTTTGCTTAGGAGGTTTATGAAGAAATTACCAATTATTGCTTTCGGCGCATTGATCATCGGTTTTTTGGCCCTCTGTATTTATTCTTATAATCAGAACCAGCAGTATGATCAGTGGATCGCCTCTCTTGATCGTTCGAAGTATATCGAAAAAGAGGAACGTAACGGCAATCTTGGCGATAACTATGAGGGAAATAAGGACGCTAAAGTACTCATCGTGGAGTATGCGGACTATCAGTGTCCAGGCTGTGCCACTACTTTTCCATATCTTTCTGAAATTGTTGAAGAATATAAAGGTAAGGTTGGTCTAATTTTTCGTAGCTTTATTCTTAGTTATCATAAAAATGGTACTGCGGCCGCCCATGCTGCCAATGCTGCTGCTCTTCAGGGGTACTGGCAAGCCTACGCTACTATTCTCTTCAAGAATCAGGCCGAATGGGAAGACCTAGAGGCGGGGAAGCGTGATGTTAAGTTCAAATCTTATTTCGAAGAAGCCTCGAAAGGTCAGGGCAACGCGGATCAGTTCCTCTCTGATATGAATAGTGAGGCTGTCAAAAAGAAAGTTAAGTCCGATATGGCGGTCGCTAAACTCGTGAATATTACAGAGACACCAACGATTATTATTAATGGCGAAAAACTTCCGACTATTTCTGTTAATGAATCCGCCTTCAAAAAGACTGTTCATGAAATGATTGATGCCGCATTGAAGAAAGCAGAGTCTGACTCTTCAAATAACGCCAAATAGGGAGAATAAGATGTCTCAGCCAAAAATAGATTTTGTCATCACTTGGGTTGATGGTACTGACCCCAAATGGTTGGCTGAGAAAATACGAACTCTTCAAGAGACAGATTTTTCAGAAACTCAAAAAACCGACTCCTCCGATCTCCGTTTTCGTAATGATTTTGATTTTCTTAAGTTCTGGTTTCGCGGTGTCGAAAAATTCGCCCCATGGGTTAATCAAATTTTCTTTGTCACCTATGGTCATCTGCCATCTTGGCTCAATCTCAATCATCCTAAGCTTAAAATTATTCGTCACGAGGATTTTATTCCGCAAGAATTTCTCCCTACTTTTAATTCTCACACCATTGAAAATCACCTCCATCTAATCCCTGGACTCTCGGAGCATTTCGTCTATTTTAATGATGATTTTTATCTGTTAAAAACCACAAAGCCAACTGACTTTTTTATAAAAGCTAGCTCTAAAAAACCAGCTAAAAGCCAAAACTACTCTAAAAACTCAGCAGAAACCTATCTGCCACGCGCCTTCTTTGCTGAAAATATTCTGATAAATAATCCGTCACGTGATATATTCCCGTACATTCAAATGAATAACATGGCTCAGGTTAATCAAAAATATCGCAAATCTGATTTCTATCGCCAGCATTTTTCTAAAGCATATCATCTCAAATATGGTATGTTTAATTTTAGAAATCTTCTTCTTTCTCCATGGAAGGAATTTTCTCTAATCTATGATCCTCATTGTGCTTCGTCTTATCGAAAATCAACCTTTAAGGAAGTCTGGCGTGAGTATAAAGAGCAACTTGGATTGACTTCAGCTCGCCCTTTTCGCTCCAGTCAAGATATCTCACATTTGATATTTTTCTATACGCAACTCTTAGAAGGAAACTTTGTTCCCCGATCGCCACACTTTTCTCATCACACAATGCTAAGCAGCGACGAACGAAATAATCAAAAAATCGTGCAGTACATTAAACAACAAAAATATCATATTCTCTGCGTTAACGATGGCGAGGTCAAAGATCCAGCTAAGACCAAAACTGCGCTTGAACAAGCCTTCGCGGAGATCCTCCCTGAAAAATCCCAATTTGAAAAATCATAAATCAATGTTATAATATGCTCGTTACCAGCCCGGTAAAGTAATTTAAAACCGTGCTAAATTTGAGATTATAATCTCGTCTTAAGAAAAGGGGGAAAATATGTTAATTGAATACGATGACCATATTTTATCTAGTGAACTCACTGAAGTTGTTGTGACGATTATTAAGATCATCGACGCCAGTGCCACCGAAAGGGAAGTAACTATCAGTTGTCTCTACAACCTGTTTGCAAACATCAAAAGTTTAATATCTTTTGATCAGGCAAATGAAGATAAGCTGGAATATTGTACTCTCGAGTATCAGTTTTTCGATCTCACCGAGGATTATGATGTTTTTAATATCTTCAACGAGTCGTCGGCCATTGAGGAACTTCATGATAAGGAAATTTCTCAATTTACACTCAATGATCTTGATAATGTTGCCGACTTCTATGTTCAGTTATTGAAGGACGAGCGACTGGTCTATCAGGGTTTTATGGCGCTTGCGTCTAGTAAGTTTGTGGATTTTTATATCAGTGTTAGACCGCATGTGTTTGAGCAGTATCTGGCCGCTATGAATAAGAGTAGGGAGGAATTGACAAAATATCGTGAGATTCTCGCTGGCTGTCAGCAGTCACTCTATCTTATCAGAGGCAAGCACCCAGAGCTCTATAAGGATATTGACTCTCTAATTATCCAGATAAATTGGATTTTATGGAACGAGTCTCTCACGCTTGAGCAATATTCCGTAGGCGCCCTATATGATTTTTTCAAAAATCTCTACGAACCACAAGAGATTTAAGGCCTCAAAAACCAGCACAATCATTTTCTTAAGGAGCCTCAGGGCTCCTATTTTAAATTGTAGTCATCCTTGTATCCATCCTTGTTTCCGCTCTATTTTTCGCTCCTCTTATTCTCCCTGCCTCCTCGTCCAGCCCTCACACCCTCACTCCTCACCCCCGTCCGCACCTCCTCTTGCCAAAATAAAAAAACAGACTATAATACTCCTGTTGCATCCTAGGACAGCAACAAATGTACATTAAAAATCGTTAAGCAAAAAATCCTTTCAAGGAGGAAAAGATGATATTTGGTTTTTTTAAGGCTGAGTCAGAAAAAGCGAAACAGAATCCGTTCTGTAGACTCAGTCAGTTTAGGATTAATGGTACCAAGAAGAAGTTTTTACGCTTTTTGAACTCTTTCAGGAGTACCGGCTTGATTTACTATGGCGACGAGGCAAGGGAAAATGAGTGGTTCTTTGATAAGATTACAGACGAATACCCAGACCTTATTCTAAGAATATCCCGCCTCAAACTGAAGCCGCATGATGATAAAAGTATTCCGATCTTGCTCGACATGTTTATGGGCGCCGAGGCTTATTATGGGTTCGATGAAACGGACCTTCCTCCTGTTCTGCTCTGCCATTGGATGGCCATGCAGAAAGATAATGATAAGCTTATTGTATAAAGAGCGAGATGGAGTTTATATATATCTTGACGAAACACCGGGGTATAGCTGAGTTGATCAGCAATACACACCAAAAATATAATTGAATATAGTAAGAATCATTACAGATACAAAACTCAAGTCTTAACGATTTTATGGGAGCCGCGGCTCCCTTTTTCATACCGTAAAATATTTACTTCTGCGAATAGATCAGTCAAATCCGCCATTGCAGCCCCAGTCCAAAACGTTTATTCTTGCACAATATATTATTTATGGTTTAATAGAACATGTTACTCTAAAAAAGTAAAGTAGTTTTAACATATTAAAACTCGAATGCACCCCGCTCATAAAAGAGCATGTCGAGATGGAGTTTCCATCTTAGTTTCCGTGTCAAAAGACACAACAAAGGAGAAGAAATGAAGAAAACAAACAGCAATTCAAGCAAAAATGTAGCCATCGAGTCAGTAAATTCCAACCACGTTAGTATGAGTGAAAAACTATTTTTTACTTATGCAGATGAGCTGGTGAAAGCTAAGTTGGATCTGGTGGGGAAGACAAATCAGATGCTTGCCGCTATCAAGGCTTTCGTTCCTCAGAATATCATTGACGTTCAAAGGGTCGAGTATATGACTTATGAGCAGATATTGCTGCAGGCCACGGAATATTATGAGAAGATTTTACGCACGGAAGTTTTAAAAGTCTTGGAGTATTACCATAATCATCCAGATTATGCTGCTGCCACGATTATCTCGTCGATCTGTGTCTATATCCTCGATGAGGAAAAATGGATCATCAAGCTTTTTCAGGAGCTGATCAATGATCCTTTTGCGAAGTTGTTTTTTAAGAAGCATGCTGAGCTAGGCCGTCAGTTCTATCAGGATATTGAGTGTGCCAGCGACTGCGTTGTTTCGTTAAAGGGCAAACTGCTCGCTCTCGAGACGCAGATTAAAGATGAATTTGAGGATAAGGATATATGTCTCGTGGTGGCGAGTGAGCTGAGCCATAATTTGCGATTGATCATTAAGGCTTTAGATAATAAGGAATCGTCAGAGTTGTGGCGCGGTGCGAAAAGCAATCTACAGATTTTCGAGATGTTGAAAGAGGGGGTGAAGCCTCTTCCGATGAACTTTAAGGCCGAGCCAGCTTCTTCAAAAGAAAGTCAGGATGTCTATCTACATAGTGTAAGGGAACTTATAGAGAATTCGCAACTTCAGATAACTCCTGAAGCTAAAAAAGAGTCAATCTATCCTGAGTTTAGGGATCAAGAGGGGCTCGATGATTCACCAGAAGAGATATTAAAACATAGCAATCCGAACTGCAAGATCCGTATTGTCGGCCCTCACGGCGATAAGCTTGTTAATTGACGGTATGAGAAGAAAAAGCAAAAAAGAGTTTTAGTATGTTTTGGGAGGCAGAGGCCTCCCTTTTTAATGCCGAAAATTTTGGGCATTTATCTATAGTTAATTCATGTGCATCATTATTTAAACTTACATAAAATCCACTACCACAGTAAATTGACAAAATGTCAAAAATAAGGTATGATAGGTAGAAGTTAAAACAGACGTAGGGTTAATAATGCAAGAGACTAAAGAGATTGT
>QWCT01001472.1_pt1 | contig 11686 bp, 7 predicted proteins | sample 1972681 | NCBI WGS metagenome assembly QWCT01 (sample SAMN09866701, study PRJNA288562) | Human oral metagenome isolate pre3_saliva, whole genome shotgun sequencing... | isolation source: mouth | host: Homo sapiens | place: USA: California | reverse complement strand
GTGCGGTCGAGTTCGGCCGCAAGCGCGATCGCAAGGTCGTCAGCGTTTCGCCGGTCTCTGCCTGAGACCGCGCGCATGAAGGGCGTCCGGCGTTGCCGGGCGCCCTTTTCAACATTCATTTTCAGTCGTCAGGAGCAACAGTGGCAGACTTCGTGGATCGCGTGACTCTGCACGCGATGGGTGGTAACGGCGGTAACGGCGTTGCCTCGATTAAGCGTGAAAAGTTCAAGCCGCTGGCCGGCCCTGACGGCGGAGACGGCGGCAATGGCGGCTCGGTCATCCTCGAGGTGAGCGAGCAGGAAACCACGCTGCTGAACTACCACCGCAGCCCGCATCGCCGTGCGGACAACGGAACGCCCGGCATGGGTGACTTCCGTCAGGGAAAGACCGGCGCGGATATCATCCTGCCGGTTCCGGAGGGTACGGTCGTCAAGTCCATGTCGGGTGAGCTGCTCGCGGACCTGACGGGTGCGGGCGCGCGTTTCGTGGTCGCCGAGGGTGGCCGCGGCGGCCTGGGTAATGCCGCTCTGGCGTCGAAGGCCCGCAAGGCGCCCGGTTTCGCCCTGCTGGGCGAGCCCGGCGAGGAGCGCGACGTCATCCTCGAGCTGAAGTCCGTCGCGGACGTGGCTCTCGTCGGCTTCCCGTCGGCGGGTAAGTCCTCGCTGATCGCCGCCCTGAGCTCGGCGCGCCCGAAAATCGCCGATTACCCCTTCACGACGCTGGTCCCGAACCTGGGCGTCGTCTCTGCAGGCGACACGCGTTATACGGTCGCGGACGTCCCCGGTCTGATCCCGGGAGCCTCCCAGGGCCGAGGCCTCGGCCTGGACTTCCTTCGTCACATCGAGCGCTGCGCCGTCATCGTGCACGTGCTCGACACAGCAGCCTTCGAGACCGATCGCGAGCCCGTCGAAGACCTGCGCATCATCGAAGCCGAGCTCGAGGCCTACCAGGGGGACCTCACGCAGGTCGAAGGCTACGTGCCGATCATGGAGCGCCCCCGCGTCATCGTTCTTAACAAGATCGATATTCCTGACGGCCGCGACCTTGCCGAGATTACGCGCCCGGACCTCGAGTCCTTTGGGTGGCCCGTGCTCGAGGTGTCCGCCGTGTCCCACGAGGGACTGAAGGAGCTGTCCTTCGCCCTGGCAGGCATCGTCGAGGAGGAGCGCGCGAAGCGTCCCGCTCTCGAGGCTGCCCGTCCCGTCATCCGCCCGAAGGCCGTCGGACGCAGCGTCGAGATCACGGTGCGCAAGACCCGCAAGGACGGCGAGGACATGTTCCAGGTGCGCGGCGACAAGCCCGAGCGCTGGGTGCGCCAGACCGACTTCGCCAACGACGAGGCCGTGGGTTACCTCGCGGATCGCCTCAACGCCGCTGGCGTTGAAGACGCCCTGATGAAGGCTGGCGCGGTCGCCGGCGACACCGTCGTGATCGGTGACTTGGACGGCGGCGTCGTCTTCGACTGGGAGCCGACCCTCACGACCGGTCCCGAGCTGCTGGGCTCTCGTGGCACGGACCTGCGCCTGGATCAGAACGCGCGTCCGAGCCGCAAGGAGCGCCGCGAGGTGTACCACCAGGTCATGGATGCCAAGACCGCCGCACGTGACGAGCTGTGGACGGAGCGCCAGGCCGGCCACTGGACCGACGCGTCGGATCAGTCATGAGCGGTGCGGCGCACGCCTCTCGCATCGTCGTCAAGATCGGCTCGTCGTCGCTGACCCGCGACGATGGCGGTCTGGACCTGAACCGTATCGACTCGGTGGCTCGCCTCGTCGCACGCTGGCGAGGAGCGGACCGCGAGGTCGTTATCGTGTCGTCCGGCGCCGTGGCAGCGGGACTTGATCCGCTCGGCTTCACCTCGAAGCCGAAGGACCTGCCGAGCGTGCAGGCCGCTGCCGCGATGGGCCAGGGCCTCCTCATGGCGCGCTGGACGGCCGCCTTCCAGGCGCATCACCTCGACGCCGCCCAGGTCCTGCTGACCACGGACGACGTCATGCGCCGCGACCACTACACGAACGTGCGCGCCTCTCTGACGCGCCTCCTCGGCCTCGGCGTCGTTCCGATTCTCAACGAAAACGATGCGGTGACGACCCGAGAGCTGCGCTTCGGCGACAACGATCGCCTCGCCGCGCTCATCGCCCAGATGATTAAGGCTGACGCCCTCGTGCTGCTCACGGACGTGGACGGCCTCTACACCGCGCCTCCGGACCATCCCGGTTCTGAGCTGATTGAGCGCGTTGAAAGCGCCGACGACCTTATGAGCGTGCTGGTGACCGGCGCGGGCTCTCGCGTGGGCACGGGCGGTATGGCGACGAAGGTACAGGCCGCGATGCTGGCCACCACGAGCGGCATCGGCGTTCAGCTCGCCTGTGCGGACGCCCTCGAAGCCGTCTTGGCGGGCAAAAACGTCGGCACGTGGTTCGAGCCCTCGCAGGAGCGGCCCGCGTCGCGCCGCCTGTGGATCGCCCACGTGGCCCCGTCGCGCGGCGAAATCATCGTCGACGAGGGCGCAGCCCAGGCGATCACGGTCGGCAAGAAGTCGCTGCTGGTCGCCGGCGTACGTTCCGTGCTCGGCCACTTTGAGGCTGGCGACGTCGTCGACGTGGCTTCCCCGACGGGTCTGGTCGCACGTGGCGTGTCGGGATACGACTCCGACACGCTGGCCGAGATCGCTGGCTCGGGCACCGCGGAACTGCAAGCCGCGGGTCATGAGCATCCCAGGCCGGCAATCCACCGCGATGACCTGGCGGTGTTGGGCGACGCATTTTCTGCGCTGAGCGCTGACTGACGCGGCTTGACAGGCTCTCGTGTGCCATGATGGCCCGGTGGATACTGCTGCAGATATTTCCCAGGTGACGGATGCTGCTCGCGCTGCGGCGCGAGTGCTCGCGAACGCGACCACCCAGGCAAAGAACCGCGGTCTCGAGGCGATTGCGGCTGCGCTCATTGAACGCAGTGACCAGATCCTGGCCGCTAACGCTGAAGATGTCGCCCGCGGTCGCGCGGAGCAGATGAGCGAGGGCCTGCTGGATCGCCTTGCTTTGACCCCCGATCGTATTCGTGGAATCGCCGAGGCGGTCCGCGAGATCGCGGGTCTGCCCGACCCGATCGGTCAGGTCGTGCGCGGAATGCGCACTGATATTGGCCTGCGCGTGACGCAGGAGCGCGTGCCCCTGGGCGTTATCGGGATCATCTACGAGGCCCGCCCCAACGTAACGATTGATGCCGCCTCCCTTGCCCTGAAGGCCGGCAACGCGGTTGTGCTGCGCGGTGGAAGCGCCGCGCAGTCCTCGAATCGCGTCCTCATTGAGGTGTGTCGCGATGCGCTGACGTCCGTCGGTCTGCCCGCTGATGCCATCACCACGGTGGATCCGTGGGGCCGCGCGGGTGCCCGAGCGATGATGCGTGCGCGCGGAGCGATCGATGCGCTGATTCCGCGCGGGGGAGCGGGGCTCATCAACGCCGTCGTCGAAGAGTCGCGTGTTCCGGTCATCGAGACGGGCACGGGCAACTGCCACGTGTACGTGGACGCCTCCGCTGACCTGGAGGCTGCCGAGGCCATCATCATGAATGCGAAGACGCAGCGCGTAGGCGTGTGCAACGCGGCGGAGACTCTGCTCGTGCACGCCGACGTCGCCCAGCGCTTCCTCGTCGCCGCCGTCACCCGTCTGACGACGGCGGGCGTGACGATCCATGCGGACGACGCCACCCGGGCCGTCGTCGACGGCCAGCCCTCGATCGATGCGGAGATGATCGTCGACGCAACCGAAGCCGACTGGGAGACCGAGTACCTGTCGATGGACCTGGCTGTGCGCGTCGTCGCCGACGTTGACGCGGCGATTGAGCATATTCGCCGCTATTCCTCAGGGCATACGGAGGGCATCGTCGCATCCGACGTGGCCGTCGTGCGCGCGTTCCGATCGGGCATCGATGCTGCTGCTATTGCCGTGAACGCTTCGACGCGTTTCACGGACGGCGGTCAGCTGGGCCTGGGTGCCGAGGTTGGTATCTCGACGCAGAAGCTGCACGCGCGCGGCCCGATGGGCCTCGCGGAGCTCACGACGACCACGTGGATCTACGAGGGTGAAGGAACGATCCGCCCGTGAGTGAGCAGAACAACCACGCGGTGCCATCCTCGGAAGAGACCGCGATCGAAAAGACCACTGAGGCCACGGCGGGGGCGACCGCAGCCCCGGCCTCGCCCCAGCATCCCCCGCGCGCGCTGCGCAGGCGCCGTGCGATCGGCATCATGGGCGGCACCTTCGATCCGATCCACCACGGCCACCTCGTTGCGGCCTCGGAGGTCATGGACGTCTACGGCCTTGACCAGGTCGTCTTCGTTCCGGCCGCGATGCAGCCCTTCAAGGCGGATCGACGCGTGACCTCGGCCGAGCATCGCTACCTGATGACGGTTATTGCTACCGCATCGAATCCTCGTTTCGCCGTGTCGCGCGTCGATATTGACCGCGGTGGGACGACCTTCACGATCGATACGCTGGCGGACCTGTCTCGCGAATACCCGGATTCGGATTTCTACTTCATCACGGGTGCCGATGCGCTGGCGCAGATCGCGCAGTGGAAGGACGCCGATAAGCTCTTTGAGCAGGCGCACTTCATCGGCGTGACGCGCCCCGGTCACAATCTGTCGGATCCCGGCCTGCCGCACGAGTCCGTGTCGCTGCTGGAGGTCCCCGCCATGGCGATCTCGTCGACGGACTGCCGCACGCGCGTCGAAGAGGGTAAGCCGGTGTGGTACCTGGTGCCTGACGGCGTCGTCCAATACATCAACAAATACGGCCTGTACCGGTCCTAACCCAAGGAGAAACGTGAGCCTTCCCGACGCTACCGCAGAACTGGCGAGCCTGGTTGCTCGCGCCGCGCATGACCGCGGCGGTATCAACCCGATGCTCGTCGACGTGACCAGCAAGCTCGCTCTGGCGGACGCCTTCGTGGTTGTTTCGGCGCCGACGGACCGGCAGGTGCGCGCCATCGCCGAAGACATCATGGACCGCATCTGGGTTGAGCATCAGCGCCGTCCTGCCCACATCGAGGGGCGTGCGGAGGGCACCTGGGTGCTCCTGGATTACTCCGATCTGCTCGTGCACGTTCTTTCCGAGGAGGAACGTGAGTACTACGCTCTCGAGCGCCTGTGGGGCGACTGCCCGGCCGTGCCGATTGACGTCGACACCGACGAGGCCCGCGCCGCTGCCGCCGAGCGCGCAGCTGCGCACGGTGCGGAGAGCGCCCAGTGAGCGCCTCGCGGATCGTTCTGCTGCGCCATGGGCAGACGGACTTCAACCTGGCGCGGCGCTTCCAGGGGCGCATCGATAAGCCCCTGAATGAGGCCGGACGTTCCCAGGCGGCGGGTGCCGCCGGCGTGCTCGTGAGCCGCCTGTGCGAACCGAGCGCCGAGGTGGGCATGATCGCCGCCGAGGATGGGCGCAGCTACGACGATGGGGGAGTGCGCATCGTGAGTTCACCCCTGGGGCGCGCTGTCGATACCGCGAGGATCATCGCCCGAGTTTTTGACATTGCCGGCTACCCCTGCGAGGGGCCGGAACTCGACGAGCGTCTGACCGAGCGCTTCTACGGAAGCTTCGAGGGTAAGACCTACGAGGAGATCGCCAGCGAGCAGCCCGAGGCCTACGCGCAGTACCGCGCGCAGGGGGAGTGCGACCTCGCGCAGGTGGAACGATCCGAGGTCGTGGGCGAGCGGGTTCGTGACGCTGTCCTGGAGGCGGCGCGTGCGTGTCGCGGGGACCAGTCTCTGATCGTCGTCTCGCATGGCTCCGCCATCGCGCGGGGCATCGTGTCGCTGCTGGGCCTGGATCCGGCCGTCTTCAACGGTCTGCGCGGCGTCGACAACTGCCACTGGTCTGAGCTTGTTCCCGTGGGTATGTCGACATCCAAGAGCGCGGCGATCACCGGGTGGCGCCTGGCGTCGCACAACATCGGCTCGCGCGAGGATATTTTGGGCGCGTAACAGCTCGCGGGCCCCTCGTCACCGCCTGATAGCAAGCTTATTCTGTCGTGTGACGAGGGGCACTTCGCTGGATTTGCGTCATTGTTGAATGGTCCGCTATTATTTATCAGGTCGCCAGGGCGACGAACTAAATAACGGGGCTATGGCGCAGTTGGTAGCGCGCTTCCATGGCATGGAAGAGGTCGGGGGTTCGAATCCCCCTAGCTCCACAAAAAATTTCGACATCCGATTCGGATGTCGATTTTTTTATTGTCTGAACGGCACTGGTGTCGATGGTTGCACGTTGGTCAGTTGAAAGTTCGAAAATATAACGTTTTGGTATCGGCATGTGGGATGTTCAAAATCTGTCAAACTAAGAAAGTATTGAAAATGGGTGGATTCACCTGTAAAGACTTACTGAAAAAAGCTTGAAAAATGCTGAACCGCGTGGAAAGATTTACCTGTTCTTGCTCCATCGTGTTAGGCCGGTAGTCAATGTCGTTCCAGCTCACTCGCACACATGCGTCCGTGGTTCTCGCTGCGACCACGATCGCAGCATCCCTCGTTGTTATCCCCACCCTCGCGGAGGGGAACGCTACCAGCGGTGACACGTTCTGCAATACCCTGTCTGGCGCAGAAGGGCGCATCACTGCTGAATACAACCCCCTCCTGGCGAGCTACGCCGCCGCGGCAGCGGGTAACTCTGCGACGCCCGCCCTGGATCCCGCCCGTGAGTCCGAGCTGCGAGCTGCTCTCGCCGATGCACAGGCCGCACTCGAGGCTGCGCAGCAGGGTGCCCTCGAGCCCACCGCCTCGGCTGGTGAGGCTGCGCCCGCTGCGGATACCGTCAGCCGTGGCCTCGACTGGGTTGACTGGTCGCAGGTCGACGACGACACCCAGGCTCGCATTATCGAAGCTCTTCTCGTTCAGAAGATGAACGCCTATCGAGCGAACGCCGGCCTGCCTGAACTGGTTGTCTCCGATACGGTCACCATCGATGCTCGCGCGTGGAGCAAGCACATGTCGGACAGTGATACCTTCAGTCATGACCCGGAGTACCAGCGCTTCGGCGCGGGTAAGCTCGACGGTGGCGATACGACCTATGCCGGAGAGAACATCGCCTACAACCACCGTGAGAACTTCGGGGACAAGTGGGGCGCGTACGGCACCTCGAAGAACCCGATGCAGGCCGCTGATGCTCTCTTCGAGCAGTGGAAGAACTCCTCCGGCCACGATGAGAACATGCTCGCCCAGAACAACGTCGTCGGCGTGGGCGTGCACATCGCGAAGCACGGTAACTTCACGCGCATCTACGGCACGCAGAAGTTCTACGCAATCACCAGCGGTTCACCCAATGTGTCCCGATTTCACACGACCGGCGATACCGCTTCCGCGTATGGCTTCGACGGAGCCGCTTTCAACGCTGACAACACCAACTATGTTTCCGGCCTCGCGGGCAGTGGTGACGCGCAGCGCGCCAACTCCTGGCAGAACAAGGTGGGTTCTCTTCCTGGCGTCGCCCTGCCTGTCGACGTCTCGAGCCTGCCTGCAAAGGCCGGGTCGGCAGCGCCGGCTCCCTCCACGCCTGCACCCGCTGACGCGGCGCCCGCCGCTGATCGCCAGCAGGCCGTGATCGATGCGCAGACATCCGTCAATGCCGCTCAGGCTGCTCTGGATGAGTACCTGGCGTCGGCTGGTGAGAGCAAGCCTGCCACTTCGCTTGCGGACATCGACGCTGAACTTGATCGCGTCGCGGATTCCATTGCGTCTCAGACCTCCGTGCGCCCCGAAAAGGATGGTGGCGTGACGCTGCAGGGCGGCGATCATGCTGGCCGTTACCTGACCGCCACCGAGTATCGTGACACCCTCACGCGTTGCATGACCCTGTCGGTCGCCCAGGGTGATAACAACCCCTCCGTGGGTGATGGGGCTGGTTCGGCGCCGGAACAGCAGGCTCCGTCGGATGAGGTTCCGGCCATCGCCAATGGTGATGGCAACCCGTCCGTGGGTCAGGAACCCGATCAGACGCCCGCTCCTACCGCTCCGTCCGCTGACACCTCCACTCCCGCGAACGGTGATGGCAACCCGTCTGTCACGCCTTCCGCTCCCGCGAACGGTGATGGCAACCCGTCTGTCACGCCTTCCGCTCCCGCGAACGGTGATGGCAACCCGTCTGTCACGCCTTCCGCTCCCGCCAATGGCGATTCCACTCCGGTTGCCCCTGACGCGAACACTCCTGCTGACAATCAGGGTCCTGTGACCGCGCGCGTCGACATCACGCCGAGCGCTGATCCGGTGCAGGTGTCTGCCCCTCAGGCGCAGAATGCTCCTGCTCCGACGAAGGTGCGCGCTGATGCTCTCGCTGCGACCGGCGCGTCCTCCGTGTGGGTGGGCGTCGGAGCCGTTGCGGTTCTGGTTGCCGGCGCTGGTGCGGTTGTCGCATCGCGTCGAGCCAAGCGCTGACGCGTCACTCTCAAGCCCCGCCGATGAATCCACTCATCGGCGGGGCTCTTTTGTGCTCGTTAGTGTCTGTCTGTTGCAGCTGTCAATGAGGACAGTGTCTTATTTGGTGTGTCACATTATTCTGTGTATAGTCAGTAAACGAATGCTGCGAAACTAATGCAGGTTTGTTAGCTGAGTGTGACTGTTCCGGCGAAGGGACTCACGCGCTCGTTGTCTTCTGTTGAGAGAGGAATAAGAAATGCGTCCCATCAATGTGCGCGGGAGCGTGATGGCTGCCCTGGGTGCTGCTGCCCTCGTCGTAGGCCCGCTGGCTCCCGCCTACGCTTTCCCCGTCGTGTCGAGCCAAGACGGTGAGCCTGCGGGCGTTGCTGTTGAGGTTCCGGCGGGGGAGCCGACTGCGGATCCGACCGCTGAACCAACGGCGGATCCTGCCCCCAACCCGGACCCTGCCCCCAACCCGGACCCTGCCCCCAACCCGGACCCTGTGCCCACCCCCGAGCCCGCTCCCGTGCCGAAGCCCTCGTGGAAGATGGACGCTGTGGGCTGGTGGTACGACCTGGACAATGGCTCGTACGCTCATGATGAAAAGCGTGACATCGATGGGGCGACGTATCGCTTCAACGGCAGCGGCTACATGGTCACCGGGTGGTACAACCTTGGGGGATCGTGGGAGTACTACGCCCCCTCGGGCGCTCAGGCGCGTGGATGGACGAACGTGCAGGGAACCTGGTACTTCCTTGACCCGCAGAGCGGAGTGATGCGCACGGGTTGGACCGTGGTTGACGGCTCCTGGTACTACCTGGATTCCTCTGGCGCTATGAAGACCGGGTGGCTGAACCAGGGTGGTACCTGGTACTATCTCGGTGGTTCGGGCGCTATGGTGCGTGGATGGAACGCGATCGGCGGCTCCTGGTACTACTTCAACGAGTCGGGCGCGTTGGTGACCGGCTGGCTCCAGCAGGGTAGCTCCTGGTACTACCTGAACTCCTCTGGTGCTATGAAGACCGGGTGGCTGAACCAGGGTGGTACCTGGTTCTACCTGAACGACTCGGGCGTCATGGTGCGCGGTTGGAACGCGATCGGCGGCTCCTGGTACTACTTCAACGAGTCGGGTGCGATGGCGACCGGCTGGCTGAACCAGGGCGGTACCTGGTACTACTTCAATGGCTCGGGCGTGATGGCAACCGGCACGCAGTGGATCGGCGGCGAGCGCCACTGGTTCTATGACTCGGGTGCATGGTGGGGCCTGTACCCGGTGCCCTCGGCACCGGCGGCAGACAGTGGCGGTTCCTCTTCCTCCGCGTATTACAAGAACTGTGACGAGGTGAGGCGTGCAGGCAAGGCTCCCCTGTATCGGGGACAGCCCGGCTACAGCCTGGATCTTGACCGTGATGGTGACGGTATTGCCTGCGAGTATCACCGCGGACGTTAACCAGTGAGTAATCCGGGCCCGGTCTGCGACCGGGCCCGGATTCTTCTTGCCTGAAGACCCGAAAGAAACGACAGTATGGGTTGGGGTAGACGAAGGGGGCGTGGCCACGCGGCCACGCCCCCTAGCGTCTTTCGTAGGCTGATCAGCCCGCGTCCACCGCCTGGTTGGCGATCTGGCGCTCACACACGTCGATGAGCTCGCGGATGATGCGGATCGTGCCGGCGGAGGCATCCGCGTGAGCCTCGATCCAGGCCTTGCCGGAGGCAACCACGTCGACCTCGGGGGCGTAGCCCGCCAGCGCGCTCGGGAAGAGGAGCGTCGTCAGGTCTTCGGCGGTGTGGAAGGTGAAGGTCTCCCAGATGCCGGCCAGGGCCTTGAAGTACTCGCCCACGTAGCTGGCGTATGCCGACGGGTTGGTGCGCGCCTGCGCCCAGAAGCCCGAGATCATCGCCCAGCGGGTGTCGTTGGGGATCGAGGTGTCGGTGAGGACCTTGTCCCACACGTCGGCCTTGATCCACTCGCCGTCGCGAGCTGCGCGAGCGGCGGCCGCGTTCTGGTGACCGGTCATCGTGTCGTCGGTGGACTCGAGTGCCGCGATGTCTTCCTCGGTGGCGGCGCCTCCGCGCACGAGGGCGATCAGCAGGTCCCACTTGAGGTCGACGTCGAGGTCCAGGCCGTCGAGGGTCTGGGTGCCGTCGTAGAGGGCGCGGATGGCCTCGAACTGCTCGGGGCTGGTCGCGTTGCGTGCCGCGGCGGCGACGAGCATGCGCTGCGCGTCGGAGCCGGAGGTGGCCGTGCGAGCCAGGAGGAGCAGGCGACGACCCGTATCCTCGGCGGCCTCAGCGCGGTACTTCGGCGCGACGAAGGTGCGCACAGCCTCGTCGATGTGACGCAGGGTGAGCGTCAGGAGGCTCATGTTGTCTTCGACGGGAACGGCCCGCAGCGCCAGGTTCAGGTAGTCGCGTGCCGGCATCTCGCCGTCGCGGGTCATGTCCCACGCGGAGGCCATGACGACGCCGCGGGTCAGCGAATCCGTGAACTTGGTGATGTTGGTGATCGCGAAGGCGAGCGACTGCTCGTCGAGGCGAACCTTGGCGTAGCCGAGGTCGCCGTCGTTGACGAGGATGAAGTCGGGACGGGCGATGCCCGCGGCGGCCTCGATCACCGTGGAAGCGCCATCAATGTCCAGCTCCTCGCGGAAGACCTGGGTCAGGGTGCCCTCCTCGGTCAGCGAGTAGCCGGCCACGCCCATGCGGTGCGGGCGCAGGGAGGCGCCCTCGGAGAAGGCTTCCTGGGTGATCTCGAGGCGCTCGATCGTGCCGTCCTCGGCGGTGGTGATGACCGGACGCAGCAGGGTCACGCCGGCTTCCTCCAGCCAGACCTTCGACCACGAGGCCAGGTCGCGGCCCGAGGCGGCGGCCAGCTCGGAGAGCAGGTCGTCCAGCGTGGCGTTGGCGTAGGAGTGCTTCGTCAGGTACTCGTGCAGGCCCGCGAAGAATGCGTCGCGACCCACGTAGGAGACGAGCTGGCGCAGCACGGAGGCGCCCTTGGCGTAGGTGATGCCGTCGAAGTTGACCTCGACGTCGGCCAGGTCGCGGATCTCGGCCGTGATCGGGTGGGTGGTGGGCAGCTGATCCTGCTTGAGGCCCCAGTCCTTGCGGACCATGAATCCCGTCCAGCCTTCGGTGTACTTGGTGGCCTCGGCCAGAGCCAGGTGGCTCATGAATTCGGCGAAGGACTCGTTGAGCCACAGGTCGTTCCACCACTTCATGGTGACCAGGTCGCCGAACCACATGTGCGCCAGCTCGTGCAGGATCGTGTTGGCGCGA
>QWCT01001468.1_pt1 | contig 11721 bp, 11 predicted proteins | sample 1972681 | NCBI WGS metagenome assembly QWCT01 (sample SAMN09866701, study PRJNA288562) | Human oral metagenome isolate pre3_saliva, whole genome shotgun sequencing... | isolation source: mouth | host: Homo sapiens | place: USA: California | reverse complement strand
CACGCTCGGAAGTGGAGATTTTAAAAAAAGCATTGGAAATTGTCCGTCAGTAACTTTACAACTATTCAAAAACTCGCTATAATACAAGACATATTCCGGGGTAGCTCAGCGGTAGAGCGGTTGGCTGTTAACCAATAGGCCGCGGGTTCGAACCCCGCCCCCGGAGCCATAGAATTGGTCAAGAACTGTCCCGCGCGGGCAGTTTTATATTTCCTTGAGTAATCGCCCTTGAGAAAATACACGATTTATCATGTGATATAATTTTGTCATGAAAGAAGTATTTAGAATATGAGCCAGGATAGCGCAACGGCAGCCTACGGACAACAAGTAATAACTGCTTGTGCGGTAGTCAACAAATTTATAAACGGCAAGCCATCTATTCTTGTGGCAAAGCGAGCAGCGACTAAAAAGTTTTTACCAGGTAAATACGAACTACCTGGGGGTCATGTTGATTATGGTGAGAACCCAGAGGATGGTCTTAAGCGAGAGTTGCTAGAGGAGCTTGGGCTTGATGTGACGATAGGTAGTTTGTTCGCAGCTTTTACCTATATAAATGAAATAAAAGGCTCGCATTCAATTGAGCTCTTGTATTTTGCACAAGCTAAAGAGGGCTCAGAGCCGACAGTCAACCCAGAAGACCACTCAGGCATTTTATGGGTCAACGAAGACAATATAAATCTTGTAGAACAAGAAAATGGCAGCGACGATCAAGAATTACCATATCTAAAAAAATCTCTACGCATTCTTAACAATTATGAATCGATCAAATTAGGGTAAACTAATGCTGGGTATGATGAAGCGTCGCACTTTATAAGTAGCTGCTGGCAGTTTTATATAGCTTGTAAATTCTTTCAGCGGTTGGCTGTTAACCAATAGGTCGCTGGTTCGAGCCCAGCTGCCGGAGCCAAATCGAGTTTTGACATCGTTGATGACGCATTGAAAGGCTCTAACGGATTACAGTTGAGTCTTTTTTCGTTGATTTCAAGGTTCAAAAATAATAGTTTCAAAATCTTGTTCTTTTTCTCTGGTTTCGAGCTTCCAAATATCCTTCGTGTCTTTGAGGCTAGTTCTAATAGATAGGAACGGTCTGCTTCGAAACTTTTATCGTTGTTTGTAAGTTGTTTCATCAACTTGCTATTCTTTTCATTAATTCCTGCTTCTATCCTAGTCGCCTACAGTATTCTTCTAGATTAGGAGTTAGAACAGTATTTGCAAAAAGCCTATTCTGTTGGTCGACTACGCTTTGGATTACATTTTGAAACCTAGACGTTTGAGCAGTCATTATTTCAGAAATTTTACTCAGGCTTTCAGGCTAGACATAGCCGCTATCTACCCTGGTTGTAGCTTTACTCATTTAGAATTAGTTATTACTTTTTCCCGTAATTCTATTAAATATTGTATAATAAATATATGAAAAGTGAGCAGGAATTACCTGAGTATCTTACCCTACAAGAGATAAGCCAAATGCTAAAAGTCCATCCAAATACCCTAAGGACGTGGGATAATAACGGAACTTTGAAGGCAGTACGAATTGGAGCCAAAAAATCCGTAGATACCGTAGATCAGACATTGATAAATTTATTAAGCAGTCAAGTAAGGAATAAGAATGGCAGATAATCACAAGTTGACTTCAATAGAATTATTCGCTGGGGCAGGCGGATTGGCATTAGGGCTAGAGCAGGCTGGCTTTCATCATTTAGGTTTAGTTGATTTTTACAAGAAGTCAACTGACACTCTTAAAAAGAACCGACCAGAGTGGAATGTTTTATGTGAAGATATAGCAGAAACTTCCCAGAGAGATTTGGAGAAGGAGTTCAGCGTCAAGAAGGGCGAGTTGGATTTATTATCTGGCGGAGCGCCTTGCCAGTCGTTCAGTTATGCTGGCAAAAGATTGGGACTAGAAGATACTCGTGGAACTATGTTCTATCACTATGCAACTTTCCTTCATAAACTTCAGCCAAAAATGTTCCTGTTCGAGAATGTAAAGGGTTTACTCAACCACGATGGTGGTAAAACTTATAAGACCATTCTGGACATCTTTGAAGATGAAGGCTATATTACCCAGCACCAAGTGCTAAATGCTTGGGATTATGGATGTCCACAAAAGAGAGAGCGTCTTATTACTATCGGCACAAGAAAAGACTTAGCAGATAAGATTCACTTTGAATATCCAAAGCCACACGACTACAAACCTGTTATTCGTGATGTCAAACTTGATGTAAATCCGGACAAGGATAGTTGCCAGCAGTATTCCGAGTACAAGCGGAATATCTTCAAATTAGTTCCACCGGGTGGATATTGGCGTGATATTGACCCAGAAATCGCAAAGGAATATATGAAGGGCAGTTGGTATCTTGGCGGTGGAAAGACTGGTATGCTTCGAAGAATTAGCCTAGATGAACCTTCTTTGACCGTCTTGACTAGTCCAGCAATGAAGCAGACCGACAGGTGTCATCCGCTTGAGGTTAGACCGTTTTCTTATCGGGAAAATGCACGTATCCAAACTTTCCCCGATGATTGGGAGTTCTGCGGTAAATTGATGGATAAATACAAACAAATCGGAAATGCCGTTCCTGTTAATCTAGCCAAAGAGATTGGTTTAGAGATTAAGAAAAGTTTAATTGGAGTTAACAAATGAGCAACAACGATTATTCATTAAGTTTCATTTCTCAAGAAGATTTCGAGAATCACGTAAAAGAAACACTTGAGACGTACGATAAAAGCCTGAATACTATCGACCTCGCTTCATTTAATAGCAATATCGTTGACCCAATCAAACTACTATTCGACAAAGAGGTATTCCATCGGTCCTTTGAAGAAACAATATCCTTTGAACTCCAAAGACAGAGAGATAAAAGCAATACCAATGCGATAGGCTACTTCCATCAGAATATGTTTAAATACATCGATGGATGCAGAGTTCCAGACCATGGTTGGGATGTTATTGTTGATGGAAAAGATGGAAAAATCTATGTAGAAATGAAGAATAAGCACAATACTATGAATTCTTCATCTACACAGAAGACTTATATGAGAATGCAAAACCAAATTCTTACCGATGATAACTGTATCTGTATGCTCGTTGAAGCCATAGCACCAGTTTCGAGGGATATTTCTTGGGGTGTGTCGCTTGATGGCACGAGCATAAAGAACGAGCGAATTCGTAGAGTATCGATGGACAGGTTCTATGAGATTACTACTGGCATCGACGATGCCTTTTACCATATGTGTCTTCAACTTCCAAAGACTATTAAGAAGTTAATTTCCGAAAAAATAATAAAGACAGTTGGCAAAGATACTGTCATTGATGAACTCAGAGAAAAACATCCAGACACGTTGACGGCTCTTTATTTGTTGGCTTTCAGTACATATGAAGGCTTTGACAAAATTACGCAAGACGCAACTTCTGAATAATATCGTTAGTTAATAGACTACTTCGAGTCGACTTCGTACCATTGGATTAGGTTAATTACTTTTTCAGCTATTTTTGTGTCTGTTTTTGTTTACTTGATGTAGTTGTGTGCTTATTGTAAAACTACTCATGTCCATATCGCTGAAGTCGGCTTCTTTCATTGACGAAAACCGCTTTAATCAATAAGATAGTTCTTTCTTGCTGATATAAAATAACCTTAACTTCTTCGAGCTTATCGGCATCATACGACATCAACGTAGTTCGAAATGTGTCCGCCAAAGGGAGCCAAATCGAATTTTAAGACTTCAACAAGTATAGTTGAGGTCTTTTTTTTATTGTTTTTGCGGTTATACATTTCTAATAACGCGGAATAGGTGAGATAATAATGACTATGAACAATACTTATTGCGATGGTATGTGGGCTAGATTTCTTTCTAGTCAATGTCTGCGGGATGATTTTAAGAGCAGCCCAAAGAGTAATGACTTAAAGGACATTTTTAACTTTGCTTATGGCTTGGCGGATGACGCTGAAGATTTTGAGCAGCGATTTCCAGTGATTGCGCATATTGATCTTTATGGACATACTGCTGTAGACGGCTACTCATATGTTCGGCTGGTAAAAAATGAATTGCCAGAGATAAGAACGTTAGCGGAAGAGCGACAAGAAGTTGGCGTCGTTAAGCAGATAGATGATTTGATGAGGTTTATAAAACTGGGCGTCAATAGCGTAGATGGCGATGTAGTTTTATTGATATTTGATGGTATGTAAAACAATAAAAACCAACTCCTCAATAAAAAATTACCACCTCATCACGGGGTGGTAATTTTATGTAGCCTCTGGTTATCGTAGAATGAATAGTCCTGCGGCAACTAATGCTAGGGTGGCGATAACACCTAAGAAGGCATTAAATCCTGTGTTTGCGAGTAGACCGCTTACAGCATCCTGAGGCTTATTAGCTGGATTATGAGCGGCAGCTGACGGATTTCCAGGCTGAGGCTGCGGCTGTGGTTGTGGCTGAGGCTGTGGCTGTGGTTGACCCGCCCTAGGAATCGCTGATGTGTCAATAGCCAGAGTACCGCTAAATGTAGCTGAAGCTGTTCCGAATGTTACGCTTCTGGTCCAAGAGGTATTCAGGATAGGGGATGCTCCGCTGGCTGGCAGTGATAGTAGCTGAATATTTCCAGGAGTTGCTGTGCTGTTAATGACGTCTGCTGAGTTGGTCACGGAAACTACGTTTCCTGCCAAATCCTTTAATGGCGAAGCAAATGATTTGTCGTTAGGCTTAACACTAGGCTGTTGATCCTCAAGGTTCAGTGAAGTTATGGCGGGGCAGCCATACACACATAACTTAGTAGTCAGTGGGCTTATGTCTGCAATCTTATTTCCCTTAAGAGACAGAGTCTTTAGTGCTATCATGTCCTCTGACAATGGGCTTATGTCTGCAATCTTATTTCCCTCAAGTGATAGATCCTCTAGGCTCGACATGTCCTTTAGTGGACTTATGTCTGTAACCTTGTTTCCGTTAAGAGACAGAGTTTTTAGTGAAGTTAGATTAGCTAGTGGACTTATGTCTGTAATTAAGTTGTTGTCTAACGACAAGTGTCTAAGACTCGTAGCATACCCTAGACCTGTTAAATCAGTGATGTTTAAGCCATTTAAGTTAAGGTCGTAGTCAAAGTTGTTGCTTTGGCTGTTGCCCGATATGCCACCAAGATACCTCATCTCTCCCTCTCTAATCGCTTGATCGTCCGTACGAGGTATACCGGTTATTTCTGCCAACCTTTTGTTAATCTCCTTACGTAAGTTTCGGTCTGGCATATTAATTATTTTATTAGAGGGTTCTTCAAAATACGTACGAACATAGTCAATTGACATAGTTGCTGGGAAGTCGTCAGCAGCACCCACAGAGTTATGTGCGTCATTCCATGGAGCGTCAATGTAGTTACCGCCGATGGCTAAGTTAAGTCGTAAGAAGAACCCTTCATTAAACGGACCACAAGGTTTTCCTGTAGAGTTTGAGTCCTTAAACTCGGTAATTGTGTGGTGTAGCTCTCCGTCAATGAAGTATTCCAGCTTACATTCTGACTTCTTAACGCCGTACGTGTGCCACTCGGTAGTGTCGAGGGTGTCGAACTTGGTTGATGGAATAACGCCTTGGCGGCTTCTGTGACCTCCAGGTTGACCGGCTGGCGTATTTTTATCTCGCCAGTGTGCATCAGAAGCAGCAAATTTGTGGTTAGAGCCTTTTGCTTCTACGATGTCAATTTCACCGCTGTTAGGCCAGTCTCCGTATTTCTTCATTGAAGGACTCATCCAAAAACCAGGCCAAGTACTTTTGTTCTTTGGCATTTTTATGCGAGCTTCAAAGTAGCCTCTATTTATCCATACATGACCAGCACTAGGTCTCGATTCTACAAATCCAGAAGTGAAGTCTCCGGTTTTGGTGTTACCTGTACAGGTCTTTCCTGGTTTGTATAAACCAACCAAGTTTAAACTACCATTCCTGACATTTACGTTTTCTTCCTCGGACGTGTAACAGTTTTGGACTTGCTGGTTTTCATCCTTCCAGCCGCCGGTGTAATAGTTCCATTTTTTTGTATCTAATGACGTGCCGTTAAATTCATCACTGAGTTCCGGATACAGTACGTAGTTATCAGAGTCTGCTGGCGGGTAAGGGCTTCCCACACCTTTGGCGTTGTCCATTGGCAGGGTAAATAACGCCCCACCAACAACAACACCGACAGTCATTACCGCAGTTACTATTTTAACTTTTGTATTTAAAAAACGTCTTTTTATTAACATTTTTTGTTTTCTCCCAAATATTTTTTATACATCGCTAGTGTAACAATAAGCGGAATAAAAGTAAAGAATATTATGTATCTATTTTAACAACAGAGCTGTGGAAATGCTGAATACTGAGGTTTTAAGCTGAAATAAAAAAATTGTCACCCCGTAATGAGATGACAATTTTCCTGTAAACACCTAAGCTAATTAGCGATTAATCGTTAGGTTTATTGACTTTAGAGAATTGATGTTAGAAACTGCTCTTAGGTCGAAGACAGAGTTGTTCTTAAGAGATAAAGTCTTAAGGTTTTTAGCTGCCTCTAAGCCTGTTAAATCGTGAATCTTTTCTGCTTCTGATGTGTTGTCGGCTGCATCTAAGTTAAGGTCTGTCAATTTTTCCAACTCTACGTCAGTAATTTTTTGATCGTCTTTACGATTAGTGCTAAGTACTGTCGACAATTTTTTATTAAGTTGAGTGCGCAAATTATTATCTGGCACGTTTATTTCCTTAGCTGTTCGCCTTTCGTATACGCGGACATAGTCAATTGACATGGTTGCTGGGAATGACTTTGGATATTTAGCTAGGGCGTTGTAGGCGTTTGACCATTTACTGCCTTTGCCGTCAATGTAGTCACCGCCGATTGCTAAGTTAAGTCGCAAGAAGAATGGTTGATCAAACGGACCATAAGGCGCGTTTGCTGCGTTTGGCTGATCGAATCCGTTGACAGTGTGGAACTTTACGCCGTCAATGTAATACTCCAATTTTCCTTCAGTCCATTTTACGCCGTAAGTGTGCCACTGAGTAGTGTCTTTAAATCCAGCTGGCAAATCCTTGCCTTGAGCATGTTTTTTATTGTATGTTGAAAGTCCCCAGTGAGCGTCTGCTGCCGCGTAATCTAAGTTAGAACCTTTAGTCTCTACGATGTCAATTTCACCACTGCGAGGCCAACTGCCGTATGTAGGTTTATCAGGACTCATCCAAAAACCAGGCCAGGTGCTCTTATTATTTGGCATTTTTATGCGAGCCTCGATGTAGCCGTAAGTCCAAGATTTCTTACCCTTCGTTTCTACGAATCCAGAAGTGAAGTTGCCGCTTTTTTCATTTCCTTTGCAACGCGCACCAGGCTTGTATAGTCCTACTAAGTTTAGACTGCCGTTTTTAACATTCACATTTTCTTCACTTCTACTGTAGCAACTCTGGACGTTATTAGCGCTCCATCCGCTGCCGTATATATTCCAAGAATCTTTATCTAACGATGTGCCATTAAACTCGTCACGCCAAACAGGTTCTGTGTTCCAATGAGTACTATCATTTAATGGATAATCATCGCTGACGACACCCTTAGCTTGTCCAGTCGGCAAGGTAAGTAGTGATCCACCAATGAATAGTCCAGCGGCTATTACTCCAGTTAATATTTTAACTTTTGTATTTAAAAAGCGTTTTCTTATTAACATACACCTCCTTAGATTTAAGTATAAAAATTCATTATAACAATAAGTGTAATAAAAGCAAAAGCGAAACAGATAAAGTATATAGTTTTTTGTTGTATTTTATACAATTATGCTTGTAAAAAATATTCAGCGATGATATTGTGAATGCGTAAACTAAATTAAAAATACAAACATGTATGGGGGGGAACAAAAATGGGTGTTTCTTATACTAAATTAGCCAGTGTTGTGGCTGTGGCTGCTGTCGTTGGAGCGGTGGTATTCCACTCGCCAGTTAATGCTGCACCAGCTACATTTACTTGGACGGGCGCAACTGGTGATAGTAAAATGTCAACCGCTGGTAACTGGAAAGAAGGTGCAGTGCCAACAGCAGGTTCTAAGTTGGTATTTGAGTGTGTTCCGGAGGTTAATGGTCATGGTGTTAATGGAGCACTTCGGAACGATTTAACAGTAGCTTTTTATGGATTAGAAACTAAAAAGCTGGACAGTCTTCCTGCTGGTAAGGTGTGCACCCACTATATTATTGATAAGATGCAATTTACGCCAGATGCTGAATTTACTGGTGGCCATACCAGTATGAATGATAAAGACAGGTATAAAACACCGTTTGTTAGTATTGACATCGTCACTGGTTTGTCAAACATGAAATCGAATGGATTTGAGGGTTTCCTTGTTAATAAGAAATAAAAGAATTACGACCACCTGGAACTAAGCCGTTATGAGGTTGCTAATGCTGGATGTAATAAGCTGGATTATTATGTAGAAGCTGCAGAAAAAATTGTCGGAGAAAATGCTAGTGTGTTGCTACAGGGCGCTAATAATATCTTGGTTAAAAATAAAGGTCAGTTAGGGGTTTATCATAAGATCAATGAGACAAGTGCCAGTAAAATTACTTTTGAAAATGGTGCAACGATTTCTCATGGACTACATTGTATAGCCACTAACGTTGAGGCTGGTCCAGACGTAACGACTGTTTTGTCTGGTGATATTGTACTTAACGGTGATGTTGAATTTAGGCTAGAGTCGAATGTTACTATAAAGATCACAGGAAAACTTAGCGGTCCTGGTAGGTTAATTGCTCATAGAGATAATGAAGGTACTATATTGGTTGAGTCTTCAAACAATACCAGCAGCCGCACCCCGAATGGTCTGTACGGTAATGCTCATGAGCCTAAATTAATAAAATTAGACGGCGAAAAACCTAATGAGGTTTTGACTGTTAAAAAAGGTGAAACAGTTTTACTAAATGGTAGTCGTTCGATGAATGTTTATGAAGGCGGTGTAATCAACGGTAACATTACTGGGGGCGAGTTTAATGTATACGGTGTTGTTTCTCTGGGCAACAACTCACCAAGTAAAAATACTATGAGATTTTTCGTGCTACATGATACCGGTGTTTATAAGGTGAAAATTCTAAATAAAGATCATTATGACCAGATTGTTGCAGAAGGCGTCAGTCTTGTGAATGGTAGATTAGACTTGACATACTTAGAGGGTGGTGTCATTAAGAAGGGTGATACCTTTACAATCATTGATAATAAAGGCTCTTACCCTATCGAAGGAAGCGCAATGTTTAAGGACTTACCAGAAGGTGCAGAAGTAACTGTAGGTGGCGCAATTTTCAAGATTAGTTATGTTGGTGGTGACGGTAATGATATTGTACTGACAGCACTGAATGACTCGGTAGCTCCAAAAGATCCAAAAGCTCCAAAAGTTCCAAATACAGGTGGTGAAAAATTGGCTGTTAACTTGATTGGCGCTATAGCTGGAGTAGCTTCAGCGGCGGCATTGCTGATTGTAGCAAAGCGAAAAAGCTTTAATAAAAAATAAAATAAACCAAAATTAAAAGCGGGACAGACGCGTCGTAAGCAGTTTGATGCAGGGCGTGTCTGTTTACCGCAGTAAAAAACAGACAATGATACAAAGAGAACGAAAAATTAATCGCAGTTTGCAGACGCCATTAAGAGCGAGGGGGCGAGTGACTATACCTCGGCGTGGATTGGCAAGTAATGTTGTCGCTAATACTGTCAGCAATGTGAATACGAAGAACATTGTGGACGTTGTGCGCACTTCCGCACCAGCCAAGGTGAGGCCGACCCAGCAATCCAAGATGAGGCCGACCCAGCAATATGCGAAAAAACCAATAAATCATGCACGAATTAATAAAAGATTAGCTCGTTCGGCTCGCCTGTTAATTATTTGTAAAAAATCAATAGCTAACGGCTGTCGTGATGATAAAAGAAAGCGCACCAAGCGGTATTTACAAAATATTTTAGGTAGCAACTTTTGTAAAAAAGTACCTAGTTTTGCGGCTTCTGCTCTTTTGATAATCTCGATATATTCGTTTGCTGACTCCTGGCTGCTTAATAATCGAATAAAAAACGCTATAAATGCGACGCCGGTAGCTGCACGTAGCGATAATCTGGATGATCGAAAAAATAGTGAAGGCAAAGACGAGACCAAAGTGTCTGATGATGCTATTGCCAAATATAAGGTTGCTGCAGATTTGCCGCGAGTCATTACCATTGAGAAGTTGGGGGTTAAGGCTAGGGTTTTGCAGATGAACGTCAATTCGGATGGCTCAATGCAGTCTCCTATAAATATTTTTGATGCAGGATGGTACACTGGTAGCGTTAAGCCAGGTCAGCCAGGGGCATCTATTATTGTCGGACATGCGTCGGGTACAACTTTGGGCGGAGTTTTTAATAAGCTAGAGACTTTGAATGCCGGTGATACGATTAGTGTCGAGCGTGGCGACGGTAAAATACTGCGCTATCAGGTAGTAAAAAAACAAACAGTTAAATTGTCCGATGTGGATATGAATAGTTTTATTCGGCCAGCTGATGGTGTATCTGAGGGTCTGAATTTGATGACATGTGCAGGAGAATGGATAAAAAATTCTCAAACTCGTAATAGCCGAGTAATGATATTTACTAAGCGGATTTAAGTTGTCTGATGTTATAATTTATACATGGAAACATTGCCAGATCACGATAAATTATTAACCGACAGAGCCTTGCAGTGTGCGGCGACGGAGCTAAACGTTGATTTATCTGAATTACAGATCACGCCAGTAAGTGGCGGCTTCTCGCTTAATCGTCGAGCGTTAGTGTCGTCTGGTGATCGAACAATTTTCGTTAAAGAAGTTGATGCTAATTTATTGTCGGATGAGGGCGAGCGGGAACTAGGCTGGCTAAAAAAAGATTATGCAGTAACGCGTTTGTTACAGAAAACTTATCCGCAATATGTTGCTGATTGGACTGAATTGGCTGATGATGGTTACGTGTTGATGACGAGCAGTTACGCTTCGTCGGACGGGTGGTTGTGGCAACCTCCGACGGATAACTCTGTCGCGGAACGTTATATTTCGACGGTGATAACCGCGGTTCGAGAGTTGGAAAAAATAAAATTGCCGCAGGAGTTGATTGAAGAATTGCAACTACAACCGTTTGCGGCGAGAGAGCTTGGCTTAGATGATGGGATTGATCAGATTATTGCTGACGCTGATATTCGTCGTCGATTGATTAATAACTATCAAAAACTATTGCCAAATCAGTTGGAGATTAATAAGCGGCGTTGTCAGGCTATAATTGAGCTGTTAGAAAAGCGCGATGAGTTGATTGATATTTCGGTGCGCGCTAAAGAATTTGCCAAGCAGACGGAAGATTGCTTTAATCATTCGGATGTTCGTAGTGATAATTTGGCATTTAATCCGCAAACTGGCGAGTTGAAGTTGGTTGATTGGAACTGGGCTTCCTATGTGCCCCAGGGATCTGGTGCGACAGAATTTCTGGTTGATATGGCGCGTCATGGTCATGATGTAACATCGTGGCTAGGTGAGTTGAATGTGGAAATGTTGGCGTCATTTGTCGGATTTTTCCTTACGCGTAGCCTCAAGCCACCACTCAAGCCGGGTGATAATCTTCGTCAAATGCAAGCGCTATCAGCGGCTGCTGCTTATGATTTACTGCGATCTATGTAAAGAAATCATAAATGTAAATAATACAATGTACTTTCATTGACAGACGCTATATATCGCGTGTATATTCAATATTAAGCACTACATATGGTGTTT
>QWCT01002669.1_pt1 | contig 11758 bp, 11 predicted proteins | sample 1972681 | NCBI WGS metagenome assembly QWCT01 (sample SAMN09866701, study PRJNA288562) | Human oral metagenome isolate pre3_saliva, whole genome shotgun sequencing... | isolation source: mouth | host: Homo sapiens | place: USA: California | reverse complement strand
GCCCCCCATGACTTCGACTTCAATTTCTTGATAACCTGATTTCTGACGAGCGTGGCCGCTTACCTTTTCATGCTCTGCAAAGAACCACCAAGCAATAAAGACAACCACAAGTAAACAAACAATACTAATCAACAATCCAAACATGGAATCTCCTTCTTTCTATTATATACAATTGCAATGAATCGTTTTTAATCTCGTTTAAGCATTACAGTAAAAGCTTCACTCGGAATTTCAACATTTCCAAATTTCTTCATTCGCTTTTTACCACGTTTTTGTTTAGCCAGCAATTTCTTCTTTCGAGAAACATCACCACCATAAAGATAGCCCGTCACATCTTTTCGATAAGCTGAAATGTTTTCGCGCGCAATGAATTTTCCACCGATTGCCGCTTGAATTGCCACTTGGAAGTTTTGCCGCGGAATCACCTCTTTCAATTTTGCAGTAATTTCGCGACCCATTCGCAAACTCTCTGAACGGTGACACATCACTGAAAGCGCATCAACCATTTCACCCGCAACATAAAAATCTACTCGTACTAAATCTTCTGCTAAATAATCCCAAAGCTCATAATTAAATGAACCGTAGCCAGATGTAACACTTTTAAGTTGATCGTAAAAATCGGTCAAAAGATTCGCAAGCGGCGCTTCAAAAGAAATCAAAACACGTTCATCGATATAGCTCAAATTCTTCTGTAAACCACGCTTTGAAACGATTAATTGAATTACCGCACCAACATAATCTTTTGGCACCACAATTTCGCCCTTAATCCACGGCTCACGAATTTCAGAAATTCTTGTTTGATCTGGTAAATCAGCTGCGCTCTTAATATCTAATTCTTCACCCGTTGTTAAAATTACATGATAGTCAGTTGAAGGGTTAGTAATCACTAGATCTAGATTATATTCTCGTTCCAAACGCTCACGAACAATATCCATATGAAGAAGTCCAAGAAAACCAATTCGTATACCAAAGCCCAAAACTGGCGAATTTTCTGGCTCAAACTGTAATGCAGAATCGCTCAAACTTAGCTTTTCAACTGCATCTTTCAAATCTTGGTAATCTTCGTTCGAAACTGGGAAAAATCCCGCATAAACAAACGGCTGAACATTCTGATATCCCGGTAAAGGTTCGTTGGCGGGGTTTTTCGAAAGTGTTACAGTATCACCAACCTTCGCCTCGCGCGTAGTTTTCAAGTTTGTCACGATGTAGCCAATTTCTCCAGCCCCCATTTTATTGTATGGCGTCATTTTTGGCTGAAGCTTACCAATTTCGAGCGCTAAGCCTTTTGAATCGGTTGCCATCATTTTAATTTCATCACCCTTTTTCAATTCACCTGAAAAAATCCGGACATACAAAATTACACCGCGATAATCATCATAATAACTGTCAAAAATCAAAGCTTTTAGTGGTTTCATCAAATCTCCTTTGGTGATGGTATGTTTGAGCTTGAATTCCCTGTGAAGCATCTACAACCAAAATCGCACCCTCACAAGCTTGAAGTGAGCGCGAAACTTCATAAGAAAAATCCACGTGTCCTGGGGTATCAATTAAGTTTAGCTCAACACCTTTCCAATTCATTGTTACTGGAGCAAGCTTAATAGTGATTCCTTTTTCCCGCTCCAAATCCATCGAATCCAAAAGCTGCGATTTCATGTCACGTTTTTGAACTGTACCTGTAATCTCCATCATTCGATCAGCTAAAGTTGATTTACCGTGATCAATGTGCGCGATAATACAAAAATTTCTAATATTTTTTAAATCCATAAACTTTCAATATTTTAACATATTTATAATAGTTGAGCAAATTTTTATTTAATCTTAATCTGTACAAAGAATATTTTCTTAACTTGCGCAATTATTGGATCGGCTTCTTTAAGTTTTAATAATTTTGCAGCCAAAACATAAACAGCAGAACTCACGGCTCCGATAAATACGAATTTTGGAAATATCGAGAAGAATCGTAAATCTGAGCCCAAAAGAGGCATCTTTGCCACCAAAAGATAACACACAAAACCAGAAAAAGCACTTGCAACGAACATTCGCCCAACCCCTAAAACAAATTGTGCGTCAAAAAGTCCATCAATTCTTTTGCGCATCAAAAATAGCAAAATTGCAATTTCAAGAACCGCACCGATCGCTTGAGCCCAAGCTAAACCGTAAGCACCAAATTTAAAAATTAAACTGAAGACTATCGCCAAAACGATATTTAAACCAATCGCAACTAGTGAGATATAGAATGGCGTTTTTGTATCTTCCATTGCATAAAAACTCCTTGCTGCAATATGATAAATCGAACGCGCAAAAATTGAAAGAACAAGAACCCCCAAAAGTCCAGCAATTAAATCATCACCACCGTTTTTAATAAAGCTTACAATGTAGCCACGCAAGAAAAAGAACAAAACCGAAACTGGCAAAGCCAAGAAGATAATCATTCGAAGAGCGGCTTGTAAATCTTTTCGAAATAGGTCTTTTCGCCCAATTGCTAATCTTTCAGTTAAATTCGGGAAAAATGCTGTAGAAATCGCAACACCAATTAAGTTCACTGGCATCATTTGAAGGGTTAAGCTCTGCGAATATGCACGCACCGTTCCCGAACCCATTCGGCTGGCCATATTAGTTTCGACAATTGAATTAACATAATCCAAACCTTGATCCATTGAGCGTGTTGGCAATAGTTTCATAACCTGTTGAAAGCCTCTATTTCGCCAAAAAATTCTAAATTGATATTTAAAGTCAACACCAATTAGTCCAATTGCCGCAATCAAAAGCTGGAGAACAGACCCGAAAGCCACACCAATCGCAACACCCATGATTCCACCTTCGAAAACCTGAACGCCAAAAATATTTATACCATTCGTAAAAAATACTGTTCCAATAATAATACCAATATTATAAATTGCTGGCGCAAGAGCCGAAAAAGTAAACCTTCCTATAGCTTGTTGAATACTTGTAAGTACTGTCGCAATAGCAAAAAGAAAGGGATTGATTGCAATCACACGCATCATTGAAATTGCCAAAGATCGCGAAGATTCACTTAGTCCTGGCCCAACAATATATTTAACTAGAGGTTCAGCAAAAATAATAATCAAAACTGAGGTTATAAGTGTTAACAGGGCTAATAAATTAAGAACACTTGTGCTTAATTCCCATGCAGATTTTTTATTTCGATTCGCCATTCGCTGATTGAATACAGGAATAAACGTAACGCTTAATGCACCCGAAACCAAAATAAAAAACATGAAATCAGGAATTGTAAACGCAACCGTATAAGCATCAATTCCATCAGGGTAAGAATCTAGATAATACGAGTTTAACAACCTGTCACGCAAAAAGCCCAACAAGCTCGACAAAAGAGTCGAGCTCGCAAGAATGATCGCTGCAAATTTAACCGTTAACCGCGAATTTGCTTTCGAAACAATAGATCGAACTTTAGATTTCATAATTAATCGTGAAGTTTTGCTTCCTTAGGCAATTTAGCATCTTTCAAAATTTCTGCAACCTCTTTTTCGTCTAGAGTTTCTTTTTTAAGAAGCGCGTCCGTTAAAGCTTTAAGCGGTTTCTTATTCGCTTTAAGAACAGCTGCGGCACGTTCAACAGCTTCTTTAATTAACTTAGCGATTTCAGCATCAATTTTTTCTGCTGTTTTTTCAGAATATGGTCGTTCACGAGTCATCTTATCAAAGAACATTCCTGAATTTTCCTCATGAAATACTTGGTCGAGTAGATCTTCACCCATTCCAAATTCAATAACCATATTACGTGCGATATCCGTTGCATTTCGAAGATCGCTTGAAGCGCCTGTTGAAATTCCAGCCTCGCCATAAATCAACATTTCAGCCTGACGCCCACCCATTGCGCGCGCCAAGATATCTTTATATTCGAAAATATTTGTATAGCTTCGATCTTCTGGCGGCAAGAACCATGTTACACCACCGGTTCCACCACGCGGAATAATCGTAACCTTATGAACTGGATCTGAATCTGGTAAAACATGTCCAACAACAGCGTGGCCAGCTTCGTGCCAAGCAGTAGTTTCGCGCTCTAGATCGCTCATTACTTTTGATTTTCGTTCTGGGCCGATGGCTACTTTTTCGAAAGCCTCTGTGAGATCATCGTTAGTAATAACATCTCGGTTATTTCGAGCTGCCAAAATAGCTGCTTCGTTCGCAATATTCGCAAGATCGGCACCAGCAGAACCAGCTGTCTTTTTAGCAAGCGCATTTAAATCTACTGAATCATCAACTTTTTTATTCTTGAAATGAACTTTTAAAATTGCCAAACGATCTTTTCTTTCAGGAAGAGCAATTTCAACGCGACGATCAAATCGACCAGGTCGCAAAAGAGCTGGATCAAGAACATCGGCACGGTTCGTTGCTGCAAGAACAATAACACCGGTATCTTTTTCGAAACCGTCCATTTCAACCAAAATTTGGTTCAAAGTCTGTTCGCGTTCATCATGACCGCCACCCATTCCTGAACCGCGTTTTCGACCGACAGCGTCAATCTCGTCAATAAAGATAATCGCAGGCGCATTCTTTTTAGCTTTCGAAAATAGATCTCGAACGCGTGAAGCACCGACACCAACAAACATTTCCATAAATTCTGAACCAGAAATCGAAAAGAAAGGAACTTTAGCTTCACCAGCAACTGCACGAGCAAGCATTGTTTTACCAGTTCCTGGATTTCCAACCATCAAAACACCACTTGGAATTTTCGCACCCATTTTTTGATATTTTTTAGGATCTTTTAAGAAATCAACAACTTCATACAAATCTTGTTTCGCATTTTCATTTCCGGCAATATCTTCAAATTTAATCTTTTTCTTATCATCGCCATAAATTTTTGCTCGAGATTTTCCAAAGTTCATAGCTTGCGAATTCTGGCCGTTTGCTGAACGCATCATTAACATCAATAAAGCTACAATCGCAATAACTGGAACAATCATAATTGCCAAATTCCATAAAATCTCTGAAGTATTATCTGCTGGGAAAACATTAACAGTAGTCTTTCCTTTTTCAAGACCTTGTTCATAAATTGTACCAGCTTCTTTTACAGATTTTTCAGTTGGTTTTTTCTCACCTTTTTTAGTAACTTTTACATCATTTCCTTGAATTTCAATTTTCGAAATTTCGCCCTTATTAGCACGAGCAATCACATCTGAAATCGGAACATCTTTCAATCTAGCTGAGAAAAAATTCTGGCTAGACCAAAATACGCCTAAAATAATTGCGATAACAATCGCCCAAAAAAAAGTATTTCCCGCCCGTTTCGCAAAATTATTCTTCTTATTATCTTTCATTCTGTCCTTTCTCATATTCAACTCCTTCTATTTTAGCAAATTTTTAAAGCATTTTCAAATAAAGTGATTTTTCTATTTCACTTTAAAAGAATTCAAACTCATCTCTATAAAACTTAACTTCTCGCCCACTCAAAATTTGAGTTTTTGAACCATTTTTAAAAGTTCGAATCGCTTGCAAAAAAATCGCAATTTGTTTCGAAAGTGGAATTTTACCAGATTGAATTCGCATAATCTCACGCAAAATTTCCATACAAACTTCATCAGAATTATTTCGAAAAAAATTTCGCTCAAATTTTCTTCCATCACCAATTTTCGATAAAATATCGTTAGTAATTTCTTCAATTTCACGCTTAATTTTAATCTGTTTTTGCCAAATCTCAAAGATCTTATTTAAGTTTTCTTCACTAAAATTTATTTTTTTACGAATTCGATTGCGTGCATACTTTTCACTTAAATTTGTTAAATCTTCACACCATTTCAAACCTTTTTCTTGCGCTTTGTTAAGAATTTCCGCTTTCGAAAACTTTAAAAACGGCCGCTTAATATTTGGTGAATCAAAACAGGCAATCGCTCGCCAACCTCCGCCACGATTTAAGTTCAGAACAAAAGTTTCGGCCAAATCATTCTTGTGATGTGCTGTAAAAATTTCAGCATTCTCTCTTTTAGCCAGTGCTTTTAAAAAATCGTATCTTGCTTTTCTTGCTTTTTCTTCGCTAGCATTCTCCCCAAGAAAACCTCTTTTAAACTCAAATCTCAAGTTATTTTCATTCGCAAACTTTCGCACAAACTCTAAATCTCGCATGCTTTCTTTGCCGCGAATTCCATGTTCAAAATGTGCAATTATTAGATTATCCTCAACCCACTTTAAGCCATTCTTTTGTTTAAAAAAGTCAATCAAAAAATCCACCAAAACAATCGAATCAACCCCGCCAGAAACTGCCACAAGAATTTTTTTCATATACTTATTTTACCATACTTGCGTTTTGAAATTGATTATGTTAAAATTTATACAATGAAAAATGGTGGGAACAGTTCGAAAATTAAAGAAGTAAAATTCGAAAAAACGATAAAATTTACAGCTGAAAGCATTATTGAAAATGCCTTAAATTTGCACGCAACCGATGTTCATATTGAGCCTCGCGAAAATTCAGTTTTGGTGCGTTTTCGAATTGGCGGCGTTCTAAAAAATATGAGCAAAATCTCAAAAAAAGATTTTCCAAAAATAACTAAATATTTCAAGTCCTTAGCTGGTCTTAATTTTAGCGAGAAAACTTTTCCACAATCATCGACAATTCATTACGGAGAAGCTCGAATTCGAATTTCGACAACACCAGTTTTTTTGGGTGAAAAAATCACTCTCCGTTTAATGCGTGCGCGAAAATACGTTCGAAAACTTAACGAAATTGGGCTTTGGGGTGAAAATCTTCGTGCCGTAGAGCAAATTCTTCGCCAACCACGAGGTATTGTTTTTACTGTTGGCGATGGAAGCAATACAACAAACTTCTCAATTTTAAACGAATTAAATTCCTCTGAAAAGAATATTGTAACAATCGAAAAAACAATCGAAAAAACAATTACCGGAATCAACCAAACCGAAATTAACCCTAAAATTGGCTTAAGTTATTTCGAAATGACTAAATCCGCCCTAAGCCAGAATCCAGATATTATATATATCGATAACATAAACGATAGAAAAACGGCCGAACTTATTTTCGATTCTGCAATGCGCGGAAAATTCATCATCGCTAGCGTTCCTGTTCGTAAAACTAGCGAGGTTATTCCGTTTTTAAATCACCTCGGAATTGAACCGTTCCTAATTATTGCGAATGTTCTTGGGATTATTTCACAAACACTAATGCGAACCATTTCTAAAAAATCTACCACTAATGTAAAAATCTCAAAAGAAGAGTCATCATTAATCTTGCAAGAATTTAATATTTCTCCACTTCGAATTCACCAACTCGAAAAAGATTTCAAGAATGAGAAATACCCAAATAATAGCCTCGCAACTTCGTCAAATTCAATTCTTAATCTCCCATCAATTAAGAAAAACATCTCGCCCGAGATTGCCTTTTCCGGAACAACTGGAATTTTCGAAGTTCTAAGTTTACTCGAAGGTAAAATTTCAAAAGAAATTAAAGAGTTAATCCCCGTAAATCCAAGTTCTGTTGAAATTGAAGAGATTCTTTCTATAAATAATTTTGTCAATTTACGAACTGATGGCCTTCTAAAAGTTCTTCAAAAAGAAACCGTTCTATCTGAATTAATGCGTAGAACTGGATTTTAACCAATAAATCTGCTAAAATTATAAATTATGTTAATCCTAGCTTCGAATTTATCTAATACTCCAGTAATGAGCCTACAAACCGGTTCTCAGCTTGCAAGAACAGGTAGAGCAATCATCGACCCTTCGAATCTTCAAATTTTAGCCTACGAGCTAAAAGCGAATACTTTTTTAAATCAAGAAATGTTGGTTCGCATTGCTGATATTCGCGAGCTCTCGAGAGTTGGTTTTATTGTTGATTCTGGTGAAGATTTTATTCTGCCAGATGACGTATTTAAAATTAAAGAAATTCTTGATCTAAATTTTAATCTATTGGATTTAAGAGTGGAAGATGAGAAGAAACGTAAAATTGGTAAGATTATTGACTACACAATTAGCCTTTCGAATTTTTCTGTTCAACAATTAATCGTTAAACGTCCATTCATAAAATCTTTTAGCGATCCAACACTTACAATCCACCGCTCGCAAATTATTGAAATTAACGATAATAAAATCGTAATTCAGAGCGAAGAAGAATCTGTTCCACAAAAAAGTGCCGAAAAAACTGAGAATTTTGTCCCAAATTATGTTAATCCATTTCGAGATTAAAATTCATCTTTAGAAAGTGCCCTCTTAATTTCGTCATACGAAAACCCTTGTCGCGCTAAATATGCGACAAGTTTTTTTTCGTCAGCGTATTTTTTGGCTTTTTTTGCAATTATTTTTTGAATTTCTTCCGAATCATTACGCTTTGAACTTGCTAAAATTTGTTCGATAATTTCGTCTGAAACACCTTTCGAAAATAATTCAGATTTTAATTTTTTAATTGAACTTCCTTTTCTTTGATTTCGATTTTCAATCCAAAATTTTGCAAATTTAAAATCATCAACATAACCTTTCTCAATCAATCTTTGCAAAGCTTGTTCTGCTGAAACTTTTGAAACTCCTTTTTTCTCATAAAATTCACCCGTTTTTTTATTTCGAAGCTTTCGATTTAGCGTTTTTCTCCACAAATAATCACGAATTTCCTTTTCAGAATGTGGCCGCATCAAACAATAATTAAGCCCAAGAGCATATAATTTTCCAAATTCACTCTGTTGTTCGAGATTTAAAATTTCATCTTCTGAAAATTTTGCACCAATTTTAACATTTAGTTGAGTTAATTGAAAAATATCCAAAGAAAAACGATATTTTCCATTTACAAAAATATTAGCACGATTTGGATTTTTAACTGCTTGTTTTATATCTGTAATCGTGAAATAGCCATCTTTAAAAACGTCTTCTTTTCGAAAACTTTTTTTTACAACTTTTTCTTTAAAATCATTTTGATCGAAAATATCTAAAGCCATAATTAAAAGCATTTTCCAAGAATTTCATGTTCAACTGCTAGATCTAGAATATCACCCGTTTTCGAAATACCTTCATTATACATAATGTCAAATTCAGCAATTCTAAACGGTGCCGCAATCTTATTTTTAACAATTTTAACCTTTGTACGGTTACCAATTATATCGTCGCCACTTTTAATTTGTGCAGTTCGACGGATATCGGCACGTACCGACGCATAAAATTTAAGCGCATTACCACCAGTTGTGGTTTCAGGATTACCAAACATCACACCAATTTTCATTCGAATTTGGTTAATGAAAATCACAGTCGCTTTTGATTTATTGATAATTCCGGTAAGCTTTCGAAGCGCTTGCGACATTAATCGAGCCTGAAGACCCATATGTGCATCACCCATGTCGCCATCGATTTCAGCTTGTGGAACTAACGCCGCAACAGAGTCAACAACGATCAAGTCAACAGCATTTGAACGCACTAGAGTTTCAGTAATTTCAAGAGCTTGTTCACCATTATCAGGCTGTGCGACAAGCAAATTCTCAGTATCAACGCCGAGTTTCTTTGCGTAAGCTGGGTCAAGTGCATGTTCCGCATCGATGAAAGCTGCAGTTCCACCTTGCTTTTGAATTTCAGCAATCGCATGAAGTGTTAGAGTAGTTTTTCCTGAACTTTCTGGTCCACATAAATAATTCTCCTTAAAATAATACCTTTATTTTAACACTTTTTAATAAAACGTTCAAGGTTATTTTTATATTTATCTTTAATATGCTATAATAAAAACATGAAGAAAAAGTCTGGTTTTACACTTATCGAGATTTGTGTTGTAATTGTTTTTTTAATTGCAGCAGGTATAATTCTTACTATCCAGCGTTTCGAACTACTATCAGTTCAACGCGATCAAACTCGTAAGCTAGCAATTAATGAAATTTATTACAATCTCGAGGAAGTCTATTATAAGAAAAACGGTTTCTATCCTGAAAAACTTGATGAAAATGCTGTCAAAGGAATTGATCCAAACCTATTAACAGACCCCTTCGGAATCCTAATTAACGAAGAAAAGAGCGATTATCGTTACGAGCCAACAAGTTGCGAAAACGGAAAATGTAAAAAATTCTCTCTTCGTACAAAATTAGAAAAAGAAAGCGATTTCGTAAGGCGTTCGAAAAACTAATTATAAAATAGCCCTGTTCAATTCTAGGGCTATTTTATATTATTTTACTGATATTTTCACACCTTCTTCAAAAAGTTTATCTGAAAGCATTTGATTTTCACGTGCCGTTTCCACGATATCACTCAAAAACTCAGCTTTCTTGTCCGGGTTTGGTGCAAACGGAAAAGTATAGGTTGACTCATCGCCGATAGTACTTAATCGCACTGTTCCATAATCAAACAAATGCTGTAAAATCCCTTCACGAGAATACGAGATATCTTCAATCGCTTCCAGGTTAATAACCTGCTTTCTCTGATTCATAATTGTATTCGAAATCCACTGAATTGCACGTTCATTTGTTATAATTAATCGGTTCGCTCGATAAACAACATAATTTATATAAGTTATTAAAATTAAAAGCACCGTTATTGAACCGAAGATTAATGAAAGTTGCGGTTTAAAGTTGGCTGGAATTGGAAACGGATTTGGTAAAAAGCAAATAATAATCCAGGCGCTAATCAAGAAAACAGCAATAATTGAGCTAAAAATAATGTTCAGCAAATAGCCTAGTGCATGCCGACGCATCGAAAGCACAACATATTCATCTTCATCAACCGTAATATCGGGATACATTCTTACCGATTGATCATGACGTGCTTTAATTACGCGTGGATCGCCAGCAGGAACTTCAACCTGCATAACTGGCTGAACTCGAATTGGCGCACCCAGACTATTTTCGAAACTTAAATTTTCATTCTGATTCTGGGCAATTTTTTCCTCAAATTTCTGGGCTAGGCTTTGCTTATCGTTCATCTTTGAATTCCTTTCCTAAATGCTCAAACGCTTTTTTCGTAATTATTCTTCCTCGTGGTGTTCTTTGCAAAAAACCAATCTGCATTAAATATGGTTCATAAAAATCTTCAATTGTCGCAGCTTCATCACCCGTCAATGCAGCCATTGTATTTAAGCCAACTGGCCGAGTGCCATAATTTTCAATAACCGATTTTAATAGATTCCTATCTGCTGCGTCCAATCCTAATTCGTCAATTTCAAGCATTTCTAAGGCCTCTTTAACTGTTTTCGAGTCAATAATTCCATCACCTTTTACGTCTGCATAATCTCGAACGCGCTTTAAGATGCGGTTCGCAATTCGCGGTGTTAATCTTGCTCGAGTTGAGAGAATATCTGAAGCTTCTTTTTCAATGTCACTACCTAATAAATTACTTGAGCGTAAGATAATTTTTGAAATTTCCTTAGGTTTATAAAATTCTAACCTATAGATATGCCCGAACCGGTCTCGGAGTGGAGCCGCCAAACTTCCAGTTCGAGTTGTGGCGCCAATAACTGTAAAATGCGGCAAATCCAGCCGAACCGAGCGTGCGGCCGGCCCTTTACCAATCACAATATCAAGTTTAAAATCTTCCATTGCAGAATAGAGAATCTCTTCAACAGCACGCGGCATGCGATGAATTTCATCAATAAAAAGAATATCGCCATCTTGTAAATTTGTCACAATCGAAGCTAAATCTCCCGCTTTTTCGATTGCCGGACCGGATGTAATTCGAATATTTGCGCCCATTTCACGCGCAATAACATTTGCCATTGTAGTTTTTCCTAGTCCTGGCGGACCATAAAGTAAGACGTGATCAATACTTTCACCACGTTTTTTTGCCGCGTCAATCGCAAGCTTTAAATTCTTTTT
>QWCT01003933.1_pt1 | contig 11768 bp, 11 predicted proteins | sample 1972681 | NCBI WGS metagenome assembly QWCT01 (sample SAMN09866701, study PRJNA288562) | Human oral metagenome isolate pre3_saliva, whole genome shotgun sequencing... | isolation source: mouth | host: Homo sapiens | place: USA: California | reverse complement strand
GAATATTGGAAGTATCCTCGAAAGTGTAAGTCTTATCTCGGCCGTTCTCGCCATGCTCCTTATTTTATTGCAACAACGCGGCGCCTCTCTCGGTGCAGGTTTTGGTGCAAGTGGTGAATTATACACCACCCGTCGAGGTCTCGAAAAATCCCTCTTTAATGCCACTGTGGTATTGGTCGTGATGTTCGTCGCCTCAATCTTAGGTATGCTTTTGCTACCTACCATTAGTTAAATTATGAATAAGACCCTCAAAAAACGTAGTCAAAAAATTTCCAAAAAAATTACGCTCTTTGGTCGCAAGCTTAGCGAAAACAGTAAAGAGCACGTCAAGGAGAACTTGATCGGTCATATTTCGCATGTGAAAAATGTCCGTCTCTTTGTCCTGGAATGGGTACTTTTAATCTTAGCTATTCTGCTTTTTGCCACGGTGCAATCAGTTTGGTATTCCGAATCTTATGCCGTGGAAACCTACACCGATGGTGGTAATTTCACCGAAGGTACTCTGGGTAAAATTAACTCCATGAATCCGCTTTTTGCAACCACTTTCTCGGAGGAGGCCCTTTCTCGTCTGATGTTTGCTCGTCTGGCGGAGGTAGATTACTCTGGTCATACCGGTGCGGGATTGGCTGAAACCATTACTAGCAATACCACTGGCGATGAATGGACGGTGCGCCTGCGTCAGAATTTGAAATGGTCCGATGGCGACGATCTTACTACGGAAGATGTGCTCTATACAGTCAATACCATTAAGAGCGCTTCTCTAAAATCAAACTTCAGCAATAAATTAAATGGTGTCACCGTACGTCAATCCGAAGACGGCTCTCTAGTTTTTAAGCTTGAAAATACTAATGCTTTTTTCGAAAGTAACTTGAATTTTCCAATCCTTCCAGCCCATATTTTGAAGGATGTGAAGCCGGAACAATTGAATGAGCATAAAATGTTTACTAAGCCAATTTCCTCTGGTCCGTTCGTCTTTAAGGCTACCCAAACCATCGGCAACGAAGGCGAAAAGATAGTCTATTTGAATCGTAACCAAAATTATTACAAGGGAAAGACCCTGCTTGATAGTTTTTCTATCCATGCTTTCTTGACCACTGACGCGATTAAAGCTTCACTGAAGTCGGGCTCTATTACTGCTACTGGTAGCCTTCCGTCTCGCTACACTACGGAGCTTCTCAATGAAAAAAGCCTCAAGGAGCAACAAACCACTGTTAATTATGGCGTCTTTGCCTTTCTTAATACTACTTCTACTTCTAATACCGCGCTTCAAGATAAAGCCTTCCGCCAAGCACTTCGTCAAGGTTTGAACTATGGTGGACTAAACGGTGAACAGGCACTCAAATTCCCGATCACCGAACAGCAGGCCAAGACCCTGTCTTTCCCAGAGGCCGCTACTACTAATGTTACCGAAGCTAAGTCTAAGCTTGATAATTTTAAGGCTAATAAACCCGAATATTTTGGCACCGACCTCCGTATTGTTACGGTCAAGGGTGATAAATACATGGAAGAAATCGCTAATCGTCTCGGCGAACAACTAAAATCTCTCGGCGTGCCAAACCAAGTTGCAGCCTACGAAGCTTCTCAGGATTTTACTCTTAACGTCCTTCGCCCACGCAATTATGATATTTTGATTTATGAAATCGCCATGGGTGCCGACCCAGATGTGGTGCCTTATTATCACTCGGCTGAAGCCACCGAAAATGGCTATAACCTCAGTAATTATAAGAATGCCACGGTTTCGAACTTGATTCTCAGTGCTAGAAATACGATTGATATTTCACTGCGTGACGCCAAATACCGTAAATTCCTTGAAATCTGGCTCGACGAGGTGCCTTCGATTGCACTTTATCAATCTAGCTTGCCATACTTTATGAATAAAAACGTGCGTGCCTTCTCGGCAGATCAGCACCTAGTCTCGGGTGAAGACCGCTTTAACGATATTATTAATTGGTCTGTTAAAAAGACCTTTAAGAATCGCACCCCATAGTGGGAATAATTTCAAGATTTTTCTCCCCATAACGAAAAAATATGTTATAATAGCCATATGCACCTGTGGTGAAATTGGTATACACGCTACCTTGAGGTGGTAGTGCCTTCGGGTGTGCTAGTTCGAGTCTAGTCAGGTGCACCATTAAAATAACTCCTTATGGAGTTCTTTTTTTCTCACCTGATGCGTCCCAAGAGTTAAACAGGTGCACCAAAAAATAACTCCTTACGGAGTTCTTTTTTTTATATCAGATCTTTAATGTCATTTCTAAATCATGACGCATAAAACCGTTTTTCTCATAGACGGCTATTGCATGTTTGTTGTCGGATAAAACGAGTAATTTCATACTTGTGCAATTTTTTGATTTGAAGTAATTTTTTATCTCGTTAAGCAGATTTTGTCCGATATTACGTCCTCTATATTCCGGCCTTACAAATAACAAACCAACCCAACCTTCTTTTGAGGGCTTATGTGTTAGGTCATAAAAAGCATCGGCACCTTTTTTATGTTCAATTATTACGCCTTGAATAAACCCAATAATTTGACCATTTTCTTCAGCAATAAAAATCTTACCGTCCATATTTTTTACATCGTCTATCATCTTCTGCATATAACGATGAGCATCGTCAATGTCTTTATATGATTGGGATTCATGCGTTTGATCAATTTCCGAAAAATACTTTTGGAGGTCAAATTGCATTTTGTCGATATCTTTTCGGTCATTTATATTCATTTCTCTAATCATTTTTTCTTCCTCTATGTACTTAAATCGTTTATATATTCGACGTTTTAGTAACTTCTCTGCTCTGGACATCCGCCTAGGACTTTGCTCATAGCGGATTTTTCCGCTTCTGTTGCCCAGAGATTATATTTTTTCTTCACCGAAATCTGGCGTGCCACGTATTGACAGCGAAAACTCTTATTTTTCGGCAGCCAACTCGCTGCATCGCTATCAGATTTTTGTTGATTAGCTGGTCCATCCACTGCGGCAAGGTTCAGGGGGTCGGTTGCAATCTGGAATCTGATATCACTACTGAGATATTGTGCGCCTTTTTGCCAGGCATCCGAAAGCGCTACGATATGATCAATCTGAATTTTCTTACCAATTTCTTCACGGCTCGAAAAGCTCATCCAAGTCCCGGTGTATGGTTCATAAAAACTTCCCGAAATTACATTACACTTTTGGTCGGTTTTCGCCGTCTCGCCAAAATCCCGCTTCAAGATGCGTTGCCTTAAATTACACCCCTCAATTTCTGGCCAATTCTTATAAAATTCTGTGCGTTTATAGCCAGTTTTTGGCGCGCGACCTTTCACTTCGAGGCTGGATAAGATCTCGCTTGCTAGTGGTTTGGAACTAGAGGTATCGATACCATCCGTGGGGTTTGTAGCATTAGATTTATCTGGATTGTTTTGAGTTTTTACTTGGTTGGCATCGCTCGCACTACCATGCTCGTCAGTTTTAGCGCTTTCACTCTGTTGTTCAGAATGGACTGGTGTGTAATTATAAGATTTTGGATTTAGCGCCACTGTCAGCAAGAATAAACCCAGCAAGCTCAGGCCAGTTACTACGCGTCTTTTAAGTAAGCGTCTATTCTGCATTTAAGTCAAACCTTAATAAATTAATTTTACTTAAAACGTTTGGCGTATTCTACTACTGAAGCCAAATCTTCATCTTTAGTAAAATCAGCCGAATCGTCAATCGCAAGGAGAGAATTTAGGAGTACGCGCGCATCGAGTAAACCAGAGATTTTTCCTGCCTCATCTGCCACTACGAAAGCCTGCGCGTGTGAACGCAGTAAGGTAAAAAGCGCCTCATAGAGTGGGTAATTTTCCGAAAGATAAACAATTTTGCGGTCCATAAAAGCCGAAGCCTGATCGGTGTCCTTGATATCTAATTGGAAAAGTGTCTTAGCATGTAAAATTCCACTTAGTTCGCCACGGCGATCGACTACAGGGAACTGACTCTGGCCTGATTTATAGAGTCCAGAAAGCGTTAGCGGCCCCATATAATCTTCTTCGCCTACGAATTTTAGTTCCGCTTTTGGTGTCATAATATCGGAAACTTTTTTACTATCAAAACTCATCACTTTACCAAGAGTTTCTTTTTGGCTAGCTGAAAGTACCGAGCTTGGCATTTTATTAATTAACCAAACAAAATCTTCCGTAGTCTCCGGGATGAATACTTCCGGCATAGTAACCGCTTTTGATTCTGCAGTACCAATGTAATAATTGGTATTCTTCAGATAATCCGTCGCCTCTTCGCGCCTAGTTAAGGTCTCTTCGTTTTTCTCGTGATTAATCATACCGTCGCCATCTGTGTCGGTAGCGCGAGTTGCTTCAAGCTCAGAATTCGAAAAATGGTTGTTGACTAAATTAGCTCCACCAAATTGACTAAGAGTGCTAGTCTCATGCCCAATTTCTGTAGATTCATTTTCTGCTTTATTAAATTTACGATCGAAAAATCCACGCTTCATTGGCCCCTCGAAGGAATCCGCTTCTTCATCACCGTCTTTACGGCTCAAAAATTGTTTAATCGCACCGAAAAAGGCGGTCAATTTCACGCCGATTTTTTCAAACCAAATTTTTAATCCATGAGAAGATTCTTCACCACTGAACACTCCAGTCGCGTTTTCTTGTTCGCCGTTAAAATCGGTCCTATCTTCTGTTATATCTGTCATATTCGCCTCTGACACGGCTCCTCCTTTAGTCTAAAATATTACAACTTAGACAAAATATGCTAATATTTATATTATACAAAAAATCTACCAAAAGTAGAAATTAGGAGGAAAATGCAAAAACTGATTTATGGACTAAACTGATTTATGGACTTTTAGGGGTGCTGGCCGTTGGATTCTTGTGGCTTTGTGGTAACGCGATTTCTTCAAATCTTGCTTATGACAATTGGATTAAGGGTCTCGACACAAATAAATATATCGCCGCCGACTCTCGTAATGGTGATATGGGCGATAATTATGAAGGTAATAAAGACGCCAAGGTGATTATCTCTGAATATGCCGACTATCAGTGTCCATTCTGTTCTACAGTTTTTCCTTATCTCTCTGATATCGTGAAAGAATATGATGGTCAAGTCGGCCTAGTCTTCCGCTCTTATATCTTGAGCTACCATCAAAACGGCACCGCTGCAGCTTCTGCGGCTAATGCGGCTGCTCTTCAAGGCTACTGGGAACCATATGCTAAAAAACTCTTTAAGGAGCAGTCGAACTGGGAATCCCTCTCTGCCTCTGACCGGGACAATCACTTCCGCGAATATTTTGTCGAAGTTACCGAAGGTAAGGGTGATACCGAAAAATTCCTCAAGGATATGAATTCCGATGCGGTGAAGCAAAAAATCAAGGCCGATATGGCAATTTCCAAGCGTCTTGGCGTTAATGAAACTCCAACTATTTATATTAATGGCAAAGCTTTCGAGCTCCCTTCTGCCAAGGAAAAAGAATTTAAGGAAAAACTCCGCGAAGCCATTAATCAAGAACTAAAATCTTAGTTTAGGCATATACTAGTAGTATGAATAGCAATTTTGATCCAGACTACCTAGACGCAAATCACCCACCTACCTTTTTCTTTTACGATTTGGAGACCTCCGGCATCAATCCGCGTGAGGATCGCATCATGCAATTTGCTGGTCAGCGCACCGACCTCGATTTTAATCCCATCGGCGATCCAGTTAATCTCTTCGTGCGTCTCGATGAAGATACTTTACCTAGCCCCTATGCTATCGTCACGACCAATATCACCCCGAACGATACGCGTATGGATGGACTTTCGGAGCCTGAACTTTGTAAAATTTTACAAGAGGAAATCTTCACTCCGAATACTATTATTTGTGGTTTTAACTCTGTGCGCTTTGATGCGTCCAGAGGGAATCAATTGGCCAGTTGCGGAAGACTCCAAAACTGGCGAGAAAAAATCAACCAACCGCCTCGAGCTTCTCACTGCCATGAACGGCATTACCCACGAACACGCCCATGATGCACTTTCGGATATATATGCCACGATCGCCGTGGCGAAAATCATCCACGAAAAGCAGCCAAAACTACTTGATTTTCTCTTAAAGTTGCGTGATAAAAAACAGCTATTGCGTTTTCTTAACGCCACCAATCTTTCCGTCGATTCTGCCACGCCTTTTGTATACACTAGCGGCCATTATTCTAGTAAAACCAATCACACTACCGTCGCCATTCCGATTGCACCAGGGAAAAACCAAAATATTTTAGTCTTCGATTTGCGCTACAATGTCGAGGAAATTATGCAGGCGGAAAAGGAATTTAAACCCGAAGAAAAAGTCAGTCGCACCGGCAAAAAATATCAAACTTGGTTCGATTTTTCGAAATATGTCAAAGAACTAACCCCGAGTAAATGCCCGGCGGTCGCGCCGCTCTCAGTCTTGGATGTTGAGAGCACCGAATCTAGTTCGAATGGCATCGAGGAATTTCCGGCCGGCACCACTGGTTGGCAGAAAATTAAGCTTGAAAAATCCCAAATGGAAAAGAATCTCGAGACCCTAAAAAATCACCCAGAATTCATTGAACGGATGCATGAATTATTCACCCGTGAGCGTAACTTTGATAAGCTCGAAGAGGCCGAATCGAGACTTTATGATGGTTTCTTAAACAATGAAGACCGTAAGCAGGCCTCCGTCGTGCCGAATCTTCGCGCCAATGAGCTAGCTGATTTTCATCCGCTCTTTCAGGATGAACGTCTCGATTCGTTACTACTTAATTACAAAGGCCGTAATTTTCCAAACGCGCTCAGCCAAGATGAAATCGCGAAATTTGAAAAATACCGTGCCGCTAGAATTGCTCGTCAGACCCCTGGCTTTATCCAAGCGATGAATAATTTATTGAAACATTATCAAACTACCGGCGAAACTGCCGACGGTCGTAAAATTCTCGACTCCACATTGGAAGACCTTAAGATGTGGTTCGAGCTGGTTTCATAAGAAAATAGCGAATATTTTTATCTCGTTTATGCTAAAATAAAACTATGAACGGTCAAAAAACTAACTCAAGTAGACCTTACGGGAGGTGGTTTAATAGAGAGTTAAAACTTCTTCTTGCATTTTTTGGTTTAATATCTTTCTCGAACTTCATTTTCAGTAATAACACTTCCGCTCTCTTCGTTCCTACACTTTCGGCCTCGGTGGATAACACTGTAGTCTCGGTTAATGGAAACCAAGTGATAAACAGCACGAATAAAACTACAGAAATTCCTTTAAACCTTACGGTAAATACGAATAACAAGACTGGCTATACAGCAATTTTGAATTCAGAGACTAATGAAACGGCTCTAGTAAATAACGATTCTACAAATAATGCAAAAATTAATTCGATTTCTTCCGCTGGACAACTAGGGGATTTTTCTAACAATACTTGGGGCTATAAGTTTGGAACGTCCACAAACTATACGCCGATTCCAGCCCACTCTACTCCAGCCCAAATTCTCCAGACTGCAGGGAAGACCAACGGCAATGAATCAAATCAGCTAAGTATTGGCATGAAACTAAGTGACAATCTTGAAAGTGGCAGATATACAAATAAGCTAATATTTTCCATTCTAACCAATAATTACGACCGTATCGCCCTTATGACTAGGGGTCCTGGTTTTAATGCAAAACTAATATCTCTCGAGACCGCGACTAATAAAATCGAGCACTTTAAGAAGAGTACTGTAGCACCAGCTACTTCTATGAATGCCGTGAATATTGAGGATGAAAATTCCGATTATGAAATTAAGCTTTGGTTAGACTCGATCGATAAGACGGCTTATTATTATGTTGAAACGGAAAAGGTGTATCTGAATAAAGATAGCAGTAAGATGTTTTGTATTTATCAATGGATTACCGATGTAAAACTGGAAAATATTTTAGATATAGATCTTTCTAGTTTTGATACCTCCCAGGTAACAAATATGAGTAGTATGTTTTCTGGTAAGCGTAATCTCACTACTCTTAATCTCTCCAACTTCAATACCTCGAAGGTGACGGCTATGAACGAGATGTTTAATGGCATGCGCAGCCTCACTACCCTTAATCTCTCCAGCTTTGACACTTCCAATGTGACAAATATGAGTAGTATGTTTTCTGGTATGCGTAACCTCACTACCCTTAATCTCTCTAACTTTGATACTTCGAAGGTGACAGATATGAGTTATATGTTTAATGGCATGAGTAATCTCACCACCCTCAATCTTTCCAACTTCGATACCTCGAAGGTGACGTATATGGAATATATGTTTGCTGGCATGTCTAACCTTACCACCCTAAATCTTTCCAACTTCGATACCTCGAATGTGACAGATATGAGTTATATGTTTAATAGTGTATCTAATTTTGCTACGCTTAATCTCTCCAACTTCAATACCTCGAAGGTGAGGGATATGAGGGCTATGTTTGCTAACATGTCTAATCTCACTAGCCTTAATTTATCGAGTTTCGACACTTCCAGAGTGACAGATATGAGTTATATGTTTAATGGCATGTCTAATCTCGCTACGGTTGATCTCTCTAACTTCGACACTTCTAGGGGGACGAATATGCGTGGTATGTTTTCTCTTGAGTATAAAGATATGTCTAAGGATAAACTAGAGAAAATTTATGTAAATAATGATTTTAATACCACCAAACTTGCAAACTTTTCAGAAATGTTTAAGAACCGTAGAAAGCTCCGCGGTGGTAATGGGTCTTACTTAAGTGACCCATCCACTGCCGACAAATCCTGGCTCCGTGTCGACGACCCTGTCCATGGTCGTCCTGGCTACTTCACCCGAAAACCATAAGTTAACCAAAAATCTATTCTTCTTATGGTAAAATAAAACTATATGTTTTGTCAAAAATTACAAGTCACAAAACCTCACGGGGGGGGTGGCTTAGTTGGGAATTAAAATTTCTCGGATTATTTTTGGCTTTAATTTCTTTTTCGAATTTAATTTTTAGTAAAAATACTTTCGCTTTATATACCCCGACGCTTTCGGCTTCGGTGGATAATTCTGCGGTGTCTATAAATGGAAATCAGGTGATAAATTCAGCTTCGCAAGCTTCGGAACTACCAATTCAAGTCACAGTAAATACGAATAATAAAACTGGTTATACTGCGACCTTAAATACCGAGACTAACGAGACAGCTCTGGTAAACGTTAGTTCGACAAGTGGAGCGAAAATTGATTCGATTGATACGAATAAAACACTTTCGAATTTTTCACAAAATACTTGGGGATTTTTGAGCCCTTCAAATGTGAACTACCAGCCGATTCCAAGTCTTTCTAATTCGATAAATCTTTTCAGTACTGCTACGAAAACTTCTGGAAATGAAAGTTTTGACTTTAAAATTGGTATGAAATTATCTGATAATCTTGAATCAGGGAACTATACAAATAAATTAGTAATCTCTATCGTTTCAAATCCATATGAAAGAAGAGCGGTGATGACGACGGGGAAGGATTTTAATCGAAAAGTGGATTCTATAGTTACGAGTCTAAGTAATGACGATGGATGGGGAAATAAGGAAAGTGTGAATCATATTCTTAGAAGTACTGCAGCTTTTAATAATATTCCATCCGGAGCGATAGATGTTGAAAATGATGAAACATCAGATTACCCAATTAAAATTTGGTACGACGCGACAAGTAAAACTGTATTTTATTGGACTGAAGCGAATAAAATTTTCTTAAACAGAGATAGCAGATATATGTTTAGAGGCTTCACGAAGGCCGAAGACATTGATATTTTAAACTTTAATTCATCAGAAGTAGAAGATATGGCGTACTTTTTCTATAAGATGAATAGCTTGCGATCACTTGATTTAAGCAGTTTTAATACGGATAATGTGGCTGATATGACGGGAATGTTTGCGTATGTGAATAGTCTAAAAAAGTTAGATTTATCCAATTTTAACACTTCAAAAGCGAAAAATATGAGTGTGATGTTTCACAGTATGTCTAATTTGGATGAATTAAATATTTCCTCTTTTAACACAGAAAATGTGACTAATATGAGCGGGATGTTTTATGGAGCGAGTAAATTAGCCTCACTGGAACTTTTAAATTTTGATACGAGCATAGTAACAGATATGAATCAAATGTTTGCTGGTGACGTTTTAATTAAAACATTAGATCTCAGTAATTTTGATACTAGTAATGTAATCGACATGAGGGCAATGTTTGTTGGTTTAACGAATTTAGTAAATCTTAATATCTCTAGTTTTAACACCTCTAAAGTAACTAATATGGCTGGAATGTTTATGGTTAATCCAAAAATAGAACAATTAGATCTCTCGCATTTTGATACACGAAATGTAACTAGCATGGCGTCCATGTTCTATGATATGCCTAAATTAAGATCGGTAAATGTTCGAAATTTTGATACTTCAAAAGTTGAGGATATGTCACACATGTTTTCACATGACGACGAATTGACTGAATTGGATCTCAGTTCTTTTACTACACCAAAAGTTAAACGTTTCAAGGCTATGTTTAACTCCGAATCTCCTATCAATAATTTGAGAAAAATTTACGTCTCTCATGATTGGGATACGACTACTGCTAAGGGGTCTGATGTTGGGGCTCAGGATAATATCTATATCTTTCGCAACCGCAATAATTTAGTTGGCGGTAATGGTTGGCGTTCCCCTTCACCTAATAATGTTGGCCTCGAGGCTCTTCGTATTGATCGCCCAGGTGCTCCAGGTTATTTTACTTTAAAACCATAGATGATTTATGTAAAATCATTTAGGAATCTGTTTTTGCCCTAGTTTATTACAAAGGTCCTGAGCTATTACGTAAATTTGACAAAATATACTAAAAATGATATTATAAAAAAGTCACTAGTTAACTCTTTTGATGTAACTTGCAAAATTGGTGAAAAATATTTTCCAATTTGCTACACGTTTACTTTTGCCATAAGAATAGGAGGAAATTAATTATGGGAAATGAACTTAGAAGCAAAATCAAGAAAACTGTAATCTCGTTTTCAATATTACTTTCAGCAGCCATGGTTATATATTCATCATTATACTGCCTAATTACTGCATCTATCCACGCAAGAGATTACCCAGCATTTATCGCTTGTTTTGTGGCTGGTGTGCTTGCAATCTTCATTGGTTGCGCGATGTGTTTTTGTAACGACTAATTATTTTTTCACCTGCCTTCTCCGAAAGGAGGGGCATTTTTTGATTGTTACATTTTTGCACTTGAGATGTTAACTCAGGATTTGTAAGCTAAACACACATATGAGAAATTCTTAACAAAATAATCCCCCAAGCGATATAGTTGAAGTTGAAGACTATCAACTAATATTAGCAAAGGGGATATTTTGAGTATAACACAAGAAATGCGCTATCGTATGAGTACGATTAACCATGCGAAGAGATTTGGGGTGCAACGCGCCGCAGCAGACTGTCATGCTTCTCCAGCAAGCATCTATCGTTGGATAAAAATGTACGAAAAAGGCGGAAGAAAAATAGAAGCTCTAGGTAAGAAGTCGCGAAAGCCAAAAAGTAGTCCCAACGCACATACCGCCGAAGAGATAAAACTGATAAAAGATATGAGGCGACGTAATCCAAATATTGGTTTACAGGATCTTTGGCTTAGACTGCAAAGACGAGGATATAAACGCACTATGCAGGGCTTAGCGAAGGCTTTGAGGCGTCTTAAGTTGCCAACAGATCCTAAGTCTAGACCGTCCCCCACTTGTAAAATAAATAGATCCTATGAACAAAAGGATTATCCAGGGCAACGTGTTCAAATTGATGTAAAATATGTCCCTAAGGAA
>QWCT01001459.1_pt1 | contig 11775 bp, 12 predicted proteins | sample 1972681 | NCBI WGS metagenome assembly QWCT01 (sample SAMN09866701, study PRJNA288562) | Human oral metagenome isolate pre3_saliva, whole genome shotgun sequencing... | isolation source: mouth | host: Homo sapiens | place: USA: California | reverse complement strand
CTTTGGAAATAAAAGAAGGAGAAATTTTAGGAATATTAGGTCCAAATGGTAGTGGTAAAACAACTTTAATTAATTCAATACTTGGATTAATTAAATATCAAAAAGGAGACATAAGATTGTTTGGTAAGCCTTTAAATAAGGAAAGTAAAGGTAAAATTGGTATTGTACCTCAAGAATTAGCAATTTTTGATTCTCTTTCTGTTGAAGAAAACATAGATTTCTTTTGTTCTCTTTATGTAAAGGATAGTAAATTAAGAAAACAATATGTTAAAGAAGCTATTGATTTTGTTGCATTAAATGGACATGAGAAAAAAACTGCGAAGTCCCTTAGTGGTGGACTTAAACGTAGACTTAACATAGCTTGTGGTATTGTTCACAAACCTACATTAATATTTTTAGACGAACCTACAGTTGCAATAGATCCTCAATCTAGAAACTTTATACTTGAAGGTTTAAAAACATTAAACAAAAACGGTAGTACAATTGTATATACTACTCATTACATGGAAGAGGCAGAAATTCTTTGTGATAGAATAGCTATAATGGATGTTGCTAAAATTTCTATGGTTGGTACTAAATCAGAAATTATGAAACATATGAATATTAAGTCTATTCTTCATCTGACTTTAGAAAATTCTAGTGATATAGATAAAATGCCTAATAAAATTAGAGCTATTAAGGAAAATGAATACATACTTCCATTTGATTATTCATTAGATGAATTACTTTTATACTTTAAAGATAATTCTATTTCATATAATATGGAACAAGTATTAACACCTACACTAAATGACTTATTTCTAATTTTAACTGGTAGAAAGTTGAGGGATGAATAATGAAATTCTTTTATTATGAATTGAAATTATGGTCTAAAGATATAGCAGTCGTATTTTGGGCATTATTCTTTCCCCTAATACTAGTATTTATTCTTAATTCCATATATGGAAATTTAAGCTTTTCAGGGACAAAAATTGGTGTTCCTCCAGATTCAAAATTTCAAAATGAGCACACTGTTGTTGTAGATGATTACAGAGAAGCTCTGAAAAATGATAAAATTGATATGTATGTAGGATATGATGTTGTTTTAAAGAAATATATTTTTGGTAGTAATAGGTTCATAGAAGAAATGAATTACCGTGTTCAAGGTGGAAAAACAGATTATACTAATTCAAATACACTTAGCGCAAGTGACGGGAATTCAAATAATTTATTTTTCTCAATGGTAACAATGCAAGTACTTTATTCTATGTTTGTTTCTGTATTACTATTTGATAAATACGCAAAAGACAAAGGAATAGGAGCAAGAATTTCTTTATCACCTTCTAGTGACTTATTATTGAAAATAAAAACATTTATAACAACACTTGTAATTATAAATATATCTATTGGACTTATGATAACATACTTAATTACTCAAACTAAATTTTTAAAATCAATATCATTAGTTCAGATAGGATATCTTGAAATACTTGCAGTAATAGCAATTTTAGTTGGATATATAATTTCTAATATACCAAAGCTTAAAGCAGAATCAAAACAAGGAGTTGCAGTATCTATAGCTCAAACCCTTACATTCTTATCTGGTGGATTCGGATTATATATGCTTCAATATGTAATATTTGAGAAAGCACCAATGTTAAAATACATATCACCTGCACTCCTTGTAAATAGGCTTGCAACATACAAATTTGATTTAGAATCATTAGTAATACTATTTGTAATGATCTTCGTATTACTGATAGTATCTAGTAGGATAGGAGGTAAAAAATAATGTTAGATTTAAGTATATTTAAAAATATGTTCACATTTTTTAGACGTTCATTTGGATTGTTACTCTACATAATAATCTTCGTTATAATAATCACTTTCCTAACAAGTTCCGGGAATAATAAAACTTCTCAGTCTTCATATGGCACAATTTTAATTACAGCCTCTGATAATTTGAAAGAGACTAAAGATTTTAAGGATTTAGTGCATTTCTTAAAGAAATATTACAAGATCGAGGAAAATATATCAGACATTGATTATGCTTTAGAAACCACATTTATCGATGGACATATTACTGTTCCTGATAACTTTTTAGAAGATGGAAAAACAGTTGACGTAAAAACAAGCCCAATGGCATACTCTATGCCATTATCTGCTAACATTAATCAGTTTATACATGCTAAAAAAACTGGAGATATGAGTCTTTTATATAAAAGATTAAATGTTTCATATATATCAAATGATACTAAAAAGGCAACAATAAAACAGTTTTATACAATGTTCCTATTCTTAGCATTCCGGATTTACAGCAATGTTTGTTCTAAACTTTATAAAACCACTACTTTCTCCAAATATAATGAGTAGAGTAAAATTAAGTGGAACTTCTTCAAAAAGTTATATATTACAAATATCTGCTGGTATAATGTCTATAATAACAATTGTATTACTAGGTCTTAACTTCTTTGGTATGTTTAGACTTAATTATGGATTTATAGAATCTTTACCATCACTATTTAATGTATTTGTATTATTTGCAATTGGATTTGCTATAAACTTATATACATATATAGCAACACAAAATACAGCAATAGTTGAAATTGTTGCATCAGGACTAGGTACAATACTTATGATGTTTTCAATAATTGATTATAAGTATTTACCAGAATTTATACAAAAACTTCTAAAATTCTCACCAACATATTATTATATAGAATTACTTGATAACTTTAATCCTGTATATATTTTAATACAATTTGGATTTTTAGCATTATTTGTAACTTTAATATTACTTACATTAAAATACAAAAAAGTTAAATAATTTAATTATAGATTATAAAATAAGATTATATTAAAACAATTTTTTAGGTTTTAATATGATTTTATTTTTTTATATTGACTTTTAATTTTTTTATGATAGAATGCTGTAAATTAAATTTAAGGAGGTAAATCAAATTAATACACAAAAAATTTTTAATATTTCTTCAATAGAAGAAAATGTATTAATAACAAAAGATAAATATATCAAAATATATGAGGTAGAACCTATTAATTTTGACTTAAAAAGTAGATTAGAAAAACTTGCAATACTTGAAGCATATAAGAACTTTTTAAATAGTTGTAATTTTAATATTCAAATATTAATAAAAAGTCATAAAAATAATTTAGATAATATATATTCAAAAATAGAAGAATTACAGTTTTCTAATTTTTCTAATAATTCAGAAATAAATAATAATATTATAAATTTAAAAAATAATTATATAAATCATATAAAATCTTTAAACAATAATTACAATATAACAAACAAAAAATATTATCTTATTATTTCATTAAATAAAACAGATAATATAGAAAGTGTTAATAAAATTAATAATTTTTCTTTATTTTCATTCTTTAATTTTTCTAAAAAATTAATTTCAAATTCAAATAAGAATAATACTCCATCTGTTTCAAATTTTGACTCTAATTATTATTCTTTAAAATCTGAAAAATTACCAATTAATATAAAATCTGAATTAAATGATATTAATAATATTATATATAATACACTTGCTCGTGCCTGTAAAAACATAAGGCAAATGAATAATTTAGAGATATTCTCACTTTTAAAAGAAAGTTTAAATATCTATGATGGAAAATAATAGTTTTTTTAATGGTAGTAACTCAGATTTTAATAATATCTTTCCAACATATATTTCTGAAAACAATCCAAAATATTTAGAAATTGATGATAAATATATAGGAGGACTTGTTATATATAATTATTCAAATAAGTTTACAGATTTAATTTTTAAAAAAATACTTGATTCAAATATTAATACTACTATAAGTATATTTTTAGAAAAAAAGGATAAATACAAAGCAATAAAAGAATTAACTTATTATATAACAAATTCAGGTGCAAGTATAAAAGATAGCTTTCAAAATTCACAAGATATTGATTTAGTTTCATTTTCATATAATGATGCTAAATACATTAGAAAAGAATTACAAGTAAATAATGAAGAACTATATAATATTCATACATATTTTACAATTGCTGAAACTAATCCAGAAAAATTAAAAACTTCTTTGCTAAGATTAGAAAATCTTTGTACACTATCTGGATTATATTCAAGAAAAACATATTTTAGACAATTAGATTCTTTTAAGACAAGTCTTCCCTTAGCATATAACCCTAATATTCTAAAAAATATATCAAAAAGAAATATATTAAGTTCTTCTACTCCAATATCATTTCCATTTATATTTTCAACTCTAAATGATAAATCTGGAATTCTTTTTGGACTTAGTCGCACAAATAATTCAATTATAATGATTAATAGATTTAATAAAAATATTTATAAAAATTCTAATATGTGTATATTTGGATCTTCTCGGTTCTCGGTAAATCTTATTTTATAAAGCTTAATATACTAAGAGAATTTCTATTAAATACTATCCAATATGTAATTGATCCTGAAAATGAATATACAGAAATAGGTAAGTTCTTAGGTGGTACAATTATAACACTTTCACCATCATCTGATAATTTTTTAAATATATTTGATATATATGAAAATGATTTTAATAAAAATTATTTATCAAATAAGTTAATTCAATTAAAACCTTTCTTTTATCTAATATTCCAAGATATAAGTGTAGAAGATTATGGTAAAGTAGAAGAGATTATTATCAAGATATATAAGAATCATAAATTAACATTTGATGATACATCATTCTATAATAATGATTCATTTGTAAATACTCTAAATATGCCAATTTTAGAAGAACTCTATAATGAAATGTTATGCTATAATGATTTAAAAAAATATACATATATGCTTATACCTTTTGTAAAAGGTTCTTTAAATTTTTTTAATCATCATACAACTTTTAATACAGATTCTTCATTAATAATCGCAAACATTAACGAACTTGGTGAAGATAATTATAAATATGGAATGTGCTTATTCGCAACATTTTTTTGGAATAAATTAAAACAAAATAAGAATAAAAATAAACTTATATATATAGATGAAATATGGAGAATTATAGGTGGTACATCTACTCCAGTAACTGCACAATTTATATATAAAATTTTTAAAACAATCCGTAAATTAAATGGTGGAGCAATATCTATAACACAAGATGTTTCAGACATGTTGTCACTTGAAAATCGGAAACTATCGGAAAAACTATAATAAATAATTCCAGTATCAAATGTGTTTTCAATTTAGAAGAAGAAAATATATTAAATTTATCAAATAATATAGATTTAAATCAAAAAGAACAAATTGAAATAAAAAATTTAAAACGTGGTGAATCTTTGATAATTGCAGAAAATAATAAAATTATAATTAAAATCATTTCAAACGACTTAGAAAATAATATAATAGAAGGTTCTTTAAATATAAATAAAGAAAAAACACCTTTAAAAAATATAGAAATTAAAGAAAAGGAAGATATAATATGAGTATAACAATATTAACAATGATTGATAATAAACACATTTATAATCTAATTAATGACTTACATATTTTTTCAAAAGAAAATAATAATACATTTACAATATTACCAGATATAACATATATAGAAGGCATAAAAGAATGTTTAGAAGTATATAATAATATAACACATTTAATTATAAACTATGAGATATTTGAAAAATCTAACATGAATTTACATGAAATATTACAATTTCTTATAACCATAAAATCAGATTTTAATTCTAAGCATTTAAATAAATCTAAAAATTTAGAAATAATAATTCTTATTTCTAATGATAATTTAGAACTTAAAGAGAAATTACAATTAATAGATATAAATAAAATTTTTATGAGTTCTAATATAGATTTCATTTTTCTATATAACATTATTTCAAATAATTCTATTAAAAATTTAAATACTTCTAATGATATATATAACAATGAGGAAAAACTCTTAAACAATCTTATTTCTTTAGAAAATAATAATATTAAAACTAATGAAAATTATATAAACAAATTAAATAATAAATTTAATTCCAATATGCCTAATATATTTACTAATATAACAAAATGTTTATCAAAAATCATTAATTATACCAATAGTATAAAGATAAATAAACTAAAAAAAGTTAATAAAAAAAATAAAGACTGTAATATAAATAAAGATTCAATACCAAACCTATATAATTTCAAAGATATCAAAAATGAATATCTAAAAAAATTAAAAATTAATGAAAATAATTCAAAATATAATTTATCTAATTCTACTATAAAATTAAAATCAAATATAAGTAACAATAATATAAAATTATTAGATTTACCCCTGTCTAATTTAATGGAAAATTGTCAAAAAATAGAAATAATATTATCAAATAAGGAGGACATATGAATCTAGATTTAACTTTAAATAACGAAAATAACTTAAATAATACTAATGAAATATCAAATAATTTAACTAATAATGAAATACAACAAAGCCAAAATGATTTTCTTCGGAGGTGTCTTTAAAAATGCTTTAAATTTTGGCGTTGATCTTGGACTTAAAGCACTTCTTCCAGATTTAATAGAAGATCAAGTAATAGATATTAAAAACTCTATATTAGAAGGAGGTTTTAAAGAAGGTGTAAATACCCTTATGAAAAAAGTTAATGAATTTAAAAACTCTATAACTGGTATATTCACAGGTAATTTTAATAATATTGAAGAAATTCATACTGCAACAAAACAAGGTGGAATTATAAAAACAGTATCTAAAGGTTTATCAAAAGGAATTGATGCAGGAGTAAAATCTGGAACAATTCCAAAATCTGTTGGAAGTATTATAAAAGCTGGAAAAACTACTATTTTAAATGAATTTAATTCTTCACTTGAATCACAAATGAAAAAAGAAATGAAAAAATTTGATACATTAAATGATTTGAACAAAAAATGGTATGATGCTCTGGATAAACGTGATTTCGACAAAATGACCAAATATACTGAAAAGATTTCTGAACTTTCTAAAGACTTAGTTAAATTTTCTAATATTATAGAAGAGACTAAGAAAATTGAAGAATTACATAATTTTATAAAAGAAAATAATTCTTTTGACTTTATGGTTGGAACAGATGGTGCTTTAATGAAACTTGATTAGTATATGTTTTTTCACAAATATTCCTTTTATAGTATTACATATATTCTCTCTTTTTATTCTACATAAATCATTCTTCAAAGTTCTATATAAAACAGATAATAATCCCATATATTCCTTGAAAATACTATACTAATTTTATATAATAACCTTAGAAATAAAAGAAAGAGAGCAAAATAATGAGTAATGAAAATAATATAGAAAATGAAAAAATTATAGAAAGAACTGTTGCCTCTGAAATGAAAAAATCATATATGGATTATGCAATGAGTGTTATAATCTCCCGTGCTCTTCCAGATGCAAGAGATGGTTTAAAACCAGTACATAGAAGAATATTATACTCAATGTACGAAAAAGGTATTTTACCATCAAAAGGTTATGTAAAGGCAGCCAAAGTTGTTGGTGATGTTTTAGGTAGTTATCACCCACATGGTGACTCTTCAATATATGATGCAATGGTTAGATTTGCACAAGATTTTTCACTAAGACATACTCTTATAGATGGACATGGTAACTTCCGGATCTATAGATGGTGATCCACCAGCTGCTTACCGTTATACAGAAGTAAGAATGTCTAAAATAGCAGAAAAAATGCTTGAAGATATCGAAAAAGAAACAGTAGATTTTAGACCTAACTTTGATGATAGATTAGTAGAACCAACTGTTCTTCCAACTAGAATACCACAATTATTAGTAAATGGTGGTTCTGGTATAGCTGTAGGTATGGCATCAAATATACCTCCACACAACTTAAGAGAAGTAATTTCTGCAACTATAGCATATATAGATAATAAAGATATTACTATAAAAGAATTAATGCAATATATTAAAGGACCAGACTTCCCTACAGGAGCAATGATACTAGGTGTATCTGGAATAGAAGAAGCATATAATACTGGAAGAGGTAAATTAATAATGCGTGGTGAAGCATCTATTGAACAAGTAACTAATTCTAAACAAAGAATTATAATCTCATCTCTTCCTTATCAAGTAAATAAAGCTAAACTAATAGAAAATATAGCAGAACTTGTTAAAGATAAAAAAATTGAAGGTATTTCAGATATTAGAGATGAATCAGATAGAGATGCTTCTGTTCGTGTAACTATAGAATTAAAAAGAGATGCAAATCCACAATTGATTCTTAACCTATTATATAAACATACACAACTTCAATCAACTTTTGGTGTTATAAACCTTGCATTGGTAAATAATCAACCTAAAATTTTAACTTTAAAAGATTCTATCGAAATATTTGTTTCACATAGAAAAGAAGTTATTATAAGAAGATCCAAGTTTGAACTTAAAAAAGCAGAAGCAAGACTTCACATATTAGAGGGATTACGTATAGCTATTGAAAATATTGATGAAGTAATTAGAATTATAAGAAGTGCTTATGATGATGCAAAAGAACGTTTGATGAAACGTTTTGACTTAACAGATATACAAGCACAAGCAATTCTAGATATGAGATTAAAAACTCTTACAGGACTTCAAATCGAAAAAATCGAAGCTGAATATAATGAATTATTAAAGATAGTTTCTGAATTAAAAGCAATATTAGCAAGTGATGAAAAACAATATCAAATAATTAAAGAAGAATTAAATGAAGTACAAGAAAAATTTGGAAATGATAGATTAACAAAAATTGTCCCAAGTCAAGATGAAATTTCTTTAGAAGATTTAATCAAAGAAGAACAATCTGTAATAGCTTTAACACATTTAGGATATATTAAAAGAATGCCTGCTAGTACTTATAAGTCTCAACATAGAGGTGGAAAAGGTATAACTGGAATGGCAACACGTGATGAAGATTTTGTTAAAGAATTATTTACAGCATCAACACATGATAATATACTATTCTTCACAAACAAAGGTAAAGTTTATCAACTTAAAGGATATGATATTCCAGAAGCTAGCCGTATAGCAAAAGGTACAGCAATTATAAACTTACTTCCTCTAGACTCAGAAGAAAAAGTAGAAGTAATAATGCCTATCAATAAATTTGAAGATGATTATTATCTGCTTATGTCTACAACTTTAGGTATGATTAAAAAGACTAAACTTACAGAATATTCATCTGTAAGAAAATCTGGTATAATTGCAATAAACTTAAAAGATGATGATAAATTAATAGATGTTAAACTTACAAATGGTAATTCAAAAATAATATTAGTAACTAGAAATGGTAAAGCTATAACATTTGAAGAAACTGATGTTCGTGAAACAGGAAGATCATCACAAGGTGTTATAGGTATTAAACTATTAAAAGATGATACAGTTATTGGAATGGATACCTATACTGATCTTAAAGATAATACACTTCTTGCAATTACTGAATCAGGATTTGGTAAACGTACAGAATTAGAAGAATATAGGATCCAAAAACGTGGAGGTACAGGAGTACTTACATATAATATAACTAAAAAAACTGGAAATCTTGTAGGAACTAAGATTGTAAATGGAAATGAAGATTTAATGCTTATAACTAATGAAGGTACAATTATCCGTATAAAAGTTGAATCAATAAGTATTTTAAGTAGAGCAACACAAGGTGTTACTTTAATTAAAACAACTGATAGTTCTAAAGTTGTAAGTATTGAAACAATTGAAAGTGAAGAAGATTTAATAGAAGAAGAAAACTAATTAATTAATAATTAATATGAAAAAGAGGATATCACTCCTCTTTTTCTTTATCTTAATTATATATACTTCCTCTAAATTCATTTGTAATACTAAAATATTTCTTATATACAACTTTCTTTAATTCATCAACATATTTAGGTTTTCTATTTTGATTAATTAATTCTAAATCCTTATTAACTGCGCTTTTCATCAATTCTTCAAGTTTAACATTATTAACCATAATAGTTTTCCCTTCCCACTCTATTTCTATTTCTTTTAATTTTGATAAATTATGTATACGTCTTTCAAACATCTTATTCTTAAATTCTTTTAGATTTGAGTAATTCCCTTTAAATATCTTATTTAAAATGAATGTATCTGATAATTTATGTCCACTATTTCTAGCAGCATCTTTATACATATTTGATATATATGGTACTACACCATCTTTATATCCAAATTCTGCTAATAATTCATATACAGTTCTTCTCATCGTAATATCTCCGAGATGCCCCATTATTATTTTGTATAGCTGCAAATATTGGTCTAAACATATCTATTATATAATATCCATTAGTTCTAGCATCACCTGTTGTACTTATACCTTGGAATGCATATCTAGAAACTACTAAATCATTATCTATTAAATCTTTAATATTATGTAAATTATTTGCTGTATTTATATCTATATTTTTAAATACATCTATTGTATGTTTACCTGTGTCAGCACTTCTACCATCTTCTTTTTGCTCAATCTTATTAAAATATTGTTTCTTAGTATTTGAATCTTTACTCAATACTTCTTTTGCTTCTAAATAATCTAAAGTATATAATACATCAAATACTCCTCCCATATATTTTTTTAAATCTTCTTCTTTGGTAAATCTTGTAGGATCAGTATTCCTATATCCATCCTTCCCTTTTTCATTAAATATAAGATTTAAATTTAAAATACTTTCTTTTACATCTTCATAAGTTTCATAAATTCCTCTTGCATAAAATTCACCACCTACACCATCTCTTCTTCCATTATTATTTAATATAACTGTTCTATCAAATAAGTGTGTAAGTTCATGTGAATATGTTGTAAGTCCTCTATTGTCTAGAGCTTTCGCAAGGAACATATTTACTCCGAAGTCCATTTGCTTCACCATCTGCAACAAAAAATTCTCTATAAAAATCAAATGGTGCTATAAATTCTAAAACTCCCCTAGATGCTTGTGTTCCATATTCTTTAGACCACGTATCTCTTGCATTAGCATATGGATTTTTATTAAATATTCTTAATGAATCTATTACAATTCTATTAGATATTAAATTATGATGTGTATCCTTGTTTGATATTCTAAACCAAAAATCTAAGAATGTTGCTTGTCTTTTAGCTGTTTCTCTAAGTTTTTCTTTAAATTCTTTTAGTTGTTTTTCTCTTTCTACCTGTGTACCATCTCTATCTACATATGCATCTACAATCCCAAATGTTGTTGTTGTAACTGTTGTTATTGCATATATTGAATTTTCTGATACATTAAGTAATGGTAATAGATATTTTTGTTCAGAATCTTTTTTTAATTTATTAAATATTTGATATTCTAAATTATTATTATATTCTGATCTTTGTTCTTCTATATATGCATTACTTGCTTTTTTAAACCAATCATTAATACTTAATTTTGGTTCAAAAATGTTTTTCATATTTTCTAAAAATTCTGGTATTGTTTGTTCCTTAAAAATATAATTAAATTTTTTTCTAAATGTTGCAGGTGTTGCATCTAGCTTATATTCTAAATATTGCATATCACCAACCATTATTAAAAAGTCTATAATATCAACTTTTTTTCCAAAAAATTCTGGATAATATATTATTAAATTTTTCAAATTAATATTCGAATATTTCAAATTATATAATCTATCTATATATGTAAGACCTAATAATACCTTTTCTTTATTATCTATTAATTTTTTCTTAACTTTTTCTAAAGACATATTGTTTGTAATAATATTTTGATTGTTTATTAACAATGTATTTAATATATCATCAATATTTTTTTGAACATTTTCAAAAGAATC
>QWCT01001458.1_pt1 | contig 11790 bp, 5 predicted proteins | sample 1972681 | NCBI WGS metagenome assembly QWCT01 (sample SAMN09866701, study PRJNA288562) | Human oral metagenome isolate pre3_saliva, whole genome shotgun sequencing... | isolation source: mouth | host: Homo sapiens | place: USA: California | reverse complement strand
CAGATCGCCTCAGCCTGGGCATAGATATCCTCCATCCATTGGTCGTGAAAGTTGTTGCTGATCTGGAGGTGGATGTTTTCGGCCAGCGCGTTCAGCTCCGCGTTGCCGAAACGTTGGCGTACGCTCGGATCCTGCTCGACGAGTCGGAAAGCGATCCATTCGGCGTTCGATAAGTTGGGGTGCACACGGGCCACAGCCTCGGTCAAGACGCGGATGCGATCCGCCGTGGCGGGCGGCAAGTTCGTGGCGCGGTGTGGCCGACAGACGTAGGCGCCCGTGGCCACCTCGTGCATCATCTCCAGTAGCCGGTCAATGCCCTTGCCCGACCGCGCCGAGCAACCCGCCACGGGGATGCCGAGCCGTCGCGAGAGGGCGTTGAGGTCAATATGGATATGGTTGCGCTCGGCCTCGTCGAGCAGGTTGACGCAAAGCACAGCGCGATCCGTGATCTGTAGCACTTGCAGGATGAGGTTCATGTTGCGCTCCAGGCGCGTGGCGTCGGCCACCATGACGGTCACGTCGGGCTTGCCAAAGAGGATAAAGTCGCGAGCGATCTCCTCATCCTCCGACGTGGAGGCGAGCGAGTACGTGCCGGGCAGGTCGACGATGCGATACGTGTCGCCACCGTAGCCAAAGAAGCCTTCGGCCTTGCCGACCGTCTTGCCGGGCCAGTTGCCCGTGTGTTGCTTGAGTCCGGTCAGGGCGTTGAAGACGGTGCTCTTGCCCGTGTTCGGATTGCCGGCCAGGGCCACGACGAAGCGCTCGCCGTCGGCCTGCGCACCGCGTCGCTCCAGGCCGTGCATGGGCGCCGCCTTGGGACAGGTAGCGCAGGGTGAGGCCGTATTTGTTGTCTGATTCATTAGGGTTGTGGGGTATGGGGTAAGGACGGCTGAGAGGAGCCGGTACCGATTAGGATGTAGCGCGCCTGGTCGTGGCGCAGGGCGATGGCCGTCCCGCGAACGGCGTAGGCCACGGGGTTGCCCATCGGGCTGACGAGATCGATGCTCACTGTGCTGCCACGCACGAAGCCAAGATCGAGTAGACGTCTTCGGAGGGCGCCGCGACAGGAGGGCGAAAGGCCCACGATACGCGCCGTGACGCCCGGCTCGAGCCGAGTCAGCCGTCGGGCATCAGCCTCGGGACTGCGACGCACCTCGTCGTCCGTCATCGGCTCCATGTTGAGCGCCGCGTGGGCCGCCGCAGGCAGGGTGAAGCGTTCGCCTTCGTACATGAAGGTGAATCCCTCCGGTGTCACGTCGGTGATGAAGAGCACCGAGTCCTTCGTCAGTCCGAGGGCGTCGATGAGGGTGAAGAGCGTGCGGTCGTCGTCCTCCACGTGCGTGACGCGCCACCAGCTGCGGGCACGGAGCGCACGGTCGTCTTCGCCACGGTCGGCCACCTCCAGCGAGCGCGTGGGGATGGGATCGCCGTGTGGATCGAACGACGGGTTGCGCAGCAGCGAGACGATACGCTCCTGCTCGGCGTCGCTGATGCGGTGCTCCATGCGGTGGGCGCGCTCGTGCCACTCCGCCGGTGCGTAGCCCGAATGCTCGGCTAAGTATTGCTCATAGATGCGATGCGCTCGGACGATTCGGAGCGCATGCTCACGGCCAGCGTCGGTCAGTTGTAGCTCGTCGCCCATCGTCAGCTCGCCCCGCAAGGCCAGTCGGCCAACAGCGGACGCCGTACGATCCGCGTCCGCCCCGAGCGACTCGCCCACGCGCTGCACCTCGTCGGCCGCGATGCGTCCGCCCAGCTCATAGACCGCCTTGAGGAGATCCTCCTCCACCTCTCTGTCCTGTTCGCGGTCGTGCCGCCCGAAGCGTGTCCGGATGGCGTCAAAGAGGCGTGTGCCGTGACTCTTTTCTCTCTTCATCATCGTATAAATGTTGTGGTGTAAAAGCCGGTCGCAAAAGTAAGCACGGATAAGTAGGGGTGATTCACCGTCTCTAATAGCAAACGTCCCTCAATCAGATTCTGATTCGCTACTCTTGGCAGCAAACAACTCCCGATCAGATTCTGATTCACTACTTCTGGCAGCAAACGCCCCTCAATCAGATTCTGATTGGCTACCCTTGGCAGCAAATGCTCCTCAATCAGATTCTGATTCGCAACCCCTGACAGCAAACAACTCCCAATCAGATTCTGATTCGCTACCCTTGGCAGCAAACAACCCTCAATCAGATTCTGATTCGTTACCCTTGGCAGCAAATGCTCCTCAATCAGAAACGGATTGGCATCTTACTGCACACGGAGGGGGGCGCGGGTGGTATTTCCCATATTTTTGCCCGCCGTAATAAACAGACGGATCGAACACGATGGCTAAATGGATCAAACGCACAGTCAAGACGTGCCTGCTGGCGCCCGTGGGGGCTGTGGCGGTGGGCGCGGTGTTGCTCTATGTGCCACCGGTGCAGAATGCGGTGCTGAAGGTCGTGCTGCGGCATGTATCGGAGCGCGTCGGCATGGAGATCACCGTGGGGCATGTGCGGCTGTCGTATCCATTAGACCTCACGCTGCGCGACGTCTCGGTGCGCGACTCGGTGTGCGACACGCTGCTCAACGTGCGCGGGCTCTCCGTCAGCGTGCGGCCGTGGCCCCTGTTGCGTGGCGAGGTGTTCGTCTCAGAGCTACAGTTGGACAGCGCGCTGGTGCACAGCAAAGGGCTGATCGAGGGCATGCACTTGGACGGCACATTCGGGCGACTGGCTACGGCCGACGTTGGTCTTTGGGCCAAGAAGGAGGAGCTGAAGCTCGACAACGTACTGCTGGCTGATGCGGAGGTGGCGCTGGTGATCGACTCGATCCCCCCCTCGGACACGACCGACACGACCGTTAACCGCTGGCGGATCACGGCCGAGCGACTCGACCTACAGCGCGTAGGCTTCACCCTGCGCATGCCTAAGGATACGCTTGGCGTCACGACCTATCTGGGCGATGCACGCGTGACAGGCGTATCGGCCAACTTGGAAGCGCAGCGTTACGCGGCCGGACGGCTTGACATTCGCGGCGCCTATGCGGCCTACGATGGCAGTGAGCGGCCACGCACCGTGGGCCTCGATCCGCAACATATCTCTGCCTCAAACATCCGCCTGCTGGCCGACTCCGTGCGCTACCATGCGGGCGACCTGCGCGTGGCGCTTCGTGAGGCGTCGCTCGACGAACGGTCAGGGCTTTCGGTGGAATCGCTGTCGGCTCATGTGCACCTGGATAGCACGGGCGTCTCCGTCTCGGAGGGTATGCTGCGGACGACGCGTTCGTGGATCGACCTGCAAGCGCATGTGCCGTGGGCCGCGCTGTCGGATAGACCGACGGCCGATCTTCAGGCGGAATGGTCGGCGGGTATTGACGGGCAGGACGTGCTGACGGCCATGGGCGAACAGGGGCCGCGACTGATGCGGGCGCTGCCGGACTCGCTGCTCTATCTCTCGGGGCTCGTGGAGGGCAACTTGGAGCGGATGCGGGTGCACGATCTGATGGGTGGTTTGCCCGGTGCCTTCACGTTCGAAGCCTACGGATCGGCTGAGCATGTCATGGACGAGCGGCGGCGCACGGGGCAGATCAACCTAAGGCTACAGACCGAAAGCCGACAGTACCTCAGCCATTGGATCCCGGAGATTTCGGGTGGACGGGTACGGATGCCTGAACGCATGCGGGTGGAGTTGGAGGCGTCGCTCAAGGGTGGCGAATACCAAGGGCGATTGAAGGCTGAAGAGTCGGGCGGACGCGTGGAGCTGACAGGCCGCTACCACGCGCTGCGGGATGAGTATGCCGTCGATGTGCGCGTAGACAGCCTCCGGCCGGTGCACTTCCTGCCGAAAGATTCGCTCTACCGCCTCACAGCCGTACTACATGCCGAAGGGCGAGGCACGGACATCTTTTCACCTCGCACACGCATCACCCTGCGCGGTTCCGTAGCCGATGTGCATTACGGATCCTACCGCCTCTCCGGCCTCTCGCTCGACGGTTCATTGCTCAACCATCAAGCGCAGGCTACGCTGAACAGCGAGTCGCCTTATATAAAAGGTAAGGTCATGCTGGACGGTGTCGTCCGGCGCGATCGCATGGCGGGCGTGGTGGCTATCGACATGGATACGCTCGATCTGATGGGGCTCAAGCTGACGAAGGATCCGCTCTCCGGCTCCTTCCAACTCTTCTCCGAGATGGAGACCGACCTCAAGCGGCGCCATCGGTTAGACCTCACTCTGGGCAACTGGGCCATCACCACGGACCAGCAGACCTATCGCCCGAAGATGCTCACCCTACACGCCGTCAGCGACGACGACACGACACGCCTCTCCTTCCACGCCGGCGACATGGCGCTGGTCGCCACCGGCAACGCTGACGCGCCCGCGCTCCTCCAACGACTCGGAAATGTATCCGACGTCTTCCGCAGACTGATGGAGCACGACAGCGCCGCCCATATCGAACGCCTCACGCCGCTTTTGCCTACGCTCAACGTACAGCTCGAGGCCGAGAAAGACAATCCGCTCTACAACTACCTTCAGGAGCAGAACATCTTCTTCGATCGGCTCACCGTCCACGCCTCCACCTCACCCGTCGACGGGCTACAAGCCAACGCCCTGCTGCTCTCCGTGATGAAGGATACGATGCGGCTCGACACCATCTGCCTCGACATCCGCCACGATTCGATCGAGGGCCTGACTTACGCTGTCGACGTGATCAAGAACCGCTTCCGCGGACAGGAGGCCTTCACCGCGGGGTTACGTGGGCACCTGCTGAACGGTGTAGCGGAGGCGAACGCGCTCTATCGCGACAGTCGTGGCGAAACGGGCCTCCAACTGGGCGTGCAGGCCGAGCAACGTGGCAAGGCGTACCGTTTCCACTTCATCCCCGACGAGCCTGTGCTGGCTTTCATGCCGTTCAAGCTGAATCCAGAGAACTATGTGGAGGTGCGCAGCCTAAAGAACATCTCCGCCGATCTGAAGCTGACTGGCCCGGAGAACGCTGCGCTGTGGATACACTCCAACGCGGACTCTACAGAGCTGGCTGTCGAGATCAATCAGATCGATCTTCAGCAGCTCTCGCGTTTCGCTGCCATCCCGGATATGCAGGGGCGGGTCAATGTGGCTCTGCGCTATGTGCCTTCTGACGTGTCGTACCTCATCGCTGCCGACGCGAACATCGACAACCTGATCTTCCGCGGACAGCCTGTCGGCGAACTCTTGCTCAACGGTGTCTACCTGCCCCTCGACAACAATCGCCACCGCTTCGACGCCCACTTCTACCACAACGAGTCGGAGTTGGCCACCGTCTCGGCCTTCTATCGACAGCCGCAACAGAAGCAGGCACAGGGTGCGATCGACGGCACCATGCAGTTCGATCGCATTCCGCTGAGCGAGCTGAACCCCTTCTTTGGCGGTGCCGTAGATATGCAGGGCGTGTTGCGTGGCCGGTTGACGTTAGAAAGTCGCGATCGGGGTCCGATTTGGAACGGCTATTTGCAGCTCGACTCGACCTCGATGTACGTAAGGGCTGTAGGCACGCGCTTCCGCTTCGACGATCAGGAGGTGGACATCAAGGACAGTAAGCTGCGCCTCACCAAATATGGCATCTACACCACGGGCGGCAATCCGTTCGTGATCAGTGGCACGGTGGACTTCAGCAAGCCGATGAAGGAAACGGCCGATTTGCGACTGGTGGCGCAAGACATGCTGCTAATCGACGCACCCGACGGTGCGCCCGGAGCCATGCTCTACGGCCGTCTGCCCGTCGATCTGAATCTGACCGCCCGCGGCCCACTGCACGCGCTCAAGGTTCGCGGTGGCGTACACGTACGCAGTGGCACGAACATCACGTACGTCATGCCTAACGCCAACGACGAGCTGCAAGACAACTTCGCCGGGCTGGTCTCCTTCACCTACTTCTCCGACACCGTCCCGCAACGCATTCGTGACATAGAGCGGCAGAACGCTGCGCATACGAGTTCGATAGGCGGACTGGACGCCCAGCTCACGCTGCGCGTGGATCCCACGGCGCGCCTAAAGGTGGATATGGGCGGCGCCGGCGAACGCTCGAACCGTATCGAGCTGCGTGGCGGCGGCGATCTGTCGTTCCATTACACCCCGCTCGGGGATATGAACATGAGCGGGCGATACACCCTCTCTGGCGGATTGATTCGCTACAGCATCCCCGTGATCCCGCTGACGGACTTCACGATTCAAGACGGTAGCTACGTAGAGTGGCAGGGCGACTTGATGAATCCTTACCTCAACCTGACGGCCCTCACCCGACAGCGGTCGACTGTCAACCTTGACGGGCGTTCGCAGATGGTGGACTTCAACGTAGGCTTACAGGTCAGGCAGCAGTTGCGCAACATCGCCCTCAAGTTCATCCTCGAGGCGCCTAAGAATGGCACCGTGCAGACGCAGCTGGCCGCCATGGGCGAAGAGGAGCGCAGCAAGCAGGCCATCGGCCTCCTTGTCACGGGTGTCTATCTGGCCCAGAGCGGCACTGGCAACGAGCATCTGGATGTGGGGACGGCCATCAGCAGCCTACTCCAACGCGAGATCAACAACATGCTCGGCAGCTTGGGCGGCGATGTCCCCTTCTCGTTCGACGTAAACACCTACGACGGCACCGACGGCAAGGGTCGGCGTATCGATTATCTCGGTCGCTTCTATATGGGCTTCCTCAAGGAGCGCATTTACACCACCCTCGGTATGCGTTACTCGACCAACGATCCCGTGATGGGCAACCGGCTCTATCTCGACGAGGCCTCGCTGGAGTATCGCCTCGACGCCGACGGTTCGCGCTTCGTCAAGGTGTACAATCAGACGGACTATGAGAATCTCTTCGAGGGCGAGATTCGCAAGACAGGCCTGAGCGCCATCTTCCGACGTAAGGTGAAGCGCTTGGCCGACCTCTTCGACTTCCGCAAACGTCGCAATCGCACGGTAGTGACCGAGCCTGAGCCTGCCGCCCCCGATACGGACGAGACGGAAACGGACTCCACCGAAGGCGCTCCCGCCGAGGATACGACGCGTCGGAACGCCGACCCTTCCCCTAACGACTAAAAAAGAAAGATGAAGCCGAACCACTCCCCCCTCCTCACCCTTTTTTTCTTTGTTCTTCTGCTCAGCGCATCTTGCTCCACGACGAAAATGCTTCCCCCGGGCGAGGTGCTCTACACCGGCATCGAGCGCATCGTAGTCAACGACCCCGCCAATCAGCGCCACCGCGGCGCGGACGAGGTGATGGGCAAGGTGGAAGAGGCTCTGGCCTATGCGCCCAATAACGCCCTCCTGGGCAGTTCCACCACACGCACGCCGCTGCCTGTCGGGCTCTGGGTCTACAATGCCCACGTCGGGAAAAAGGGGCGCTTCCACCAGTGGATGTACCGATGGCTCGCGGCGCGACCGGTGACGCTCACCACCGTAAAGCCTGCCAACCGGGCGCTGGCAGCGCAGAACGTACTCCACGAAAACGGTTTCTTCCGCGGCGCAGCCCGCTATGAGATCATCCCCGATCGCAAGGATTCGCTCAAAGCCCGGGTGCGATACCTCGTCACCCTGGGCGAGCCTTACATAATCGACTCCGTCCGCTTTCGCCGCATGCAAGATCGGAGCGATACCACCATCAAGTGGCTCGACGAAGAGCGTCTGCTTCACAGAGGCGACCTCTTCACCCTCGATCGACTCGAGGCGGAACGCCAGCGCATCGCCACCATCATGCGCAACAACGGCTATTATTACTTCCGACCGGAGTACATCGAGGTGCAAGCCGACTCGACGAAGGGTGACCACCTCGTAGACCTACGCGTACGTGTCCGGCGCGACATTCCCCGCGACTTCATCCGTAAGCCGTGGTTCATGGGACGCACAGCCATCCGCCTGATCGGTTACGACGGCGAGGAGCCTACCGATAGCCTCACCTACGGCCCCGTCACCATTCATTACGAGGGCAGGCTGCGCCTCCGCCCCCACGTCCTCCTCAACGCCTTGCGCTATGAGCGTGGCGACCGCTATAGTCTTGCCGCTCAGGAGGAGACGCTGGCGGCGATGAACAAGCTGCGCACCTTCCGCTTTGTGGATATGCAATACACGCCCACCGACACCTCCGCCACGTGCGACACCATGAACCTGCGCATCCGTGCCACCTACGACTATCCGCTCAATAGTCGCCTCGAGGTCAAGGGTACCCTCAACGATAATCACTATGCTGGGCCTGGGTTCAATCTGGCCCTGACCCGGATGAACCTTTTCCGCGGCGGCGAGAATCTCTCCGCCACCGTGTTTGGCTCGTACGAGTGGCAGACGGGTGCGCGCACCGCCGGGCATACGGGGCTGGTGAACAACTACGAGATCGGCGCACGCGGCTCGCTGACCTTCCCCCGCCTCGTCTTACCGAAATTTGGTCATAAAGACCGAGATCTGATCGCTACCACCCGCCTCGAGGCGCAGGCGACAGTCATGAACCGTGCGCGATTCTTCAACCAGCTCAGTTTTAGTGGCAGCCTCTCGTACGACTTCGTTCCCAACCCCATCCGCCGACACACGTTCACGCCGCTACGCCTCACTTACTCGCGGCTCATAGGCACCACGGCCGCCTTTGACAGCATCACCTCAAGAAACCCTTCCATCCGCCAGAGTCTTCAGGATCAATTTATTCCCGTCGTAGAGTACACCTACACGCTCGACAACTCCACCGTGCGTGAGGAGCGCAGCAAGACGCGCTGGCATTTTTCGATCGCGGAGGCCGGTAACCTGCTCTCAGCCACTAACCTCCTCTTCGGGCGACGGTGGGACGAGAAGGGCAAGACTGTCTTCAAGAATCCGTATTCGCAGTTCCTGAAGATGACCACTGAGCTACGTTACAATCATTACATAGATCGCCACCAGCGCCTTGCCTTCCGCATCGGGGGCGGCATCATCTACAGCTACGGCAATGCCGCGGCCGCTCCGTACAGCGAGCAGTTCTACGTCGGCGGAGCCAACAGCATCCGGGCCTTCACCATCCGCAGCGTCGGCCCCGGTCGCTTCGCCCCGGATCGGAATGACCCCTACGCCTACATTGATCAGATTGGCGACATCAAGCTGGAGGCCAACGCCGAGTATCGCTTCCGTCTCGTGGGCGACCTGGCCGGCGCCGTCTTCCTCGACGTCGGCAACGTGTGGCTGCTGCGCGACGACCCCGCGCGTCCCGGCGGACAGTTCGCGTGGAAACACCTCCTCACCGACCTCGCCACCGGCACCGGCATAGGCTTTCGTTACGACATCAACCTCCTCGTCTTCCGTTTCGACATCGGTTACGCCCTCCACTTCCCCTACGACACCGGTCGGCGCGGCTATCTCAACGCCCCCAACCTACGCGACGCCCTCGGGTTCCACTTAGCCCTTGGCTACCCCTTCTAAATTTTTATCGAGCGAAGGGCGGCTGCGGCCGCCGGCGAAGTTTGCCCCGTCACGTTTCGGAATCATCCCGTACCCGGCCAACTTCCCCGGCCTCGGTAGAGGTCTTGATCTTCTTTTGCCTTCTTTTCTTCCATCAAGAGAAGGGCGGCTGCGGCCGCCGGCGAAGTTTTCCCCATCACGTTTCGGATTCATCCCGTACCCGGCCAACTTCCCCGGCCTCGGTAGAGGCCTTGATCTTCTTTTGCCTTCTTTTCTTCCATCAAGGGAAGGGCGGCTGCGGCCGCCGGCGAAGTTTGCCCCGTCACGTTTTTCGATCCCCTCCAATCAACCATAAGAAAAAACATCTCCTGCCGGTAGGCTGTAGGGGCGTATCGCATACGCCCCTCTGGCGGGTCCAAAGGGGCCGTCTTGCACCTACCCCAATAGACCCATTCGCCCACGGTGTGGGCGTTCGGAGGGCGTATGCCATACGCCCCTACCCTGCCGGCAGGAGAAGGCCTTCAACCCCTTGAAACAAATAGGAATCCATACGTACTCCGCCTCCCCTATGCCGGCGAGAATCGGTAAGTCCATGCCTCCGCCCTACCTTTTCCCGTCACGTTTCGGAAACGCCCAGCCTCGGGCCTTGGATTTCGTTTTCGATTTTAGTTAGCCTTTCACTCCTACCTTTGCAGCCGTATGAAAGAATTCATTATCACCCAAGAGCAGACCGAGCGCGCCGTCCTGGTGGGGTTAGTCACCCCCGAGCAGAGTGAGGCGCAGGTCAAGGAATACTTAGACGAGCTGGCCTTCCTGGCCGAAACGGCCGGGATTGAGCCGGTCCGACGCTTCACCCAAAAGGCCGACAAGCCGCATGCCGTAACCTTCGTCGGGTCGGGTAAGTTGCAACAGATTGGCGAGTATGTAGCTGAGAATGAGATAGGCATCGTGGTCTTTGACGACGAGCTCTCGGCCAAGCAGCTACGAAACATCGAAAAGGAACTCAAGGTGCGCATCCTGGACCGCACGAATCTCATCCTCGACATCTTTGCCAAGCGCGCGCAGACTGCCCACGCCAAGACGCAAGTCGAGCTGGCGCAGTACCGCTATATGCTTCCCCGTCTGACGCGCCTATGGACGCACCTGGAGCGTCAGCGAGGCGGCGTAGGTATGCGTGGGCCGGGCGAGACGCAGCTCGAAACCGACCGGCGCATCATTCTCGACCGCATCTCCAAGCTCAAACGTGAGCTGGAAGAGATAGACCGACAGAAGGCCACTCAGCGGCGCAACCGGGGCAAGATGGTCCGCGTGGCGCTCGTAGGTTATACCAACGTGGGCAAGTCGACCCTCATGAACTTGCTTGGTAAAAGCGACGTGTTTGCCGAAAACAAGCTCTTCGCCACCCTCGACACCACCGTGCGCAAGGTGATCATCGACAACCTGCCCTTCCTCCTCTCCGATACGGTGGGCTTCATCCGCAAGTTGCCTACCGAACTCGTCGAGTCGTTCAAGTCCACCCTCGACGAGGTTCGCGAAGCCGACCTTTTGGTGCATGTCGTGGACATCTCCCACCCTACTTTTGAGGAGCAGATCGAAGTTGTAGAGCGCACCCTGGCCGACATCGGTTGCGCCGACAAGCCCATCATCACGGTCTTTAATAAGATCGACGCGTTTTCGTTTGTCCCTAAGGACGAGGATGATCTCACGCCCCGCGAGCGCGAAAACATCCCCCTCTCCGAGCTTCGCGAGACCTGGATGAGCCGTCGCCCCGGAAGCTGCATCTTCATCTCCGCCCGCGATCGGACCAACATCGCCGCCCTCAAGTCGCTCCTCTACGAGCACGTCAAAGCCATCCACATCACCCGTTTCCCCTACAACGATTTTCTCTTTCAGCAGTACGACGGCGAAGGCGAATGAGCTAAGGACGGAAAGCGAAGCGTGAAAGACTGCCGGACGCACACTGCGGATCTCATTCCGTGTGTCGCCCGGCTTTCTTGTCTTGATACGTTTACCCCAGTCCGGGCCATCTGCATCCCTATATAGAATAGGTATAGCCTGCATGTGGGTATATGAATCCCATCCTTACCCAAAATGTGATTCCCGAAAACGTATGGAATCCTATTCCCGGCGAGGATTCGATAGCTGTATCCATCTTGAATCCTATCCCCGCCGGGTTTTCGGTAGATATGGCCATTTTCATCCAATCCTCGCCGGGTTTTCGGTAGATATGGCCATTTTTATCCAATCCTCGCCGGGTTTTCGATGGATATGGCCATATTCATCCAATCCCCGCCGGGTTTTCGATAGATATGGTCATTTTCATCCAATCCTCGCCGGGTTTTTGATGGATATGGCCATATTCATCCAATCCCCGCCGGGTTTTCGATAGATATGGCCATTTTCATCCAATCCTCGCCGGGTTTTTGATGGATATGGC
>QWCT01001792.1_pt1 | contig 11807 bp, 7 predicted proteins | sample 1972681 | NCBI WGS metagenome assembly QWCT01 (sample SAMN09866701, study PRJNA288562) | Human oral metagenome isolate pre3_saliva, whole genome shotgun sequencing... | isolation source: mouth | host: Homo sapiens | place: USA: California | reverse complement strand
GCGCAATACTTACTCGATGCAGGTGTATGCTCCCTTCACCCCCGAAAAGTGTGACTCGGTGCTCCTGCTCATGAAGGAAGGTTTGCACGAACTGGCCAAGAATGGTGTGCGCCCCGATGAACTCGAAGAGGTGAAGCGCTTCGAGATCAAGCAGTACGAAGAACAACAACGCAACAACGGTTACTGGCAGGCCCTCATGTTACAGAAGAACATGTGGAACAAGGACAACCGCACCGGTTATCTCGAAGCCATCCAATCGCTCACGAGTGCCGACGTGCAGCGTTTCGCCAACAAAGTACTATTGCGCGACGGCAACTGCGCCACCATCATCATGCTCCCCAAGGGAACGAAGCAAGCGAAATAATCGCCTCGCTTCTTCCTCCCTTAGCACCAACGAAAATGTGCCGCCTCTCGATTGAGAGGCGGCACATTATTTTTGTGTGTTTGCGGCGTGCGGCCGGCCGAAGCCTTGGGAATGTTGCGGAGCACGAAACGATTTGGAAAAAGCTAATACTGGAAATAGTAAGTTATCCTAAAAATAGAATTGCTAACAAAACGATTTGTAGTATCTTTGCAATAGTATAATTTACATCAAATATGAAAGCGCTTTACAGAGTATTAGTCCTGCTTATAATTTCATTGTCAGTCTTTTCCAGTTGCGTTACTTTGCGCCCCGCAACAGTCGATTGGAAGAAAGATTTGAGTATGTTTTCTCGGGTTTATATTCCACCAACTCAAACGATTCATGGATCGACTGCAATTGTAGTTTCAGGAATGGTGTTACCTTATAGTCAATCTGTGAATCCTCGGGATGTTATAGCGGGTATGTTGTCAAAAAAAGGATATATTATTCTAAACGAGTTAGACGACAGATTTAGACATGAAACAGTCATTGTAAATTATGGAGAAAGTAATCGACGGAATTTTGGATTGGGTGGATATACTATAGAAGTAACTCTACAATTTATTTCGGCTTCAACAGGAGAATTGGTTTGTACTACAACTGCAGAAGGTTGCGGAAGTACAGAAGCTGCTGATGTAAAGCAAGCTGTGACGAGGGCTTTAAAAGCGCTGTTTAAGTAATTGCAATTTAAGTAATCGCGGAATAAAGGCAGACCTTTTATATGAAGGTCTGCCTTTATATTCTGTCAAATAATAGTTCCCTTAGAACGTGGCGCGGAACATGAAGCGGATACCCCAACGCTGCGTGTCGCCGTAGATCGAGCCCGGTTCGTTCAGATAGGTCAGGCGGCGCACATACTGCACGTGGATGACCTTGAAAATGTTGTGAATACCCACGATCGCTTCCACATAAGGCGTGTTTCGATCCATCACGCGGCTCTGTTGTTCATAACCCGCGGCCGTGAAGCGTGAGGGGAAATAATAGAGATCCGTCGCCCCGGCGTTTTGCGCCAAATAGGGGTTGTTCTTGTCGGTGAGTGTGCCCCACAAGGCGTTCACCCCCAGATATTCGCGCCATTTGAGTCGCTTTAAGAGCGGAATGCGGTTGAAGATCTTCCCGTTCAAGTCCCACGACACCATGGCCGAGACATAGCGGTCGTTCATGAACTCCATGTTCTTCACGAGGTTGAACATCGCATCCTCTTTCACATACGAGGTGTTCGCCCACGGCATGAGCAGGAGGGGGAAGGGGACGCGGTTCCATTGCGCACCGGCCTTCACATGCGTCTCGAGTTTGCCCCACGACTTCACCCACCAGCGTTTGTAGATGGCCAGTTCGGTGTTGTTGTAGGTGTAGTCGCTCCACAGCCCTTTGGCGCCCATCGTGTGACTGAGGGTAAAGATCGGGGCGTTGTGGTTGGCGCGCATGCGGCGCTGCTTGGTGTTGATGAAGGTCGCGCCGGGTTGATATTCGAGCAGGAACGAAACGTCGCTCGTGTTCAGGAACGGCACGTTCACCGCTGCTGCATCCAGTCCCGCCGCCTGCAATTCGTCGAATGTTGCCGGTCGGCCGAGTCCCAAGGCCGCCGTTGCCCCCACCGGCTGATAGAAGAGCGCCGAGGTCGGTTCGTTGCGGTCGTGCTGCACTTGCGCTTTGAGGCGGAAACCGTTCGCCCATTCGCGTTCGAAGTGCAGTTTGAGGTTCCGGTTGTACATCATGTGGTCGACGTTCGTCCACTTCCATGCCAAGAACACATTGTCCTTGTCGGTCGGCAGGTGAAAGTCCGAGGGCGCGATCACGTCGTCGCGGTACGACAGCACCAAGTTGGCCACCGGATACTCGCGCGGCAAGTATTTTTTCGGCACGAACGAGTAAGTCAATTCGCCCATGCCCTTCCAGCGGTGGTCTTTGAAACCGTAGGCCAAGTAGCCCTTGGCAAAAAGGTGCTTGTTGAGGTGCGCCGTGGTCTGTGCCGAGAGGCGCAGGCGCAAGCCGTCCACATCGTTGGTGGTGATCACCGTGTTCATCGGTCCCAAATCCACCTTAGAGGGCACACTCGGGTCAATCGAGGTTTCGACAAAGTTTTCGATCAGCGCCTTCGCCACCCAAATCACGGGTTTCGCCCCCGGCAGGTTTTGCAGGCTCGTCACGAACGAATCCATGCGCTTCTCGGTGTTGGTTAGTCGCTCCGGGCGGTGTTCCGCCCAGAAGGCATCCTCCTGCATCTGCGCATCGGCCAGCGTGCGCGTCGAGCCGGCGAACTTAAAGGCTGCATCGGGAATGGGATCGAAGGCAAACCCCGAGTAGGTTGTGCTGCGTTTCACCTGAAACTCGTGCAGGTTCTTCGCCGCCTTGAGCAGCACCAGCATGTTGTCTTTCGTCAGCACCTGTTCGCCGGAAGGCAGTTCTTCGTACGTCTGATCGATTTTCATCGACTGTACAAAGTTGATACCCGTGTTCATTGGTACCCCCATTTTTACACGCTTCACGCGATAGGTGCTGTCGGCCAGCACATAGAGTTCGCCCGAGAAACCGAAATCCTGCGCATTGTTGGGGGTGAACTGCACCTCGATGCAGCGATCGCCGTCGATCATCGTGGTGTCGGTGAGAAAATAGCGGTAGAACGCGATGCCATCGGTCGAAGAGAGAGGAGAGATAAACTGATATTGCAACAAACGGATGTTGTTGTCGTAGAGGTTCACGTCGGTGAACACATCCTTCATCATCGCGTTGAGCACATCGCCCGTGTTGATCAGGTCGTTGATGCCTTCGCTGCGCTGCCCGATCACAATGTTTTTGCGCGTTTGGTCGCTTTTGCGCCACAACTGCTGCGTCACCGTCTCGTCGACGGTGAGGGGCAAGATCAGTTTGCCCGTTTCGGGCGAAATCTCCACATGGTCTTTGAGGAAGGGCATCCGTTTGAGCTGTCCGTCCTCGAGCACCCGCGGTGTGACGTCACTCACGGCGAAATTCAGTTTGCTGTATTGCTGCAGCGCATAGTAGTCGTGGAGTTTGAGGTCGCTGCCTTTCTTGGCGGCAATGACCTTGCGCATAAATTCCACTGCGGGGTTGTCTTTTCGCGAATACTTGGTGCGTTTCGCCTTCACCGTGGCCTCACCGAAACCGAGATCGGCCGATTTGAGAACAATGATGAGGCTGTCGCCGCCGGCCGTCGGTCGAACAGAACGCGAAACGTAACCCACCGACGAGGCGAAGAGTTGCCCTTGTCGGTAGGCCATGTTGAAGCGTCCCTCGACGTCGCTTTGCGTGGCCACCTGCGTGCCTTTGTAGAAAAGGTTGACAAACGGGATGGGCGCGCCCGTCTCGGCATCGACCACCCGTCCCACCACGCGCTGACCGAGGGCCAATGAGACGAAGGCAAACCACCCAAGCAAGAGAGTGAGAAGTTTTTTCATTGCGATGAAAGTAAAAAAGTTGTGTGAGACCCCGGGCACGGCTCTCCGTGCAAACCGGTGGACGGGCACAAAGATACGAAAACTATTTCGCTCCCTTGCGTTTCATTTCCGGCGAGAATGGGGAAATTGGTTTTTTTGCGTATTCCGCAATTTTTCGCTTTTCAAGCGGTGTCTCAAAAAAAATCGACGCATAAAAATGCTTTGTTTGTGGTATATTCCGCATTTGCTCTCTTTTGTTGTGTTGTTTCTGTACGATAAAACTTTCGTTTGTCAATGAAATAGGTTTTTCTTGCTTCGTTTATCATTCGATCTCTGTGTTTGTTTGTCGAAATGCGAATTTAGTTGCTTTTTGTATATTCTAAAATGGCAAAAGACGAGGTAAAATTGTTTGTGGTGTTGTTTTTGTGGTATATTTTGTTTTGCGCTGTTTGAAGTTTTTATATTTGCAATCTCATCCATCTCTCAACGAGGGTAAATTCGAAACTGCCGTTTTTTCGCACGCTCATTTCTTCGGTGGCGCAGTAGACTTGTTGAGGGGCAGATGGAGTTTTTCATCCCCGGAACCAATAAACGATCCAAACGATAATTACCTATGAAGAAAACGACCTTCTCTTTGGCTTTCTCCCTCGTGTTGGGAGGAGTTTCCGTACTGAGTGTAGCCTCTTGTGACAAGGACGGCGAAATGTCGAATGTGCCAGAAACACCGCGTGCCCAATTCGTAGACGGTAAGTGGCAGACGCCCGCGGCAACACCCCATGCGATCCTCAGCGACGCGAGTGTGACCCGAGTCAACGAAGATTACTTCAACGGTAAACTTCCCGAAGACGCTACCTCCGTCATCGGTGGCTTCGTGACGCCCACCGGTCTCAAGGTAGAGGGAAAAGCAGTAGGCAATGAAACGCGTTTGGCGTGCACCGTAACCGGAGATACCCTTTCGCTCGCCAACGTCACTCCCCAAGACAGCACCTTCTACAAGGTCAATGCCGCCTACGGCTGGGATAAGGAGGTGAAGTATGCCAAGTTCGAATATCCCAAGAGCGCCGTTGTGCGTGGATTGAGCAGCGTGAAGGTCGAAGGTGTGGATGCCGAGGGCAAAGCTCACGATGTGTCTGCCCACGCGTGGCTCGTCACGACCACTCCCCAAGAACTCCTCGAAACGGGCAAGGGAAGCAACCGCGCCCCGCGTCGTCTATTCCTGCCCTTCATCAGCCCCGAAGGCTACAAGTGGATGGATGCTCGCTTCACCCTCGTCTTGCCCACCGAAGATCTCAAAAACTATCCGAGTGTGAAAGTCACTTTGGTGCGCAGCAAAGGCAACGCCGTCGAAAGCGTTTGGAAGCGTGGTTGATTGCGCACTTGGCCTTACCCCTATTGCCGTCGCTCTTTCGGAGCGGCGGCTTTTTGTTTGTCCGGCATCGGGCATGATGTCCTCCTGTGCAGTCGGCTTATCTCCAACTCATTGAGCCGGCGAAGCTCCCTCGAGTCGAGCCAATGATCATCTAAACCCGATTCGGGGAGGAAAAGCCCCAACGTAGAAACCAATGGATTTTTAGGAGAGGTGAGATAGATGTGCTCGTACTCCCAAAATCGAAGTGCAATCCAGCTGCCTTTTTGGCGTTTTCCTCGCGCGCGGGCGCGTCCGCCGTTTTTTGTTTTTTGCCTTCACCTCTTCACCCATTGCGTGTAAATCGTTGGACAATAGGATGATAAGTGTGAAGACTTCACCCCCTTTGCCTTCACCTCGGTGAAGCAAAAAATGAGGGTAAAGTTCACGCGCAAGAGTTTGTGTATCAATCGGGTAGGTGTGAAGGTGAAGGCAAAAAATGTACCTCGACCGAAGTGCGGATGCGAGGGCGCGTGTCGTGTCGCCCGCGTGTGGGGAAGGGACGAAGAGTGGTGCATTTTGGACGAAAAGGAGTGGACTTTGGCGCGAAAGTCGTCTTGTTTTTCTCGTCGCGACAGGGAGGGCGGGTGCGGCGGCCGCAAGGTGGGGCAACGGCCTGTCGGCTTGTCGATGGGTGCACCACCCCCGGTAGGCGACGGACTGGGGAGCGCGACGGCGCACCGCGGATCAAAATGACGAGAGGAGAAAGTGTGATTTTGTGTTTTTTATGATTTTGAGAAATACGCTCCTTTGCGCTTGAAAGTGAGTGGTTTGTGTGTGCCGTGTCGGGTGCTTCGCAGCGCAAGTCGGAAAATTTTTGGGCGCCGACTGTCACATTTCGCCCCCTTCGATTGTATTGGTAAGTGTAGCCCTGCTGTGCGTCGGAGTCGATCGCCGCTCTCCTTGTGGCGTTTTCTCCTTTGCTCTTCCTCCTCCCTGCCGTCGACGGCGAAAACCGACCGCCGCAAGCCCGAGTGCGGAACGCGGGGCACCCTTTGTTTCACCTTCAAATCTTGACACTATGCCTAATTTTTTCCGTCTCTTGTGCCGTTGGTTCCTGCGGCATTTTGTTTCCTCGGCACCGTCCCCCGTCGGTACCGAACAGCCCGCGGCAGCAGCGGCCGTTCTCGCTGTTTCGCCCCGTGCGGAGGAGAAGGGGGCGAAGCCTTCGCCCCTTCACGAGCAACTGCTGCGCCTGCTCGAAGAGCGGCACGAGTTTCGCTACAACCTGCTGGCCGAGATGCCCGAATTTCGCGAGCGCGGATCGGCCGCCGCCTTTCGCCGCGTCACGCCCTTGGACTTCAACACCCTGGCGATCCACGCCATCGATGCGCGCATCGGGGTGTGGCAGCGCGATGTGGAGCGCGTGCTGCACTCGGCGCTCATCCCGGCCTACCATCCTCTCACCCACTTCATGGAGCAGCTCCCCGCGTGGGATGGCCGCGACTGCTTGCGCCCCTTGGCCGAGCGCATCTCGGCGAGCGCACTGTGGGTGCAGTGCTTCTCGGTGTGGCTGCGCGCGCTGGCGGCGCAGTGGATGGCGCACCCCACCGTGACGGCCAACGACTTGGTGCCGCTCCTCGTGAGCCGCCGACAGGGATTGCGCAAAAGCACTTTTTGCCGCCTGCTCATGCCGCCCGAATTGAGCGACTACTATGCCGACAAGTTTGAACTCACCGCCACGGCTGCGCACGAACCGCGCTTGGCGAAACTCGGGCTGATCAACCTCGACGAGTTCGACCGCTACACGCCGCGGCAAAATGCGACGCTCAAAAACCTCTTGCAACTCAAATCGCTCTCCCTGCGCCGCTCTTATCGGCAGGAGTTGATGGCGCTGCCGCGCGTGGCCTCGTTCATTGCTACGAGCAATGTGAACGAGGTGCTGACCGACCCCACGGGTTCGCGTCGTTTCATCTGTGTGGAGGTGAATGCGCCGATCGACTGCACGCCCATCGACCACGCGCAACTCTTTGCGCAGCTGCGCAGCGAGGTGCTGTCGGGTGCACCCTGCTATTTGGATCGGGCGACGACCGAGGCTTTGGAGCGCTCGAACGCGCCCTTCCGTGTTTTCTCGCCTTTGGCGGAGCGTTTTGCGCGCTTCTATCGCGTGCCGACGACCGATGCGCCGGGCGAGTGGCACACGGTGACGGAATTGTACGACCGTTTTCGCCGCCGTTGTCCCGCGGCGGTGCGCGGTCTTTCGCTCCAAACTTTCGGCCGTGAGGTGCGCAGCTTAGGTTTCCCGACCGCCCACCGTCGGCGCGGTAACTGCTATTGCGTGGTGGAAGTATAAGGAGGTGTTTTGGCCTACGTTATGATGGAATCAGTGCGCGAAAAGGAGGAACAAGAAGGGAAAACTGCTGCAATCGTAGGAGCTTTTGTTTTGCCCGAACGAAAAAAAGTGGAGATGCTGTTTCTTACCTCTCCTTATTTTGTCTATCTTTGCACCAAACCTCGAAGTATTTATCTTTTTTACAAAACCAATTATTATGCGTTTTTTTTAAGTACTCGCTTTCTCGAGTTTGTGTATGCTCGCCCTGTTCGGTGCTGTGAGCTGTGACGATATCTCTGCTGAACCTACGGCTACGCCCAGTTTTGTCGTAATGCCGGCGGCGGGCGGAGAGGCCACCGCAAAGGTGCTTCGTATGGATGGTGGAAAACTTCGCACAAAATGGGCTTACAAAAGCGTAGGAGTAGGAGTAGGGAATAAAGGCTTTTATAGAAAAGATTCAACACTGCGTATTGACACTTTGACGGATGGCCGTGTGAAGTATTCTAGCTCGTGGTATGCATTCTATGTAAACATGGCTAAGAATGAGATATATGTGGCTGTTTCTCCCAACAAATCAAAGGATAAGCGCAGTGTGCGATTCTATGGTAATGATTTGTATGGCGCGGGTGAAGTGAGTTTATCAGTCTACCAGGATGCTGACACCACCGCAACGAAGTAAGCCTGTTTCTCGTCTGTCGGAATTATAAATTATGAAGTGTTCGGTGTCGTCTCTTATTCAAAGGGGCGACACCGATGGCATTATGGACAGTAGGCTATGATGTGTGCTTGGCTATCTATTTCGAGCTATGGCAGTATTGTACGACCGTTTTCGCCGCCGTTGTCCCGCGGCGGTGCGCGGTCTGTCGCTCCAGACTTTCGGCACCGAGGTGCGCAGCTTGGGTTTCCCGACCGCCCACCGTCGGCGCGGCAACTGCTATCGGGTGGTGGAAGGGTAGTGGGTGTTTGGCCTACGTTATGATGGATTCAATGCGTGAAAAGGAGGAACAAGAAGGGAAAACTGCTGCAATGGTGGGAGTTTTTGTTTTGCCCGAACGAGAAAAAAGAGCATTCTCTGTTGCTTTTGCTTCTCTTCTTTGCTTATCTTTGCAGTGATTCTCGAATTTATTCTCTTCTCTTTACTAAACGAAAAAGTATGCGTATTTCTTCTTTACTCACTTTGTCGAGTTGGTGTTTGTTTGGCCTGTTCGGGGCTGTGAGCTGTGATGATCTCTCTGCCGAGCCTGCAGTTTCACCCTCTTATGTGGAAATTCCTGCGGAGGGTGGGGAGGCTGTGACCCAACTTAAGCAAACGGATGGAGGAAAATGGAAAAGCAAGTGGGCTTTCCGCAATGTCTATTTGGGTCAGGGGGTCAGTGTGAAAGACAGTGCTCTGCACGTCGACACGTTGACCGATGGTCGTGTGAAGTACGCGGGCGAGTGGTATGCCTTTTATGTTTCGAAACAGAGAAATGTAATTCAGGTAGAATTGTCGCCCAACGAAAGCCGCATCCAACGCAGCGTGACTTTCTGCGGTGAACACACAGCCGGGCATTTCACGAGCTTTCATTTTGTAGTCAGTCAAAAACCAATCACGCCGATGCCGAATTGAATGCAGTCTTTTCGACTTCTTTCTTATCGGGCATGATCTGCCAAAGCACACTGCAACTAGCCTGCGGTGGATGCAAAAAAGCGGCGCCGCCTCTCACGAGAGAGGCGGCGCCGTGGTGTGAATGCCGTTGCGCGGTGATCGGTTATTTGCGCAGTGGTTTGAGATGGTCTTCGAAGTAGCGCGTGATGCGCTCGTGGAGGTGGATCATGTCGCGACCGGCCATGTTGTGACCTTGTCCGGGATAGACGAAGTAGTCGGGCTGTGTGCCGGCATCTTCGCTGGCGCGGAGGAAGGCGAGGGAGTGCTGGAGCACGCAGGTGGGGTCGTTGTAGCCGACGATGATTTGCAGTCGACCTTTGAGCTTCGCGGCGTGTTCCACCATGCTGGCTTCGGCATAGCCCTCGGGATTGCTTTGGGGCGTTTCCATATAGCGCTCGCCGTACATAGCTTCGTAGTATTTCCAGTCGAGGACGGGGCCGCCGGCGACACCGACTTTGAAGACTTCGGGGTGGGAGAGCATGAGGTTCGTCGTCATGAATCCGCCGAAGCTCCAACCGTGCACACCGATGCGGGTGGTGTCGACATAGGGGAGGGCGGTGAGGTGTTTGACGCCTTCCATTTGGTCGGCGACCTCAATGCGGCCGAGGTGGCGGTGGGTGCAGCTTTCGAACTCGAAACCGCGATCGCCCGATCCGCGATTGTCGAGAATGAAGAGGACGTAGTCGCGGTTGGCCATGTAGTATTCCCACGGACGGGCTTGGTAGTTCCACGACTCCTTGACGTTGGTGGCGTGGGGGCCGCCGTAGACGTAGACGATGGCGGGATACTGCTTGTTGGGGTCGAAGTTGACGGGCTTGACCAAGCGGTAGTAGAGGGGCGTTTTGCCGTCGGCGGCCGTGATGCTGCCGCTTTCGACGCGAGGCATGGTGAACTCTCGCCACGGATCGGCGGCTTCGAGGAGGCGAAGGGCTTCGTGGGGACGCTCGGTGCTGCGCACGACGAGATCGACGGCGTAGAGGTTCTCGCGGATGTGGCCGCTCTCGTTGCTGCGAATGATGACGCTGCGGGTGCGGGTGTTGAAACCGAGGAGTTCGAGCACTTCAAACTTACCGGAGGTGAGCTGCTTGAGCATTTTGCCCTTGGTGTCGAAGAGGTAGAGGTGGTTGAAGCCGTCGCGCTCGCTTTGGTAGATGAATTTACCGGCATCCCAGGGGAGGAAGGCGAGCGGGTTTTGGGGTTCGACGAAGCGCTCGTTGGTTTCGGTGTAGAGCACGCCGAGACGCGCACCGGTTTGGGTGTCGTAGGCGACGAGGTCGCAGCGTTTTTGCGAACGCGGCACTTCCATGATGTAGAGGCGGTTGCCGTCGGGGCTCCAACTGAGGTTGGTGAAATAGCGGTCGGTGGGATCGCCGAGATCGAGCCAGACGGTGCGATCGTTGTCGGGGTTGAAGATGCCGACGGTGACCTTGTGGGAGGTCATACCGGCCATGGGGTATTTCTCGGGTGCGGGTTGGGCGATGCGCACGGCTGAGGGCACGTCGATGTTGACGAGCGGATAGTCGGTGACCATGCTTTGATCCATGCGGTAGAAGGCGAGACGGCGGCCGTCGGGGCTCCAGAAGGTGCCTTTGTGAATGCCAAATTCGTCGCGGTGCACGGAGGTGCCGTAGAGCAATTCGCGGCTGCCGTCGGTCGACACGGCGTGTTGGCGACCGTCGGCGGTGGTGACGTAGAGATTATAGTCCTTGGTGTAGGCCAGGGCGCGACTTGCCGGGGCGAAGTCTTGGTGGCCGATGCCGCGCTCGAGGGGAATGGACCATTCGACGCGACGATCTTTCCAATTATAGTGGAAGAGGGCGCGGGCGGTGCGGAGAGCGGCGACGGGTCGGCCGGCTTCGGGGAAGGTGGCGGAGGTGAGGGAGCGCAACACGCCGCAACGGGCCGTGTCGAGCGCTGCATTGACCTCTGCGAGGGTGAAAAGGCGCGTGCCTTTCGCGTCGAAACGGCGGCCGTCGGCGTCGCTGAGTTGCGACACCTCAGACACGTCGGTGCGAAGGAGCGCATCCCCCCACCAAGCGGTGAAAACGCTCTTGGGTTGGAGATTCCAATAGTTGGAACCGCCCCACATCAGGTCGTCGAGTGTGGGACGACGGAGAGTAGAAGGAGTGTTTTGCGCCATGCCGGTGAGCGAAAGGAGCGAGAGAAGAAGAACGAAGATTTTTTTCATGCGTGCAACATACTCATGCGTGAACGAAAAGGAGAACGGTGTGCCGGCCGACGAGCCTCAGTCGTCGCGGTGCGAACGGGAGTAACCACCTTGGTCGCGGCGGTCGTAGCCTTCACGATCGTTATAGCTGCCACGTTTGTTGTAGCCTCCGCGATCATTATATCCTCCGCGGCGATCATTGTCGCGACGGTCATCGCGGCGACGGTCGGAGGGCTTGCCGTCGTAACGGTTTTGGCGGTCGCGGTTGTAGCCGCCGCCGTCACGGCGGTCGTTGTCTCGGCGACCTTTGAAGCCTCCACGATCGTTGTAAGCTCCTTTTCTGTCGTTAAATCCTCCGCGCTTGTTGAAACCTCCGCGGTCGTCGCGGCGTTCGAACTTCTCGCCGCGTTCTTCGCGTTCCTTGCGGTCTTTGGCGTGACGCACACGCTCGAAGGTGTTGTGACGGGCGCGGAGATTGCGATAGGTGGCGGCGAGTTCGGGATCGTCGGAGAAGTCG
>QWCT01003744.1_pt1 | contig 11809 bp, 9 predicted proteins | sample 1972681 | NCBI WGS metagenome assembly QWCT01 (sample SAMN09866701, study PRJNA288562) | Human oral metagenome isolate pre3_saliva, whole genome shotgun sequencing... | isolation source: mouth | host: Homo sapiens | place: USA: California | reverse complement strand
AGGAAGAACTTCGTTATCCCCAGCACAGCCCCTATTTTGCTATAGATGAAAATGTCTTAAAACTTGGGGTGGAGTATTTTGTGGAGTATGTGCGGGAGTATCAGAAGGAGCTGTTTAAATGATGCATAAAGTTAAGGCGGTAAGAGCACTTTCAAATTTTTGCTTAAGTGTTCAATTTGTAGAAGGGATTACGAAAATATATGATGTAAAACCCTTACTTTCAAAATGGACAGCTTTTAAGGCGCTACAAGAAAACCCTAAATTATTCTCTGATGTGGAAGTTGATGTGGGTGGATATGGCATCATTTGGAATGATGAATTAGACTTATCTTGTGATGAACTTTTTGAAAATGGTTAATCCGTACAACTCCATTTGAGAACATTAAGAAATATAGACAAAGATTAAGCAAGAAAATGTACTTACAAAAGGACAGCTAAGAAAAAGGCTGTGAGAGCTGACAAGCTAAGCGAATGATGCAGTAGGAGGCTGTAATGGGGACAATCTGAGCCCGCCGGTACTTACTGAAAGCGAGCAATGCGAAGCTTGAAGTTAGTACCGCTGCGAAGGCGAGGTTAGCGGGAGCGTGTCCCCTAACAGCCCCATACTGCATCAGAGCGAATATTAGTGACGAACACAGTCCTTCCCTCAATACTCTTTGGAAAGATATCTCACCCCCACACCATGCTTTCGTAAAGCCTCCTTTAATTCTTCCAGATACATCTTGCCCTTTTCGTTATTTGTAATGGTGAAAAACTTATGCAGTCCGGACTTTCTCAGAATTTGAATAGCATAATATCTTCCTCCATGAGGGCTATGGATAGGATCCACATGGACGGCACGCATCTCGGAAAAGGGAATGGCACGTTTTCCGATACAGCTTAAGCCCGCATGAATATAAAGGGTATCTCCCACGATATGGTAGGGGGCAGAAAAACTGCCCCCTGTTCGTAGAATTGTTAGACGACGAACAAGCCATATAATCGCACTAGATAGTAAAAATACTTGAAAATAAAACAAGATAGAATCCTGCATTATGTATTCCATGCCTTCCAAAAAATATTGCAAAAAGTTCATATTTCTCCTTTTTTATATTGACTTATTCATATCCAAGTGTCTTTAAAATCCAAATGCCTTCATAGTCCAAATGTATCAGTTTAGAAGCATTATCTCATTCCAAGCTATCCACCACCTCTACCGTATCCGACAGAATCTCCATATTGGCAATAGAATTTCCGGACAGCTTTACCTTCTTTAAATTAGGGAGATTTCTTAGCATACTGATATCGGAAATGTAGTTGTCGGAGATATCCAACTCTTCAATAGTATTTAGCCCTTCCAGACAATCCAGGCTTTGCAGTTTGTTTCCGGGAATAATCAGCTTTTTTACTGCCTTAAAATGAGATAGATAAGCTTTGGCATTTTGGTCAAAGTTCCTGCTGTCATCATCTACATTGTGAATCTCCGCCTTTTCCAGGGCTAGTATTTCCGTGCTGTTGTCGTCTTCCATTCGACTTAAGGAAAGACTGAGAACCGGACCATCCGCTACATTACTGTCATCCTCAGGATAAAAGTACATTTCCCTTACCCCGATATTGGAAAGGGCCTTCGTGTAATCCTTATAGCGGTCCATAGGTGTTCCCAGCATGGTAAGGCGTTCCAAAGCGGGAAGCTCCCGCAATGCATTTCCCAAGTCCGTATCTACCAGTCCGGTGATTCCGCGGCCTACAAAGCAGAGGTCGCTTAGGGAATTCATTCCCCGTAAAATGTCGGCACTGTAATCGGACATATAGTTTCGAATCGTCAGCTTTTTTAAAGAGGGCATGTGGGCGATTTTATCCAAGTCCCAAACCAAGAGATTCGCTTCTTCCAATGCTGTTAAGCCGTGTAAATCCGGAATATCATAGTTGTGATAGTCAATGTATAGTTTTTGTAAAGAACTTAATGTAGACAAGGCATTTACATTTTCCACATCATGGCAATCCAGATATAAGCTGTTTAAGGAAAGATGATTGGCCAAACCATCTAAGGAAAGGATAGGTAAAGTATCTAAACTTAAGCTCTTTAGCTTGGGCATGTTTTTTACAAAATTTAAATCCTTTAAGCTTGTTATGTTTTTCAGCTTGAGATTTTCAAGCTGAGGCATACCGGATAAAACGCTGACATTGTCCAAAGGCTCTTGATAAGGCCCGGTAATGGAAAGGTCGGTACAGTTACTAAGAGAAGAAAGGGGGGAAAGGTCTAAAACCACCGCATCATTTCCTATAATATTAAGGGAGAGACTTTTTAAAGAGGGAAGGTTCCTTAGAAAAAGCAGCCCGCCCTCATAATCTTCATCTACACGAACGCCAAGAGATTCCAAAGAAGTGAATTCGCTCAAGATATTTTCAATGCTTATCTCTTCGTTATCTTGAGACCAATATGTGGATAAAGTATGAGAAAAATTCACTCCGGAAATTCCTAAAATCTCCTCCGGATGGGGAAGAATCCTTTTTAAATCTGCGGCATAGATATATTGGTCGGAATAATACTTTAAATTGCCTAGATTTTTCAAATCTTGGCTATAGCTCGTATTATCATAGCTGAAGCTTATATTTCCATCTAATTTCAGGCTCACAAGGCCTGTAAAAGCCTGAAGGCTGGATTCGTCGATGGAGTCTGTAGAGGGGAGGAAAATGGTCTTTTTTTCTAAAGCTTCTCCTGCTTCATCTACGCTTTCAGCATACGAAAATACCCATTGTTCAGCGGCATTGTCACTTTTTCCCGATTTTTTCCGGATATCCAAATATTGAATGGAGGCATAGTCCTCCGGAGTCAGTTCCGAGACGGGCTTAGCGAAGACCTGTTCCACGAAGCGGATTACAGTGCTGTCCTCCGGCGTAGTGCAGTAGCTTGGACTTGCTACAATGGAGGTGGAGGAGCCGGAGCTTTGATAGAAAATTCGACTTAAGCTAAGGAATATAATGATACTTGGTAAAAATAGTACCGCAAGAAGAATCCCTAATAGATATTTTGGGGATTCCTTTTTTGGGGGAGCTGTATAGGGAGTATTGTAGTTTACTTTGTCAATATGGATGTTTTGTGTGATATCCGGTTTGTGAGGTTCCAGGTAAATCTTGGTATTACAAAATTTACAGCTCACAAAGCCTTCCTTCATTCCCTCTGGAATATCCAATGTGCCGTTACAATTAGGGCAGACGATTTTTGTAAGTTTCATAAAAGCTCCTGATTTTATTTTTTAATTTTCTCTATCAATTTACAATATTTAATTTGGATATTCAAGGGGATAGAAAAGGATTTTTCTTATCCAAATGGAGCATTTTATGTATTTTCAGACTCAATTTCTGATGCTATACAATACACTTTAAATGGCGATAAAAAAGCACATTGAATAGGATATAGCCGGCGATAAAAAGCACATTGAATAGGATATAGCCGGCGATAAAAAATAAGCACATGGATTATCGATAATGTCGGTGATAATCCATGTACTTATGGAGACTTGATGATAAAGAATTGAAAAAAATTATTTCTATATCTTTTAACAGCTTCCCTTTTTCTTCTTACCTAAGGCATCTGCCGCAATCATAGCATCATAAAGCTCTGTTTCCGTCACATCTCCTGCTAGGTTATGGATGGTTTCTCCGGGAACACAGGCATTTTTGGCAATGGTGTGGAGATCTGCATCGGAAAAATCACCAAGTTCCGCCAAGGTGATGGGAAGTCCTACGGCAACGCAGAAATCTTGAACCTCGTCAAATTCCTCTTTCTTTACTCCTTCCAGACAAAGCTGTACCAGAGTACCGAAGGCTACACAATTTCCGTGGGGAGCGCTGTGACCGCCTAAAGAAGTAAGACCGTTGTAGAAGGAATGGGCTGCGGCAACATTGACATTGTCAGCGCCTACACCGGAGAGATAAACACAGGCTTCAATGATGTTTTCCAAAGCCTTGGTGACTACATGATTTTCACAGGCAAGAAGAGCGGCCTCCCCATATTTCTTCAGATTATCGTAGCAGTACTTGGCAAGCACCATTCCTGCTCCGGGAATTCCTGCATTTTCCAAACTGGGAGACTCGGTGCGAAGAGAAGCTCTTCCTTCGAAATAGGTTCCCAACGCATCTCCCATACCGGCAATTAAGAAGCGTACCGGTGCATTGGCGATAACGGTGCTGTCTACCAGAACACAGTCCGGATTGGTGGGATAGAAGAGGTACTCCTTGAAGGATCCGTCGTCGTGGTAAATAACGGAAAGACCGGTACAGGGCGCATCGGTGGCTACAACGGTAGGGATAATGACAATATGCTTCTTCTCATAAAAGGCTGTTGCTTTCGCTGTATCCACGGCGGAACCGCCACCAACACCAACCACGGTATCAATGCCCTGTTCCTCTACGATTTTCCGCATTCTGGCAATTTCCGATTCACTGGAAATGCCTCCGAAGATTTCATAATGACGAACTTTATCCGTTCCTTCGAAGCTTTTTTCTAATTTGTCATGGCAGGCTTCATAGGCACTATGAGAGCAGACAAAGAGGTAATTTTTTCCCATATACTCTGTTTCCTTACAGAAGGAAAGCAAAGCGTCTCTACCCTGAACATATTTCAACGGATTTCTCATTTCTCTAAGCTTTTTCATTTTGAACCTCCTTGGCATCTTTCAAGTAATTTCTTTTCTAGACTCTTTGTACAACTTAGTCCATAGATTTTTGAACAGCTTTTAGGGAAAAGTGTTCTGAAAAGCTATGGTTATTTATTTAACAATCTTATTGTAGCACGGAAGAAGAAAAACAGAAGGAGAAAATGTAGATTTGTCTAATATAGAAGAGTTATTGCTTTTTTCTATGAGGGGATAGAAAAATTTCTGCTAAAATCTTTCATTAAACAGTATTCTTTTCTTTCAAAATGATGGAGAATCAAGAATAGAGTAAAGATTTTGTCAGCTGATAAAGAAATAAAGCTAATCCTTTACAAATAGCTATTTTCCTCGTACAATAAGACTGTTTTAGGGCTTGTACCGGTTTCGACGGGGATGATGCAGCTTTAGAAGCTATCCGAAAGAAGTCGCGTTAAACTTCAAACTTAAATTTAAACGCTAACGATAGTTACGCATTAGCAGCCTAAGCGCTGCTGGCCAGCCTTCCTGCACTCACACGGGAAGATCCTGACCTCATTTTTGTGAGAAACGACTGTTGCGGTTCCTCCCGCAACCGGGCGTATTTAGAGGATACCGGCTGGGACAAGACGTGCGCATCTTATCCTAGTGGGGAATCTTGAAGCGTACTATGATAGTAGAAGGAGAGGGAATTCGTTTTCGGACATGGGTTCGACTCCCATCAGGTCCATCCTAAACATAGGGAGGAAATCTTCTCGGATTTCCGTCCCTCTTTTCTTATCAGGGCTTCCCCTGCATCAAACTTCCTAGATTATTCATTTTAATAAAGTAATTCTATATTATTTTTCATTTTTTCCATCAAAGGAGTATTTATGCCAAGAAAAAAATCCACGGAGATTCAAGAAGAACTGCTGCAGACAGCGACAGAGGAGAGCAAAGCCGGCAAAAAACCGCGCAAAGTCTCTGCAAAAAAGAAAGATGCATCCTTATCAGCGGATAGGGAGACGGAGGTGCAATCCGTTGAGAAAAAAACAAGAAGCAGGAAAAAGTCCCCTTTGGAGGATGAGTCTGTCACAGAAGAGACGACGGAGGTGCAATCCGTTGAGAAAAAAACAAGAAGCAGGAAAAAGTCCCCTTTGGAGGATGAGTCTGTCACAGAAGAGACGGCGACAGTGAAGGAAGATCGGGACGCAGAGAAGGCGGAAAAGGGGAGAGTAAAAAAAGAGAAGACTGTAGCGAATAAAGAGAAGACAGAAGTAAAGAAAACTGAAGCAACGAAAACTGTAGCTGTGAAAACTGAAGCAACGAAAGTAAAAGATGCTGTCTCCAATGAGTCTATTGAAGAAAGCGCCCCAAACCCTGAGCTTGGAGAAGAGCCTTTTGACACTTCTTCCCGGGACAATGTGCCCAGAGAAGAAGTTCGTAGAGAAGGACCTAGAGACACGGATGCCAAGGAAGCCCATGGAATCCTGGAGGTTATGGCAGACGGCTATGGTTTTATTCGTTCCGAAAACTTTATGCCGGGAGAGCAGGATGTCTATGTAAATTCGCTGATGATTCGTCGTTTTCATTTGAAAACAGGGGATATGATTTACGGTTATGCCAAGTCCAGGAATCCCCAGGAAAGATACAATGCTCTTTTGTATATTGAAACGGTGAATGATTTACCGGTTTCCGCCATTTTCAAAAGACCGGATTTTGATAAGCTTACCCCCATTTTCCCGGATGAAAGAATCCATATGGAAAGAGAAGGGAAGAGAGTGCCTACCTCTTTAAGAGTGCTGGATCTTTTGGCCCCTATCGGAAAGGGACAAAGAGGAATGATTGTTTCCCCTCCTAAGGCAGGAAAAACCACGCTTTTAAAGCAGATTGCCCAGTCTATTCTGAAAAATCAGCCGGATATGACCTTGATGATTCTTCTGATTGATGAACGTCCCGAGGAAGTGACGGACATGATGGAAGAAGTTGTGGGGGATAAGGTGCAGGTAATCTACTCCACCTTTGATGAGTTGCCGGAGCATCATAAAAGAGTGGCGGAGATGACCATTGAACGGGGAAAACGTCTGGTAGAGCAGGGACAGGATGTTTGTATTCTTTTGGACAGTATCACCAGACTGGCAAGAGCCTATAACCTGATTGTTCCATCCTCCGGAAAGGTCTTGTCCGGCGGTATGGATTCTGCGGCTCTCCATATGCCCAAACGTTTCTTCGGTGCAGCCAGAAATATCCGAGAGGGAGGCAGCTTAACGATTTTAGCCACCGCACTGGTAGATACCGGCTCCCGAATGGATGATGTCATCTACGAAGAATTTAAAGGCACAGGAAATATGGAACTTGTTTTGAATCGTGAGCTTCAGGAAAGAAGAATTTTCCCGGCTATAGACATTTTAAAATCCGGAACCAGAAGGGATGATTTATTGCTTAGTCCCTTGGAAAAGGATGCGGCGGATCTTATACACAGAGAGCTTGCTTCGGAAAAGAAAACTGTGGTGGAGGAGACCTTAAGTCTTTTTGACCGTACCGTAAACAATATCAGTCTTTGTGAAACCCTGGTTCGGGGGAAGACCTTGCAAAGCAGCGGCCGAATCGGCGGGGAAAAAGCAGTCATAAAAATAAATAAAAATAATTTGTAACCTTTTTGAGATTTCCTCTGTCTTTCCAAATGTCGGAAGAATTCGCTTCCGAAACATTGATAAAGATGGAGGAATTACTATGAAAAAGACCGGAATTGTTGTATTAGCTTTAATGATGAGTATTGGACTGATGGCTTGTGGAGGAAAAGAGACAAAACAGTCTGAGGGCGCTAAGACAGAGTCTTCCGCAGCACAGGAAAGTGCGAAGGCAGGAGCAGAGAAAGCAAAGGATGCCAAGGAAATCAAAGGAAGCATTTTGGAAGTTAAGGACTTTATGTTCTCCATTAAAACCGATGATGGCAAGGAGTATGCTCTGAACTTTGATAAGGCTCCGGAAGGGCTTAGTGAGGTAAAAGAGGGAGATGAGGTTACCGTAGAGTACACCGGAGAATTATCCGAAGTGGATTCCTTTACCGGAACCATCCTATCTGTAAAGAAGGCCTAATAGAAAATTCACAAAGAAATCAATATTTTGCCTTATCCTTTCTAAGTCCCATAAAAAGCTAAAGGAGAACTATGGAAGAGCAAGAAATTATAGACTTATTATGGCAAAGAAAGGAAGAGGGCTTGACAGCCCTGCAGGAGAATTTTAAAGCTTACTGCGGAAAGATTGCTTCTCAGGTGCTGTCCCAAAGAGAGGATGTGGAGGAGTGTCTCAATGATACCTGGCTGAAGGCCTGGCAGGCCATTCCTCCGGAACGCCCTCAGTTTCTCAGGGCTTATCTGGGAAAAATTGTAAAGAATACTTCTATTAATAAACTAAAAATGTTGAAGGCTAAAAAACGTTTTTCCGAGGGCTTTACGGAAAGCGTAGAAGAGCTTGGAGAAGATTTGCATTTTTCATCGGACAATGTGGAAGAACATGTGAATCAACAGGCTTTGGTGGATGCCTTAAATCAGTTTTTGGAAAAGCAAAAGAAGGAAACGAGAGTTTTCTTTGTAAGAAGATATTTTTATCATGATGAGATACAGGAAATAGCAAAAGCCTTTCAAGTTACGGAAAGCAAGGTGAAAGTCAGCCTGCACCGTACCAGACAAGCTTTGGCAAAGTATTTAAAAGACGAGGGAATCGCATGAAAGACTGGGATTTTGTAGAAGCCTTTTCTCAAATCGATGAGCGCTTCATAGAGGAAGCGGAAGATGAGAGAACAAGGAAAAAAATAAAAAAATTTCCTATTCGATATTTTTCTTCTGCAATTGCGGCTTGCTTTTGTCTGCTTTTCTTACTGCCTAATCTATCGAAGGAAACTGCCTATGCGTTGCAAAGCATACCGGGAATCGGCTCTTATTTTCAGCTGATTACTTTCCGGAAATATTCCTTCGAGGACGGAAATCATAAGGCAGAGGTGGTAGTGCCGAAGCTGGAACAGGGAAGCGAAGAAAGCGGGATTAAGAATAGCGGAGAGGCGAACGCTTCTAATGGGAAGGAAGCCGGAAGTGTGGCTTCCAAGGAATCGGAAAAGGCTAATTCCGCTCAGGCTATTAATTTTGATATAGAGAAGAAAACCGACGAACTGATTGCCTCTTTTAAGCAGGAAATTCAAAGCAGTGAATATAAGAATCTGTCCGTTTCCTCTCAAGTAATTTTAGATTCCGAGGATTATTATGTCTTGGCTCTGAGCGCTTTGCAACAGGAGGGAGACAGCTTTACCCAGAACCATTATTATACTATGGATAAGCACAGCGGAAAACTTTTGCAGCTTTCCGATCTGTTTCCGGAAGGAACGGATTATCAGAAGCTTCTGTCCGAGGAAGTGGTTTCCCAGATGAAGGCTCATAATCAGAAGGGAGACTTTCCCTACTTTATCCAAGACGGAGAGGATGATGAGGGCTTTACTGAGGTAAAGAAGGATCAAAGCTTCTATATTAATGGAGAAGGAAAGCTGGTTTTGGTTTTCCCTCAGGGGGAAGTAGCTCCTATGGCTCAGGGAGAACAGCAATTTGTTATGCCGGACAGAATTTGGAAGGCTTAAGGGAAAATACTGTGTTTTCTTTCTATACTTTATGCTAAAATAGAGCGGTATATATTTTAGGATGGGAAATGTAAGGAGCATCCCGTCGGAGCTTGTGATTTTAGGGAAGAATATGAATTTTACACGGTATAATATAGAGAATCGCATAGATGAAATGAAGAGCAAAAGAGCTCGTATTTGGCATAGACTCACGGGGATTATTAAGAGTCTATGCCTCTTTCTCTTGCTGGCAAGTCTTTTTCTGGGAGCCTCCTTTTCCTATGGCTTGTTCCGGGGAATTTTAGATTCCGCACCGGATATTCATAAGATCCACGTAGGACCTACAGAATATGCTACCAAGATTTACGATAAAAAAGGAAATCTTATGTCCACCTTGGTTACGGAAGGCTCTAACCGGGAAAGAGTGAGCTATGAGGAGCTTCCCAAGGATTTAATCAATGCCTTTGTAGCCATAGAAGATGAGCGATTTTGGAGCCATAACGGTATCGATTTTCGTTCCATTATGCGTGCTATCAAGGGTGTGGTTTCCGATGACAGTTCTGCCGGCGGAGGCTCTACCATCACCCAGCAGCTTCTGAAAAACAATGTTTTCGGCGGAGGCTTGCATGAAGGAAAGTTTGAGCGTTATGTTCGAAAGTTTCAGGAGCAGTATTTGGCCCTGGAGCTGGAGGATCAGAGTAATTTAAGCAAGAAGGAAGTGAAGAAGAGTATTCTGACGGAGTATTTGAATACTATTAATCTGGGCGCCAATACCTTAGGAGTAAAGGTCGCCGCAAGAAGATATTTCAATAAAGAAGTTACGGAGCTCAACCTTTCGGAATGTACAGTTATTGCGGCGATTACCAAGAATCCTTCCGGCTTGAATCCCATTACCCATCCTGATAAGAATGCAATCCGTAGAGCACAGGTTTTAAAAAATATGTTAAAGCAGGGCTATATTGATGATGCCCGCTACCAGGAGGCTTTGCAGGATCCGGTTTATGAAAGAATCCAGAATGTGAATTCCGTGAGCCAAGGAGACGATAAGCCCTATTCCTATTATACCGATGAGCTGACGGAACAGGTGGTGGACAGTCTTATGGAGCGTCTCAATTACAGTAAGGAAGACGCTACCAAGCTGCTTTATTCCGGCGGCTTACGGATTTATGCCAACCAGGATCCGGATTTACAGGCTGTTGTGGATGAGGAAATTAATAATCCGGACAACTATGATACGGCGAAATATTCCATTACCTGGCGATTAACCATCCAGCATGAGGATGGCAGCATTGTTAACTACGGCGAAAAGGATTTAGAGAAATACTTAAAAGAAGGTAGAGGACTGGACTTTAACGGTTTGTTCAGTTCCAAGGATCAGGCCAACAAGCGAGTTGAGGAATTTAAGAATAAGGTTGTGGTGGATTCGGATAAGATTTTGGGAGAAAGCATTGACTATGTTTTACAGCCTCAGGCATCCTTTGTCTTAATGGATCCTTCCACAGGAGAGGTTCTGGCTTTAACGGGAGGCCGAGGAGAGAAGAAGCAGAGTAAGACATTAAATAGAGCCTCTAACGTGCTTAGACAGCCCGGTTCCACCTTTAAGATTCTTTCCTCCTTTGCGCCCGCTATCGATCTATACGGCGCTACATTAGCATCTACCTACTATGATTCCGAGTATACGGTTGGAAAGAAAACCTTTAAAAACTGGTATTCCGGAGGTTACCTTGGATTTCAGAGCATCAGAGACGGTATCGTTTATTCCTTGAATATCGTGGCAGTTCGTTGCCTTATGGATACGGTAAAGGTGGAAAACGGATTTCGCTATGCGGAATCCCTGGGCATTACCTCCCTTGTACCGGAGGATGCCAATCCTGCCTTAGCACTGGGCGGTCTGACCAGAGGTGTTTCCAATTTGGAAATGACGCAAGCCTTCTCTGTGATTGCCAATAAGGGACGGTTTCAGAAGGCTAAGTTCTTCTCCAAGATTGAAGACCAAAATGGAAAGGTGATTATTGATACCACTGAGGATGAGCCGGAGCAGGTAATGAAGTCCAGTACAGCATATCTCTTAACGGATGCCATGCGGGAGTCCATGGAAAGCAATCGAGCCTTTTCTTCCAGTGTTCGGGTAAGCTCCACATCCACCAGAGCTCATTTTGACGGTATGAGTCAGGCGGGAAAGTCCGGAACCACCAGTAACAACAGAGATATCTGGTTTATCGGTTTTACGCCCTATTATGTAGGAGGAATCTGGGCGGGCTGCGATGATAATCAGGTATTAAAGGATAGTAATTCCGGGGAATATAACGGCGGTACCGGTTTCCACAAGGATATCTGGCGGAAAATCATGACAAGAATTCATGAAGGGAAGACGGATCCGGGCTTCCAGAGACCGGAGGACATTGTGGAGGAGCAGGTTTGCAGAAAATCCGGTAAACTTCCCATTTCCGGTTGTTTTGCGGATTATCGCGGTAGTGCAGTGATTACAGAGCTCTTTGCTAAAGGTACAGTTCCCACTGACAAATGTACCTATCATACCTCCTAGGGCGCTATGTTGGTGCCTGAGGATTTACGGGATTTGGATACGGATGATCGTTATTTCCGTTATAAG
>QWCT01001457.1_pt1 | contig 11814 bp, 10 predicted proteins | sample 1972681 | NCBI WGS metagenome assembly QWCT01 (sample SAMN09866701, study PRJNA288562) | Human oral metagenome isolate pre3_saliva, whole genome shotgun sequencing... | isolation source: mouth | host: Homo sapiens | place: USA: California | reverse complement strand
TATTTCTCGTGTCCAAGAAATGGGAGGCAGTTCAATTTCTGTGCGGGGGATTATCTTGTACGAGGTCATTTTTAGCAAGATATTGTCTGGACAGTTATACACGTTGCAAAATCACATACCGATTAAGATTGTTGTCTTTGCCGTCTGCGTTAAACTGCGCACAAACATGCACGTCAAAGCCAAAACTTGCAAGAAGCTCATCCAGTTCCTTTTGCGAGAAGTGATGACAATAACGCCAGGTATCCACCTTATCTTGCCAACCAATCAGATAGTCATGCTCCTCAAGCTCTGAGGCATCTATGCCCAGCGCACGCAGCCCCTGAACAGTGGTTTCTTGAGCTTTGGCAGCAAGTTTTTGGCTGTTCATAAACTGCCAGAAAGAAACGCACACATAGCCGCCAGGTTTGGCTTTCTCTAACAACGTACGCAGAAGCTGGAGCCTCTTCTCTGCGCCTGGTACGTGATGCAAAAATCCAAACGCAACCACTAAATCGCAGGACGGAACAGTCAAACGTGAAGAAAGGGTGTTGTCTAGTAGGCTCTTAATCACATCTAGCTCAATAAATGCCAGCTCAGAGACATGAGTGTCTGCATTCCCACTCTCCACAAGTGACTTGCAATTATCTACAGCAAAATACGTTGCCGGAACAATCCCCGCCTCATCGCAAAGAAAGCGAGCAAAGCGTAGGTTTCCGCAACCAATATCAAGTACAGAGAGTTTCTCGCCAGCTAAAAGCTGAGGCATAGCATCTAGGCACTGCTGCCACCCCTGCCAGGGCATCTGTCGTGTGGCCGAGAAACTCTGAGCCTGCTGAGCATAAAACTCGGAGGTAATACAGGTTAGCCGCTCAGCGGTAGATGCGCTGATAGATTGAGCGTTTGTTATGTGAGAAGAAGTATCCATACAGAGATTTTACGTCACCGTTTTACTCCTAACGGCCAGAAGCTCGCCTTATTGCCTATACTGTTTGTATGGATGAACTCATTTTAGACATATTGCAGCAGCTCAGAGATGGCTCACAAGGAGCTCTTGATACGCATCAGCTTGAGATGCTCATCAACTCACACAACAGCGGAATTGACTCGAGCGCCCACAGTACAGAGCGCGAGAAACTCATTCCCAAACGAGCAATTCTCCCCTATTTTTTGCAGGTTAAGCAGAAAAACGATGAGCTTTGGCAATCGTGGAACGTGACTCCTGAGCTGGAAGAAAGATTTATTCGCTCCGTGCGGATGAAGCCTCGTCGTACCGCATCTGGTGTAGCAACCATTACGGTTATCACGAGACCTCACACGTGCTCAAGCAATTGCATCTATTGTCCCTGCGATTTGCGTATGCCTAAAAGCTACCTTGCTAACGAGCCTGCCTGTCAGCGCGCTGAGCTTACGTTTTTTGATCCATACGTACAAGTTGCTGCCCGCCTTCAGGCGCTCCATCAGATGGGTCACTCAACCGATAAAGTGGAGCTTATTGTGCTTGGTGGTACCTGGAGCGATTATCCAGAAGGCTATCAGTACTGGTTTATCAAAGAGCTTTTCCGTGCACTCAATGAGTGGCCCAACTCTCCTAGCCACATTCAGGAGCGCCTTGATTGGTACACCTCGTTTGGCTTGCAAAACTCTGAAGAAGCTCTTTCTTCTTTTGTTGCCAAACAGCAAGCGGCAGTCTTTGATGATACTGCCACGTATAACCAGGCTTTTCATAAGCTCTACGACATCAGCCAGCCTCACCAAAGCGCATGGTCTCAGATGCAGAGCACGTATGATGAGCTGGTAAAACAACAACACGTTAATGAGACGGCCGCTGCACGTGTGGTTGGCCTTGTAATTGAGACCAGACCCGATACCATCACGCCAGATAACCTGCGACTGTTTAGGCAGCTTGGGTGCACCAAAATTCAAATTGGTATTCAAAGTACGCGTCAAGAAATCCTTGATGCCAACAAGCGCCAGATGTCGGCCGCGCAGATTAAGCGAGCTTTCTCGCTCATTCGTTTGTACGGATTTAAAATCCACTCTCACCTGATGGTTAACCTGTTGGGCGCAACTCCTGAGGCAGATAAACAGGACTTCAAGACGTTTGTTACAGACCCAGGATTTCTTCCTGACGAGATTAAGCTTTACCCCTGTGCGCTGGTATCTGGAACACAGCTGGTACAAAAGTATCGTGAAGGCACGTGGCAACCATATGCCAAAGATGAGCTGGTAGATGTGCTTGTTCAAGACGTGCTTAACACACCTCCATACGTGCGCATTTCTCGCATGATTAGAGATATTAGCGCCACCGACATTCTGGTAGGAAACAAACACACCAACCTACGCCAGATGGTGGAGCAAGAGCTTGCTGCTAAAGACGTTGCAAACCGCGTGCAAGAGATTCGCTTTAGAGAGATTAACCAGCAGCAGGTACGCGCTGCGGAGCTAACTCTCCAAGACTTTGCGTACACCACCGCAGTCAGCGACGAGCACTTTCTACAATGGGTAACTGCTGACAACAAAATTGCAGGTTTCTGTAGGCTTTCACTTCCTCACTGGGACAAGCTGACCTCTGGCGCATGTGATGTTTCTGTCGATGAACTGCTGGTACAGCCAGGTCAAGCCATGATCAGAGAGCTCCATGTGTACGGACAGGCGCTTTCGCTGGGCTCAGAAGGAATGTCTGCTCAGCATCAGGGCTTGGGTCAAAAGCTTCTTGCCAAAGCATCCTCTATCGCAGTTGAGGCGGGTTATACCAGCCTTAACGTCATCAGCTCAATTGGAACGCGCGCTTACTATCGCGCACAGGGCTTTACCAATGCAGGTCTCTACCAGCAAAAAGCTCTGTAAAGGTAACGTGGCCTTACACCTCTAAACAAGCTTCATGTGCTTACTTCATACGTCGCAAAAAAAATGCCGAGAAGACCGTTGATCTTCTCGGCATATTCATTAGCGTCTCCCTCTCCTTGACGCGAATGGATCTTAAGGAATCAGCGACAAAATCTGAGAGAGGTTCTTCTTGCCGAAGTCGACCTTCTGACCGTCGTTGATAACCAAGCAAGGGACACTCATGACGTCGTAAGTGTCTTTGAGCTCCTTGAAGTGGTTGATGTCGTAGACATCGCAGGTAACCTGAGGATTGTCTGCAGCGATGCGCTGAGCAGCCACAACAACATCTGGGCACATGGTGCAAGAGAGTCCCACCAGGACCTGAAGATGCGTCTTTGACTCAATAGCGGCAATAGACGCCTTATCCTCGTCGCTGATAGGCTGACCAGGACCTGCGGCATTGTAGAGGCCAAGCACAAACGAAGTAAACTCATGGCCGCCAGGAACTCCGTGGAACGCAAGACCTGTTGGTGTGCCATCTTCTGCGCAAACACGAACAACGGGAAGGTTCTTCTCGCCCGTGTCTGAAACCGTCTGAACGCTCAGCTTGTCGGTCATGGAAGAAAGCTCCTCCATGTAAGCAACAAGCTCCTCAGAAACAGGTCTCTGATCAAGCTCAAGCTGAAGCACAAGCGGACGTGCCATGCGCTCAAAGACAGCGTTGAGCTGCGCCTTCATGTCGTCAGTGAAAAGCTCTCCAGAGTCAGAGACTGTCTTGGCTGCTGGAGCCTCAGAAGCCTCCTTCTTGGACGAGATGCGCGTGACGTTCATCTGTGGAACAAGGCTGGTCTTTTCCTGGGCACGCTTGATGTAGCGTTCCATCTCGGTGGCGGTAGTTGCCGCCTGACCAATAGCCGTTGCAACCTGACGTAGTGGCTTCTGACATACGTCGCCTGCACCAAAGAGACCCTCACAGGTTGTTTCTTGATGCTCGTTGGTAATCAGATAACCGTAATCATCAGTCTGTGCCAGCTCTTTTACCAGGTCGGTCTCAGGCGCATAGCCCGCGAAGACAAAGACGCCAATGGAATCTCCATCTTCTGGAGCAAAGGTGGTCTTCTCGCCCGTCTTGAGGTTCTTGTACGTAATAGACCTAAGTGCGGAATCTCCGGCAACGGATTCAACCTGCGTGTTATAGAGAACAGTGATATTTGGATTAGTGCGAGCAGCCTCGGACGACGCAGGGGCGCAGGTAAATGCTTCCTCGCGCACAAGAACCGTGACGTGCTTTGCGTACTTAGTTAGAAATACGCTTTCTTCTGCAGCTGCAAAGCCTCCACCAATAACAAAGACTTCCTTGCCGGTAAAGAACTCGCCGTCACAGGTAGCGCAGTAAGCAACTCCGTGGCCCTGATAGTCCTCTTCTCCCACAAAGCCGATATGGCGAGGATGTGCTCCTGTGGCGAGAAGAACTGAAAGGCAGGTACGCTCACCTTTGGTGGTGTGAACTACCTTGACATCTCCAGACATGTCCAGGTCAGTAACTTCTGCCAGCAAAAACTCTGCACCAAAGGCCTCAGCCTGCTTACGCATAGTTTCTGAAAGTTCAGAGCCACTAGTAGAGAAAACTCCCGGGTAATTAACGACCTCATTAGTGATAGTGATCTGTCCGCCGAAATGGTCCTTCTCGACAACTAGAACACGGTAGCGAGCGCGGGCCAGATAGAGGGCGGCGGTGAGCCCAGCTGGCCCACCGCCGATAATCACCGCGTCGTAGAGGTCTTTGACGTCGGTCATTGTAAGCTCCTAAATCTTAGAGCTGACCAACAAGGTCAAGGCTTGGCTTCAGGGTCTCAGCACCTGGCTGCCACTTAGCTGGGCAAACCTGATCGCCGTGCTCTGCAACAAACTGTGCAGCCTGGAGAAGGCGGAGAAGCTCCTCAGCATTACGACCAATACCACCAGCAGTGACAAGCTCAACCTGAATGACACCCTCAGGGTCAACGATGAAAGCACCGCGCTCAGCAAGGCCGGCATCCTCGATAAGAACCTCAAAGTTCCTTGCAAGAACGTGAGCTGGGTCAGCGAGCATTGGATAGGTTACCTTAGAGATACGCTCTGACTCCTCATGCCATGCCTTGTGGACAAATTCAGTGTCGCAAGAGACAGAGTAGACCTCTGCGCCAGCAGCCTGGAACTTGTCATAGTTGTTAGCAAGATCCTCAAGCTCAGTTGGGCAGACAAAGGTAAAGTCAGCTGGATAGAAGAAGAACAGGCTCCACTTACCCAGTGTGGACTCCTTGCTTACCTCAGTGATGTCACCGTTGTGGAATGCGTTTACCTTAAAATCACCAATTTGCTTACCAATAAGAGACATAGTCAGTTCCTTTCTGTAAGAAAAACAATTTGTAAAACGTACTATTTAGAAGTTTACTCTCTTTAACTCTTTTGTCAATAACAATAATGATTACTATTTATATCCACAAAAAGAAACAGGCCAGATTACTCTGACCTGTGAACAGTTGGTGGGCGTTATAAGATTTGAACTTATGACCTCTTCCGTGTCAGGGAAGCGCTCGTCCCCCTGAGCTAAACGCCCGAATGTGTTTGCTGCTGGGGATGCAGCAAGGGATATATTACGAGAAACCCGCCCCTCTTGCAACCGTCAAACTCAACTTTTTTAGAAATTTGCAAAAGATCGTCTCGTCAATGCATTGATGGCTATTTAAATACCGCGGGCTATCAAATGAATGACCGCCTTTTAAACCTGTACGTCTTCTGCACCTCAATTATTAAAAAATAGGCAACTGGATTGTAAAAGCATACGGTCAGAAGTATTATGGCAAGTCGTTCGATTGAGGGAGAAACTTATGAACTTTCTGGAATATAACAAAGACGAGAAGCTATGCTTTAATTATAAGAAATCATGCGGTCTCTGGTTAATTGTTGTAGCTCTCATCATTTTTGCAGCTACCGTAATAGGTGGAAAGCAGATTATCAATATGTCCGTATTTAGCTTTGGATATGTTGTAGCCTTCTTATCAATAAATACAAATAAGAAAGTTCTCAATAAGTTTTCCGATGGTCCCTCAAGTAAGTTCCAGAACAAAATGTCTCTATACGCTGTAATTTTCTTATTCATTTTGATGTTTTTATTAGGTGGACCATTTTTTGCAACTGAAAACTGGAGACTTATTTGGTTGGGCGCGTTAATGGCCACGGCACTGCACTTTTTCCTCTATTACTTTGTGCACGGAAAATCGATGATTTATCTGGCAATACTCTGTGCCATCAATGTTGGTATAGGTTATATTTTTCCAGACATCCCACTGACAATAACTGCCTATATTGATGCAGCAATTAAACTTGGCTTTGGAATATACCTGTTCTTTTTCTCAAAGCCAACACAACAAAAATAGCCTTCGCCTAGAGACCGTGTGCGTCAAACGTGTCCTTAACCAAAGCCACAAGCATTGGTATAAACACAGCTACGCCTGCTAAGAGCATTGGATTATCACGCACTTCCGGAATGTCCTGTAAGAAATTCTGCAGATCATAGACAAGACCAACGGCAACGGCAATAAGAATAGGTGCCAGAATAATCAAAATAGGATTTGGTGGTTTACGCATAAGGATGCTTTCTTTTACAAGTACTGCACACGCAGCGGTCCAATAGAGCAAAGATACGTATCAAGCCACATTCTGGCTTTTCTTCCTTACTTCTTCCCTACTTCTTACGCTTAACCTTAATTTGAATGCCAGAGGTCTCTGGACGAGACGATGTAGAAGCAACAGCGCCTTTCTCGCCATTTACAAAAGCCGAGAAACGCTGACGGAAACGGTTCCACTTGTGGTAGATAGGCTCGTGATCATGAGATCTAAGGCCCAAAAGCATGCTTGCGGCCATAGTTGGAAGCAGATACTCAATAGCGCGCCAAAGCACAAAGCCTGCGGCAATTTCCTCGCCAAACATATGGCCAAACAGGAAGGCAAAGCCACCCTCTGCACCACCAGTACCACCAGGAAGTGGAATGGCCGAGGTCAAGAGCTCAAGCATTGAACCAGATGCAAGACAGGTCAAAAGATCTGCGGGCTGGCCGAGTGCGCGCAAGACAAAGTATGGCAGTGCATAGAGGCAGCCCAGCTGTACCAAGGTAACCAGCAAGACAACACACATCTCTGGAATGTTCTTTGCGGCAGTCTTAAAGCCGTTTGAGAACTCATCTACCTGCGTGTTAATGATGCCATGCCAGTGGTCGTACTGCTTTACGATACGAAGACGTGAAAGCAGCCTTAAGCCCCAGTTGCCCACTGTCTTTACCATTTTAGGAAGCAGGCAAATGGCCAAGATTACTGCGACCATCACGATCTTTGCGCCAAACAAAATAACGCCAATGACCGTTACGTCACCAAATTGCTCGTAGAAATAATTAGCCCTGAAGATAAGCATAAGAGCTGCAAAGATGCCCTCGCCTGCCTCGTACATAACAAAGCGCGTGAACTGCAAAGCTCCTGCTTGACCTACGGAAATACCTGCACGAGTCAGACGATAAATCTGAGCAGGAGCAGCGCCTGCGCCATTTGGCGTAAGGTTCATAAAGAAGATGCCCGACGCCTCAACACTCATCAGGTCTCGAACGCCAACGGGACTCTCGGGGTCTGTAATGACCGAAATCACGTAAGCGAGAATACCCAGGAAATAGTAGACAAAGTAGCAAAGTGCGCCAGCAATGAGCCAGCCTGTATCTACATCTGCCAGGGCAACAACAAACTCATCAAACTGACCAGAAAATACGATGTAGAGTGCGTAAAGTATTACGACTGCAAAGAGGAAGAGGATGCTCTTTCTAACCTGACCAAAGCTCTCTTTTGCCTCTTCTACCTGCTCAGATGAAGAAGTAGGAGCAACACTAATCTTAGGTTTTTTGGTTGAAACACCCTTAACGGTTGTAGATCCAATCTTCACCGTTACCTGCGGTGTAGATGAGGGGTGCTCGGTTTCAGACGCGCCATCTGGGCGATCCATGGGCACCTCCTTGGACTCTGGATCACAATACGTGTACAGAAACAACACTCTATGCAGGTACGCGATGCAACCTCAATGGGTTTCTCGCCAACTACCTGCTTTCATTTTACATGAACCGCTCAAGTATACTCTTGTCGGCCTCAATAATGCCACCGCCAACTACTTCCTGGCCGTTGTACAAAACAGCTGATTGACCTGCTGCAACAGTTTTTACCGGCTGGTCAAATTCAACAAATCCACATTGATTATCCGTGAGCGTAAACGTTACGGGAACCAGGGCGCCTGTATGACGAGTTCTGACCACATACCTACCGTTAGCTGCAGGTTCTCCAGAAATCCAGTGCATATCCGAGAGCTCCATGCGACGCGTCCATAGCGCGGGACAATTAAGGTCAGAGGTTACGTAGACCACGTTCTTGTACGTATCGGTTGCTACAACATAACGAGCTGGACCTCCACCGATGTTCAGGCCTTTTCTCTGGCCAACGGTGAAAAGAAACGCTCCGTCATGGGCACCAAGAACCTTGCCTGTCTCCCACTCAATGACGTCGCCCTGCTTTTTCTTGAAGGTGTCCAGCAAAAACGTACGTAGACCAACAGGACCAATGAAGCAAATACCATCAGAGTCTGGCTTGGTTTCTATTCCCAGACCTCGCTCTGCACACATAGCGCGCACCTCTGCCTTAGTGGCAATGTGTCCAATTGGAAAGAGTGTTCTCTCAAACAAATGACCAGGTACACGCCATAGGAAATACGTCTGATCCTTGTGAGCGTCTGCGGCGCGCAGAAGTTTTTTGGTGCCAGGGACATTCTGAGCGTAGTGACCTGTTGCAACAAAATCTGCACCCTCAGCAAAGGCGCGTTCTGCAAAGGTGCCAAACTTGACCGTCTGGTTGCACATAACGTCTGGATTAGGCGTACGACCGTGCTCATAGGCATCAAGCAAGTAATCAACAACAGTGGCCTTATACTCGGCCTCACAGTCCCACACGTCCAAATCAATGCCAAGTGTCACGCACACGCGCTCGGCATCGGCCAAATCATCTGCCCAAGGACACTTAAAGCCGGGCAGATCCTTGGACCAGTTGCGCATATAGATAGCCTTGACGTTATAGCCCGCCTCAAGAAGCAGAGCCGCAGACAGCGCCGAATCAACGCCGCCACTCATGCCAAGGTAAACTAGTTCTCCCATGTCACTCCTACGCGAGCAGATTCTTGCTTGACGGTCTCGGCAATTGCCCAAGCTGCGTACAAGATGTCGTCTTCTGTGGTGGTTCTTCCAAGCGTTAACCTGAGGCTTCCCGCCGCCACTTCTCGCGGTGCTCCAATTGCCTCAAGCACGTGAGATATTTGCATTTTTGATGCGGCGCACGCGGAGCCTGTTCCCACTGATACACCCAGGCGCTCCAGCAAAATGACCAGACGGCGAGCCTCAAGTCCTGGGAAAGAAACATGCAGCAAGTTAGGAAGCCTGAGCTTAGCGTTCTTTGGTCCCGAGACAATCATCTGCGGGAACTCTGCGCAAAGCAGCGTCTGCAGCTGATCTCTGAGGCGAGAAACCCGCTTTGCCTCGTCAGTGCGAGTCTCATCAGCAAGCGCCAAAGCACACGCAAAGCCAATAACGCCCGCGACGTTTTCTGTACCTGAGCGAACACCGCCTTCTTGTCCGCCGCCGAGTACCAGCGGCCTTAAACGCACATCGTCGGAAGCCCACAAGAGACCTACCTGCTTTGGACCGGAAAGCTTTGCTGCAGAAAGCGTCAACATGTCCACGCCCAAAGACGACACGTTCACACTCAAGTATGCCGCCGCCTGAGAGGCGTCTACGTGCAAGTGCAGCGGACGAGTCTCCCCCGCTGCAAGCCTGCGTGAGCGCTCCTTGGCAAGCACCTGCGAAATCTCTCGGATAGGCTGAATGGTGCCAATCTCCCCGTTTGCAAGTTCAATGGATACCAGCTCGGTCTCTGGCTTGAGCGCTTTTGCTACGCGCTCTGGATTCACACGACCGTCTGCCTCTACGCGTAGAGTCTTGTGCGAGAAAATCCCTGCACACGCAAGGACACTCTCATGCTCAATAGCATCAACGATGACGTGCGCATCTTCAGAGACCGTTGCAAACGCCAGGTTGTTGGCCTCTGTAGCACCTGCCGTGAGTACCACGTTTCCTGGACGAGCGCCAATGGCGTGCGCCAAGACAGCGCGTGCTCGCTCTACCTCATCACGAACCTGACGAGACAGCGCATACGGTGCCGATGGGTTATAGAACTTCTCGGTAAAGTACGGGATCATTGCATCAACTACACGCGGATCCATAGGTGTAGCTGCGGCAAAGTCCAAGTACACGTTGCCTGTTGGATGTTCTGGTTTTGCAGAAGGCATGTGCATTACAAATCCTTTGGGTTTCTCGCGGTCTTGCGGGCTTACGGACGTGCGGCGTTGCGTGCTTGCGACGATCGGCGACTTGCTGTCGGGCGGGCCGGTGGACGGTGCTCGACGGCTACGACTTGTCAGCCGAGTCTGGCGGTGTAAAGGTCATGTTCTGAAAACGAGTAGATACAAAGCTGTCGTCGTAATGAGTATCTACCCACATCTCAAACGCATTTGACGGAGGAATGCCAGCGTCTCGCTGAGCCTTTCTACCTAGGCATGCCACCGTCATTGAAATGTCGGCAACAAGATACACCGTAAGCAGGGTAACAAAAATTGCTTGCCTTTTTGATGTTGGCTCACCAATCTTGTAGAGCGCGCGAGGCATGATGACCCGACACCAAATCAGACCCAAAATGCCCCAAAATCCCAAGAATCGCCAGGCCACCCACTGTGTGATTGCGTCTGGAAGATGAGCGTACGTCCATGATTCCGAGTGGAAAATCTCTTGCATTCCCCAGCCGGTAAGCTGCTCCAGCGTGCCGCCAACAACAACCGAAACCAGGAAAATAACAAGACTATTAGCATGGTGCTTGTGCAGCTGGTAACAAATAACTGTCAGAAACACGGCGCCGGTTCCATAAAGCGGGGAAAATGGTCCCCAGATGAGGCCAACCCTGCTCTCGGTCAGGCCAGCGGTAATGAGCATCCAAATTTCTTCGATAAGTAGGCCAGCCATGCAGCCCACAACGAAGAGGATAACTACCTGGTACCAGCCAAGATGCATCTTGTCCAAGTACGCCGAAAGCTCGGCTTGCGTTGGTTTTGACTTGGAGAACGGCGCGGCTGGTGCGGCGTCGGTTGCGCCGTCGGATGCGGTGCCGGGTACGTCTGGTGCAGCGCTAGAAGCGTCGCCTGCAAGTCCATCGATCTTCTCGCCAGACGAAAGCCAGCCCCAAAAGTAGCGCACCACGCGAACAAAACCGCTTGCGACAAGATACGCAAGCGTCAAAAGAGCTATGAGCGACGCGACAATAAAGAACATACAACCTCATTCAAAAGTTCTTATTCCATGATACGGCAAGCGGTCACACTTGGCAATCTACCTGCTCTTATTTGCAAGTTTTGCAAGAAAAATCCACCTCTTGAGCGCATGAGGATTCGTGACTTTTCTAAAAAAGTTTGACGATTTTGAAATTTACACTTGCACTCGGCCGTGAACTTGCGTATATTATTCCTCGCGTTCGCGGGCTTAGCGCAGTTGGTAGCGCGCAACCTTGCCAAGGTTGAGGTCGCGGGTTCGAACCCCGTAGCCCGCTCCATGATTTTTCGGCCGGATTCGTTTCGGCCTTTTTCATATGGCGAGATGGCCAAGTGGTAAGGCAGAGGCCTGCAAAGCCTTTATCCCCGGTTCGAATCCGGGTCTCGCCTCCAGTGAATTGACAACCCCAGCTTCGGCTGGGGTTTCTTTTTGTCGCGCGTAACCGTGCTTGCTGAGGTTCTGGATTGCGAGCCTGAAAAGTGCAAAGAATCTGTATTTGAGGTACCGATTCTTTGACAAAATCAGGCAAATCCACCGATTCTTTTACTTATTTAGGCAGAAGTTACAGATTCTT
>QWCT01001832.1_pt1 | contig 11824 bp, 9 predicted proteins | sample 1972681 | NCBI WGS metagenome assembly QWCT01 (sample SAMN09866701, study PRJNA288562) | Human oral metagenome isolate pre3_saliva, whole genome shotgun sequencing... | isolation source: mouth | host: Homo sapiens | place: USA: California | reverse complement strand
CGTAATTTTACGGTCTTCAAGGCCTTCAATACCAACTTGTTTAAACACCTCTGCACAACGAGCATCGATGGTTGCTCGATCGTAACCACGGTTTTCCATAGCGAAGGCTACTTCTTCGCGAACTGTCATCGTTACAAGTTGTGTATCGTAATCGGCAAGAACAACGCCGACATGGTTTGCTAACTCAGGAATCGATAATTGCGTTGTAGCTTTACCATCCACAAAGACCATGCCTTCTAAGCGACCGCCGTAGAATTTAGGCACCGCCCCTACCATGGCCATGCAAAGCGTACTTTTACCACAACCAGCAGGTCCTGTTACAACGAGGAAATCACCATCATGCACATCAAGGTTGATGTTCTTTAACGTAGGCTCAGTCGCCTTAGGATGGTAATAATTCATATGTTCAATGGAAATCTTTGCATCCCGTTCTGGCGTAATCACAAGTCCGCTATGGTCACTAGAAGCTTCGCTACCGCTAGGCAACATGCCGCGTTTAGCGAACATCTTTTGAGCTGGAATGTACAATACTGGCGTAATCGCTGCATTTACAGCCGCTACTACTAACACGAGAGGCCACATTGCGTAGAGATATACATTATTAGGCAAGTTTGCAATTTGCCATAATAGCGTAACGAAAATACCTCCAGATACGACAGTCGTAAAGAATGAACCTACAATCGGCGTGATTTCAAAGGAACCAATTTTGCCGATATTCATAGATGTCATGGTGCGAGAAATAAATGTTATCACCAATGCACCAGCTGGTTCAGATAACAAGTTACCATAAGGGAAGCCAGATTTGGAGGTTAACACCTCAATCAAGGCCGCCACTAAACCAATGCCCAATGCTTGAGATACACTAGGTTTTGTCAGCAAAATCGCTACGCAATACGCTGAAATCATCCAGTTTGGCGTAACCCCTGCAAAACTAGGGCTCACCAAGTGCAAAATCGTGCCCAATGCGAGCATCAAGGTGCTCACCGTCACCCATCTAAACTGTCCATTTTAACATTTATATGGGTATTGTGAAAGTATTGTACTTTATGCACGACCATATCTAGTATAAACATATTCAAATACATCGCCACGACAGATTTCTATGAGTCGATCATCATAGCTTTCTGGAAGTTCGCGCCAAAGAATGTCACGAATTAAATTTTGTATCTCCGCTGTTGTTTCATCCTTATCAGCCCAGTGATCCATTTTTGAAATCGCCTCTGTTATTTTGCTAAACATCTCTGTAGCAGTACCTTTTAATTTATTAATATCTGCTTTATTAGGGTTGTCACGTTTTAGCAAATCAAAGATAGCCAATTCATCATCACTAGCAAATCCTTCCCGAATATAACGGGATTCTTCTTCCGTTAACTCTTTGACTAACTGCATTAATGCTTCAAATGTTTTTTCTATATTAGTACGGTCTTTTTCAGAGTTATACTCTTCAATGATTTGTCTATAGCGCTCATAGTAATCTCTACGATTAGGATTCGTCGCTAACATTCTATCTAAACGTTGTTGAATTAAATCGCCCAAATCATTGAATAATAAGTTCTTATTTCTAACTCTGGCAAACTCTGCACGCAATACATCAAAATTAATAGCACTAATATCAAAACGAATGCCTTCGCCAACCTTTTGTAAAGAATCTTGTACCTCTATATGGTCACTAATAATAGAATTAATGGTCACCATCAAATCAGTAGTATCGACATCGCGTCTCTTTTTATTAAGCTCTCGATGTATAGCGGCAATCGTTTCATAAGTTTTACGTGTATCCTCTGAAATATCATCACGGTCGATATATTTTATCAACTTATGCAATTCTGATGCATAAGCCGTGAAAGTTTGCTTTGATTCAGCACTATCACAAACAGCATTAGCGGCTTCATGTAACTTAGCTAATCGATCAAAACCATCGACCTCAACAAAATTAGATAAATAAATATCTTTTTGTTTAAAAAAGAATGTTACCGTACCAATTAGTTCTAATATACGAGCAATGAGCTGCTCTTTATCGATTGTTGGATCTACACCATCATGATTACCAACATTCGCTGTATATTCGGCTAATGCCTTTTTAAGAGCTTTTACGATGCCAATATAATCGATAATTAAACCATTACTTTTACCTTCATTAACACGATTGGCACGAGCAATTGTTTGCATTAAGGTGTGTGCTTTTAACGGTTTATCTAAATATAAACAAGACAAACACTTAACATCAAATCCTGTAAGCCACATAGCACATACGAACACAATACGTAGTGGATTATCTGCATCTTTGAACTCTTTATCAAGTTCTCGTTTTACCATTTTTCGACGATGCGTTTCAATATCTAATCCCCATGCTTTAAATGTTTGGATTTCATTTTGATCTTGACTAATAACAACAGCCATATCCGTTTCTTCCATCCATTTTAATTTGCGTTCTAATTCTTGTGCTTCTTGTTGTGTCGATGTTTTAATTCGTTTTCTAAGACGTTTAATTTCCTCATTCCAATATTCCTGTACATAGTCGTACATACGAACACAGGTAACCTTATTCAAGCAAACAAACATAGCTTTGCCGCTAGTCCACACATCAGAATAATGTTGTACAAAGTCCTTCGCAATGGAACGCAATCTCGGCTCAGAAGTAAGAATATGAATAGATTTTTCAAATTCCTTTTCTAACTTCTCTTGTTGTGCACTATCCAAATCTGCTGCTTCAATAGCATCAAGAATCTCATCTGTTATCTCTGGGTTTTGTAAATCATCGAGCTTGGCACCACGGTTTTCATAATACAATGGCACCGTAGCACCATCCTCAACAGCACGTTTAAAATCATAGACCGATATATAGCCGCCAAAGGTACGTGCTGTAATATTATCATGTGAAAGTAATGGCGTTCCAGTAAATCCAATACGGGCCGCTGTTGGTAATAGTTTCATCATATTATCTGCATATAACCCGTACTGACTGCGATGTGCTTCATCAGACATAATGATGATGTCATGGTCAGGATAAATCGGTTCTACATCAGATTTGTTAAACTTATGAATCAATGTAAAGATAAAGCTAGGATTACCCTTTAATTTAGCAATTAAGTCCTCACCACTAGTAGCAATACACTGTTTCGCCTTACTATCCTTACCAAGAATGCCACAATTTTCAAAGGTATCACTAATTTGTGTATTTAGCTCTTCTCGGTCAGTAAGGACTACAAAGGTTGGCGATCCAGACATCTTACGACGTATCTTCTGTGCTAAAAATGCCATGGAGTAGCTTTTACCAGAACCTTGAGTATGCCAGAAAACACCAAGTTTACCATCTGTTAATTTTCTATTAGCGTAGGCATTTACCGCTACATTTACACCTAAGTATTGGTGATTACGGGCCAATATTTTAGCAGTACGACCATCAGAATGATCGTAGAGGATAAAATTTTCTAGCAAATCAATAAAGTTTTCCTTCTTGCAGATACCAAGAAGCATAGTTTCAAAGGCTACACTGCCCTTTTCATCCTCTGCTAAACGTTTCCACTCATGAAAGAATTCATATTTACTACCAACAGTACCTACCTTCGCTTCTAAGCCATTAGAAAGCATTACAAAGGCGTTGTAATAGAACAATTGTGGAATGGTATCCAAATAATCTTTGTAATTGTCTTCATACGCATTTCTCACATCGATATCCGGCCGTTTTAATTCAGCAAATAGCAAAGGAATACCATTCACAAAGCCAACAATATCTGTTCGCCGATTATACAAATCACCCTTAATAATGAGCTCCTTCACTGCTAAGAATTCATTATTATGTGCATTGTTAAAGTCTATAATAGCAGCCTTTTTAATCTCTGTTCTTCCATCAGCACGCTTAACTGTTACAGGAATACCATCACGAATATAAATGTATTTTTCTTCATTTATTTGTAATAAGGATGCCGTTGATATTCTACGAGTTAATTTAGTAATTGCCTCTACAATTTGTTGTTCATTAATCCAAGGATTTATTCTTTTAAGAGCCTCACGTATGTATCTAGTCAACAAGACTTCTTTATAACTAGTCCTACCAAATGTGCCGTCTACGCCTAGTTTCTCGGATTTATATGCATATACAACCTTCCACCCCAATTTATTCTGTAGCACATCGCAAGCACTATCTTGAACTAGTTTCTCTTCAGAATAATCATGGCTCATAGTAACACCTCCTTTACACCTCTATTTCCCCACTCATAAGCTTAGGGAGTAAACGATCTCGGGCTTCAGTTAATCTAAAAATCATTTTTTGTTTAAATTCTATTTGATCAAGAATAGGTTGTACAATCATAGAGAATCGTTTCAATATATTCCTTGTAGGCATTATAAAAGGCATACTCTTAATAATTTTAGAATTAATTGCTTTTGATATCGATGATGTATTTCCAAGAGAATCATATTCAAAATTATTGAGATAACAATATGCGTAAGCCCTATCTAAATCATTATCAATATAAAAATGTGCAATTGCTTCATTAGTACACATATCGACACCAGTAATTACTACTCGTCCAACAGTCAATTTAAAACTCACCAAAACAGATCCTTTTGGTACTACTTTCATATTATGACGAACAATGGCATCAGCTGTTAAATCTTCTTTACTATAAAAAGCAAAAGCCCCAGCTTCTCCCATGTCAGATATCGATATCCACGGAGTTCCTTCTCCAGAATTGGTAAACCATTGTTTTTCAGCACGAGATGGAGTCTTACCAATAGTAATTTTAAAATAATGATCTGCACGATTTATATGCCAACCTTCTGGAACCCCATCTACAATTTCTATATTTTCATGCCCAGGAAATCGTAAATCTATAAACCATTCCTTATATAAACGCTGTGCGGCCTCTTCAAGGAGCTTGATTTGCTTTTGATTGTTTTCAATGAGGTAATCAAATGTAGAAAGAATTGAACTTATATGCTCTTGCTGTACAGATGAATAGTTAGGAAACTCAAACTCTGGTATTAACTTCTTATTACCTCGTGGCATTTTTGTTCCGTTTGCAGCGGACATCATATAGTCAAAAAATACATTCTGAGATAATACATAATATAAAAATTTAGAATTTATACCATTTGATCGAAAAACAATGACATCATTAGAACAACCTCCATTAAAGGTTGCATACCAGATTTTTTTAAAATATGGTCTTATATTAGAAACTAAAATATCACCACGTTCAAATTTAGTAACTTTATCTCCTCTTGGCAAACTATTACTAATTATGATACCACCACGATTAGATATCATATTATCAGTAGTAATATATTCTTTTTCCTTTAAAAATCCGATATCAACCTTTTCTGATACATATGAGGCAACATCTCTCAACTTAATCATAATCCCATCTCCTTCATATTTTTAGAGATAGTTTCCATAAGTGTATTAGACTCTTGTTGTAGCGCTAATAGTTCCTCATGTATTTCAGCCATACGTTCTTCGAAATTAACCCCATCATCTTCTACAGGAGCAACGCCGACATAAGCACCTGGTGTAAGGGACCAGCCTTTATCTTCAATGCTTATACCCTCATTATCACCTTTGGCTTCATTTGTGATATATGCAATTTTACATAAACCTGGCACGTCTACATACTCACCATCGCCAAATTTTTCATATAACCATTGTGCTTCTTGGGCAATAGTTAATGTTTCTTTAACAGCTTCTACCTTGTTATCGTATTCTTGTTGAACTTTTTTGCCTTTACCTCGGCCCGCAGCCGCAACAGCTTCTTTACCTTCAGTCTCAATAGCGTTCACTTGTTCGGAAAGTGTCTCTACATGCTCAATAAATGTTTTATCCTCACCTAATGTATGGCGATATTCATTAAGTAGCTTAGTATATTTTTCAACTTCCCCACGATAGAGCCAAACAATAGCATTTAAGTTTTTTAATTGCCATTCACTCCATTCATTTAAGTTACGATCCAACTCAGTAAAATAGTTACGTGCATCAATAAAAAGTACTTTATCCTTAATAGATTCTGATTTTGCTTTATCAAAAAACCACAATGAACATGGTAAACCTAATGTATAAAAAAAGTTATTACTAACACTCACCATTACGTCTACTGCACCAGTTTTAACTAAGCTTTTACGAATATCCTTATCCTTGCCTTGGCTGTCTGTAGCAGAGGATGCCATAACAAATCCAGCTCGACCTGTATCGTTTAAATAGCTATAAAAATAAGAAATCCAAAGATAATTAGCATTACCGATTTCCTTATTTTTGTTAACACTAGGCATACCAAATGGTAAACGTCCCGCAGCCTGTGTAGACTCAGATTTAACCTTATCTACGTTAAATGGAGGATTCGCCATAATATAGTCACAACGACCATCTAATTGATGAGCATCATTGTAAAAGCTATTGCCTTCATCACCGGATTTAATAGCCCCAGTTAAACCATGAACAGTCATATTCATTAAACAAAGCTGAGCATTATACTCAACCTTTTCTTGACCATAAAATGTCATCGCACTATTGGCATTCATCCCATGAGAATTAACAAAATCTCCAGATTGAATGAACATACCACCAGACCCACAGGCAGGGTCAAATAGCGTACCATGAGTCGGTTCAAGAACGTTAACAATCATCTTAACTAGAGATTTAGGCGTAAAGAATACACCATCATCGGAAGCAATATTCTTAGCAAATTTATTTAAGAAATATTCATAGATTCGTCCAATAATATCTCCACCTACTTCATCAAGGGCAGAGTTATTAAAGATACGAAGGATTTCTGCTAATAGTTCATCAGAAAAATCTGTATAGTTCTTAGGCAAAATTCCTGTTAGCTGTGCACTTTGTTCTTCAATCAAAGCCATGGCGTTATTGACTACTTCGCCAAGACTAGTCATAACTTGGCCATCTTTACTAGTTAAGGCTGCACCTTTAATGTCCTCTGGTAAGTTCAGGAGATAATCATATTGTGCTTCTACCGGTAAATAGAGCGCACTCTTAGCCTTAAAATCACTAGCTTCTACAGGCATAACGCGACCATTACGCATAGGTCTATCTTTTAGGATTTCAGCCTCAACAAGCTTAAAACGACTATATGCATAACGCAAGAAGATAAGACCTAAAACAGGCATACAATATTGATTTGACGTCAGTTTAGATCCCGCACGTAGCGCATCCGCAGCTTCCCATAATTCATTTTCTAGTTTTCGTATATTAATCATCGTTTCAACCTTTGCATTATCAATGATACATCTAGAGCCATATAGTGTTTTAATACCATTATATGGCGTTAAGGCATGTATTTTTACGTATTTTATATCAATATTATACCATTACAAACAACTACTGTTTTAAATATAAAAAAAGCACCCCTCAGGGTGCTCATATAAAAAATAAAGCAACACCGAATTAACGATGCTGCCGCTTGAAACCAAAATGGTTTTTCTATGTACTTAAATATTACATTATGTGGAACCATGTGTCAATAGCTCTAATAAACACATCAAATGTAGCTTTTATATTATCATGTAACCTATAATCATTATCTCGAAAAAACCGTTTCTTAAGTTCATCTAATTCACCGCATATATGTTGATGAACACCAGTACTAATACATATTCTTTGATGAGCGTACATCGTAGTTAAGATTTGATAGGTAGAAATATGTCCTAGGTGTCTGCGTCTACTTGATGGCGATTTTATAAATTTAGCACATTCACGTGATAAATCAGCATTAATACGTTTATTATGTGTAGAATTTATATCATTAATAATACAATTATTGTGAGCACATGCATTCCGTAAACTTTTAACAGTATACATTAAGTATAATCGTTCTGTAATCTCCGTATTGTGCAATAAGTCTGCACAATATTTATAAAAGTATAAATACTGACCAAAAGAGATCATTTCTAGAAGTGCCCATACAGGACAACGTTTATTTTGATCCTTAATATATTTAGCATATAAATTACCACAATATAAGCTACCACTATTTTTCCATAAGTCATCCGTTAATTGTTTAAAATTAGGTCCATCTAGCTGATTCATATAATCTTCAACAATATTATACGGGTCAATATTATTGCTCTGTAAAGTAGCTAACAAATGAACTTTTGAAAAATGCTCAATTCCAATAGCCATTTCTAACATAAGCTTTCTCAATCTATTATCAATACATGCCAAATCTATTAAGTAGCTAAAATCTAGATTTATATACTTTCCAGTTTTTGTCGATTTTGAAAAGTTCTTTCTAAAGGCTCTAAGCTTAAAATAGTTATTATTCTCTACTAAGTATTCTTCTGCTGCCGATTCAGTGATGTCGTTAAATGTAATGCCTTTAGATAAACTATGTTCTACCTGTTCTCTTGGTGTTAAAAACGGACCATCCGACATATAGTCACTCCCTTCTTTAGATCACACACCACATAAAGCTAAGAAATTTATATATACAATTATAACATTTATAAAACATTAACTTCATCGTTTATTCTAAAAATAAAAATGAGAATGACCTAATACCCAACTAAGAATATCAAGTCATTCTCATTTTTATTTTTCTGAAGTTTTATCTTCGCTAGTTTTTTCAGCAACCTTCGCTCTAATGTCTTTTGCTGCCCCTGCGGATTTTTCTTTAACGGTTTCGGTAATATCTTTAGCTGCATCCGCCGTTATATCTTTTACCTCTCTAGCCTTTTGCTTTAACTCTTCAGCCTTTACCTTAAGGGTAGCTTCTAGGTCTTTTGCTACATCTGCAGACTTAGCTTTTACGAGTTCATTTACATCATGTGCTGCATCAGCAGATTTAGCTTTAACATCTGCTGCTTTTTCTTTAGCCAAAACTTTCACTTCTTGCGCCGCATCAGCGGATTTAGCCTTAACTTCTGCAGCCTTTTCTTTAGCCAATACCTTAACTTCTTGAGCTGCATCAGCAGTTAAATCTTTTACAACACTAGCCTTGGATTTAGCCAATTCTTTTACGTCCTTTACCGCATCTCCCAATTGATCTAGAAACTTCATATTGATTCCCTCCAAATAATTTTGTAACGAATGCCTTCTCTCTTTCAATAACAGATTAAGATTAAATAAAATCTTACTTTGATATCATTAAATCACAATGCATTCAAATTATAAAGAGTATCCACGCATCTTCATGTTACTATTAAAATCATTTTATTGCACCATCTGTTAACGATAGTGCTTTTGGTGCATAGTTAATTTGATTATCCATAATTAAATCCCCAATTCATTTTTTAGTTGCTCCGATGAAATCCATCCTTGTTCTTCACCAGATTTACGACCTACCTCTAAAGCACCCATAAGTTTTATTGTACCCATTACACGTTCATAATCTTGGATATCCATAATTGCATATCGTCCTCTACCATTTTTAGTTAAGAACACAGGACTATCTATAGCAACATCACGTAATACTTCAGAATAATTACGTAAATCTGAAATAGGTTTTATATTCGAAATCTTTTTATACATAGCCTTCTCACTTCCTCGTCACATAGTTATGATATAATGCATATAGTAATTACGCCCACACAGGAGGTCTACATGTACAAATATATCACAATCTTAGGCGCTGCAGGCCAAATCGCACAACGATTGACAGCAACACTTCTAACATATACAGATATGCACATCACATTATATGGACGTCAATTGAGCACACGTATCCATCCAGAAATTTTAGAACACGAACGGGTAACTGTTATCGAAGGATCCTTTCAAAACCCTAAAAAATTAGAGGAAGCCGTTAAGAATACAGAAGTCGTATTCCTCAGCGCTATGGAGACTGGCAGTGATATGGCAGCGATTGTAAAAGCACTATCTCACCAAAACATTCGTCGTATCATCGGCTTATCCATGGCAGGCCTATCTGGTGAGTTTCCAAAGTCTCTTGAAAAATGGACCTTTGACAATCTACCAATCAGCTATGTACAAGGCGAACGTCAAGCACGTAACGTTTTACGCGAATCTAATTTGAACTACACAATTTTGCGTCTACCTTGGCTCTATAACAATATGGAGAACACGAATTATGAATTAATCGCAGAAGGCGCTCCATTCAACGACGCACAAGTTACACGCGAAGCTGTGGTAAAGGCCGTTTATGACATCCTACACGTTGAAGACGAAACACCATTTAGCCGCGCTAGCATTGGTGTAGGTGAACCAGGTACACACTACGATAAACCATCATTTTTATAGGATGCAAAGACTATCTTTCTTATCTTGAATAGGAAGATAGTCTTTTATTTTTATAACGTGATACTACCTTTGATACTTCAATATAAAAATATACTGTAATTATATCGTTTAAATGATATAATTACAGTATGCAAATTAGAAATAGAGATATTGTAAATTATAAGGAGACAAATATGGGCATCTTACGCGAAACAATTCGACCATCATCAGATTTACGAAATAAGTATCCTGAAATATCTAAGACTTTACAACTAAAAGATGAGGCAGCCATAATTACCGTAAATGGTCGTGGTGATACTGTCAGCTTGGGATATAATACATATAATATGTTAAAAGCAAAAATCGAATTACTATCATCCCTAATAGAGGGACAAAATGATATTATTCATGGTCGAACTACTACCGTAGAAGAAGCTTTTAGTAGCATCGATAAAATGTTAGAACAAATGGAGTAAGATAATGACCATAAAAACTTACACCATTATTCATACAGAAAAATTCAATAAAGAGCTACATCAGCAAATACTCTATGTCGCTATGCAATTTTCCAAAGAGACGGCACTACAAGTTAAAGAAAATATTCAAACATCTATTTTAAATCTTCAATCACATCCATATATGGGTAATACCCCTAAAATCAGAAATCTTAAAGACAATGATTTTCGCATACTAATTTTAAATAAACTCATTATATTCTATACAGTTGTAGAAGAAACTAAAACTATTTACTTACTCTCTATCGTAGATCAACGACAAGATTACATTAATATCCTTAATGGTTTATAAAACTACCAAACACCTTCGTTAAGATACACTAATAAACAGGTAAGGAGATATCATGAATCGCATTGTTGTTATAGGTAGTTGCAACATGGATATTGTGGTCCTCGCGGATAAACGTCCGGCGGCAGGCGAAACAATCATGGGCAACGAATTGCACATCGCCCACGGCGGTAAAGGTGCAAACCAAGCGGTAGCAGCAGCTCGCCTAGGCGCAGAGGTTACTATGGTAGGTTGTATCGGTCAGGATTCGTATGGCCAAATGATTTTGGATAACCTCAAAGAAAATCAGATCAACACGGACTATATCGTCACGGTCCCAGATACGACAACAGGTACTGCTCATATCACGTTAGCCGAAGGCGACAATAGCATCATCGTCATCGCTGGTGCTAATGCTAAGGTAGACCAATCTGTAGTCGATAATGCTTGGTCCGCTATCGAACAGGCCAATCTCGTAATGGTTCAAAATGAAATTCCTATTCCAACTATCGAATACATCGTTCGTCGTTGTCACGAGGCTAATGTAAAAGTCCTCTTAAATCCAGCCCCAGCGGCAGATCTAAATCCAGAGTGGTTAGAATTGGCAACTTATATTACACCAAATGAGCATGAGCTATCTGCCCTCTACCCTAACCAATCTACTGAGGAAACATTGTTAGCGAACGAAAATAAAATCATCGTTACCCTCGGCAGCAAGGGCGTAGGTTATGCAGATAATGGCGAAATCCACACCGTATCTGGCTTTAAAGTCGAACCAGTAGATACAACAGGTGCAGGCGACACCTTCAACGGTGCCTTTGCAACGGCTATCGTTAATGGTAAAAGCTTAGCCGA
>QWCT01001549.1_pt1 | contig 11832 bp, 9 predicted proteins | sample 1972681 | NCBI WGS metagenome assembly QWCT01 (sample SAMN09866701, study PRJNA288562) | Human oral metagenome isolate pre3_saliva, whole genome shotgun sequencing... | isolation source: mouth | host: Homo sapiens | place: USA: California | reverse complement strand
CGATAGTAATTTTGAAATATTTGTTTCATTAAAATCTTGTCGACCATCAATGATCACCTTGGCACCAGTTGGCAATGATTCAATCTGTGCCATTCCGTTCTGTTCCAATTTCAAATTAGAACTGAGGCGCCACCCCTCTACAATTGCGACTAATACAAAGACTAACGCCACTACGGCAAGAGACATAATAATGTCCACGAAAATTACGCGAATCATCTTATTACGTTTACGTTTATCAATGTCCATACTTCATATATTATAACATGTTCTTTTTTCTTAAATGGTATTGCTTTTCCAAACCGATATAGTTTATAATAACGACAAGCGTAATAAAGAGTGAGGAAGATAAACAATGCAACGACAGATTATTGGTCAGGATATAACAAGTAGCCGTACCCACCATATCCTACAGGCATCTGCCACATTAAATCGTCGTTATGTTCGTCGACCAGTCGCTCAAACTACTCCTTCGACTCAAAATCAAAACTCCGTCAGTATTACATTTAAGAATAAGCAAACACAAGCTGCACCAAAAAAATCCTCCTTTCACGTCAGTATTTCTGATGGTACCGAAATAAAGCCACGCCAAACTCACCCAACCGCAATTTCACATTTCCCAAAATACGAACCAAAAATGCGCGAGTCTCAGCCAATTCAACCAATCCATCCAACTCAAACAGTTCATCCAACTCAGCCAGCTCAGCAAGTTCAGCCAGCTCAACCAACTCACCTAGCACAACCAGTTCAATTAGCCCAACCAGCTCACCTAACCCAACCAGTCCAATCAGTCCAGCCTGTTGCCCCTCGCAGTGTCAAAAATCCTTATACCACCTCTGCTATTATTCGCAAAGCAGCTGAAAAAATTCAACAAAATCCTAGTGGTTTCTCTCCGATCTTTGATCAACAATCAAAAATGGATCGTGCATTCTCCGCAGTCTCTGAACAAGAAAAACAGATCCTCGAGAACATCGAAAAACCACCCGCCATCTTTACCAAGAGTAAAAAGTCTTTTGTAAAGCCTTTAGTCAAATCAAGCCTGAAACCAAAAGCCCCCATTAAAAGTCCAGCAAAGAAACTGACAAGGGCTGCCATCCCAGCCGCCAATATGACCACTAACTCAGTTGAGTCGGCCTTTAGTAAGATGAGTGAAGATCCAAAAGCCAAACAAGTGGTAGCCGCTACTCAGCCAAAAAATGTAAAACCGGTGAAAAAATCGATCCATAAAAAAAGCACTCGACTTGCTTTTGCTCTTTTCTGTTCCACTGCAGTAGTCGCCAGCCTCTTCTTTATTGCACAAACCAACATGCCAGACATTTCCGTACGTGTCGCTGCCATGCAAACTGGTATCCAGGCTACTTATCCAAGTTATATACCTCGCGAATATCGACTTTCTGGTGTCTACACCACACAAGATAATAGCGTCGCCATGGATTTCACTGGCCCAAATCAAGCAAAGTTCACCCTCACTGAAGAAAAACTCCCTTGGGATAGCAACGCCCTTTTGAACCGTTACGTAAAAACTAAGTGGGGTGAGAATTATGACTCTGTCCGCGAGCAGGGAATCACAATATATATTAGCGGATCCAACGCCGCCTGGGTTAACGCTGGTATTGTCTATAAAATCAATAATTTCCAAGGTGAACTCACCAAAAAACAAATCAAGAATATCGTAACCTCTCTATAGAATAAAAAAGGTGCTATACTTATCTTATTATGAAGAAAATTCGCACCCGATTCGCACCTAGCCCAACCGGCTATATCCACATTGGCAATATTAGAAGTGCCATTTATCCATACTTAATTGCAAAGCAAGCAGGCGGACAGTTTATCCTTCGCATTGAAGATACTGATCAGGCTCGTTTTGTTGAGGGTGCTACCGAATTGATCTTCGATACTCTCCGCTGGCTCGGCCTCGAATGGGACGAAGGTCCAATCGTCGGTGGCCCACACGTACCTTACGTTCAAACCGAACGTAAAGCCATCTATATCGAATGGGCAAAAAAATTAATCGAAAAAGGTCGTGCCTATGCCGACAATACCTCGAGTGAACAAATCGACGAGTATCGTAAAGAAGATGAGGCTAAAAAAGTTCCTTACCTCTATCGTAACCACCGTCCAGAAAATCCCCCAACCTGGCACGAAGGCTTGCCAATCCGTTTTAAGACTATTCCAAAAGAATATTCATGGCATGACGAAGTAATGGGTGACCTTCATACTGGCCCTGAAGTTTGCGACGACATTATCCTTATTAAAGGTGATGGTCTTCCAACTTACAACTTTGCTCACATCGTTGATGATACCTTAATGGAGTGTAGTCACATCACCCGCGGTGTTGAATATCTTTCAAGTACCCCAAATTATCTTGCGCTTTACGATGCACTCGAAGTTCCACGCCACATTTTTGTCTCCCTGCCACATATTTTGGCACCAAACGGCCATAAAAAACTTGGTAAACGCGATGGCGCAAAATCCGTCACCGAATATCGTGATGACGGTATTTTACCAGAAGCCATGACTAACTATCTTGCCTGTCTCGGGTGGAATGATGGTACTGAACAAGAAATTTATTCACTCGAAGAGCTTATCGAAAAGTTTTCTGTTCACCGTATTCAGAATTCTGGCGCTCGCTTTGATGAAGTTAAAATCCTCTGGATGAATGGTCAATGGATCCGTAAAATCGCCACCGAACAGGGAATTGACGAACTTTACGCCCGTACCTGTGAAACCTCTGGCTCGGAAGATTTCTCACGCTACGACATCTTTAAGCCAATCGACTTCTGGCCAGAATCTGCAAAAACTGAAACTGACGAATACAAAAAAGCAGTTCTCAGTATTATCTACGATCGTCTAAAAACTCTTTCAGACCTTCGCACTATGACAACTTACTTCTTCGAAGATCCAGTTGTTGATCTTTCAATGATAACTAGTAGCAAATTCCTCAAGAAATATTCCGAAACCGAACTTGTTGGACTCCTTACCGAAACTATCGAAGCCTTAAATGATGTTAAAGACGAAGACTGGACCGACGATAATCTACAGAATATCTTAAACGACCTTCTCGCAAAAACTGAGAAGAAGCCAGCTGAATTCTTCAGTCTCATCCGTATTGCGGTTAGCTTTGCGCCATTTAGCCCAGCTCTCCATCTCACCTTGAGAGTACTCGGCAAAAATCGTACCCTAGCCAGATTAAACAAGGTCCGAACCGCACTCGCAAATAACTAAGGCTCTCGCCAAAAGGAGTAAAAGTGCCAAAAAATAAACACAACCAGGCAACGCTTATCGAGACCATCTCAGAGGATAATCTCGAAAAAAATACTAAAGATCACGGTCCTGAAAAATCTGACAAACCTAGCACGGATCCTAAAAAACCAAGTAAGCGCCTTATCTTTAGTCTTATTACAATTGCCTTGTTTCTCTGTATTATTACTGGCACTTTTTTGCTGATTTTTTCCAAAAAACCTGAGGCCAAAGATGAAACAGAACATCAACTAACCGAGGTCGAGAGTACTCCATTCTATTTCTATGACAACCTCACCGGCAACGTAATTTCGCATTCTGGCATTCAATATAATGAGCGCGGTGAAAAAATTATTGAAGCTGATGGCAGCACTAGAAAACTCTCAGTCAAAGAAGCCGAACAAATGGCCAAAAATGCCAATGAGCAGCCCATCTATTGTATTCAAATTCCTAACGGCCTAGATGGCGCACGTCCCCAAGTCGGCTTGCATCGCGCTAGCATTGTTTTTGAAGCAATCGCAGAGGTTGGCATCACCCGTTTTGCTACAATCTTTAAAAACCCGGTTGGCGCTCAGGCCATCGGCCCCATCCGTTCGCTTAGACTCTATCATCTTGAATGGGATACCCCGTTTGATTGCACTATTGTTCATGCAGGAGGAGCCGATGACGCACTGACGGCGGTCCGCAATTATCGACACATCTCCGAATCCGTCAACTATATGTGGAGAAATTACGGACAATGGTCTGGCGGCGCCTATCTTGGCTATACTGCACCAAACAATCTCTTTACTTCTGGCCCACTCCTCGCTACTTTTCTTGAGAATACAGCCCGTGGTTCCTTCTCCAAACCAAAATCCTTCGCTCGTCTGACAAAAGACGAATCCGATGCACAGAAAAAAGAAATTGAGGAGAGTCAAGTCAAAAAAGATGAAGATCAAACGAATACTCAAAATGAAGTTCAAGATAAGTCTCAAGACACCAAAAAAGAGAATCCCAAAAAACTCGTTTCCAATATTCACATCCATTTCAATCGTCAACAAGGCTTTAATGTAAATTATGCCTATAGTAAAAACACAAACACTTATTTTAGAAGCTATGCTAATGGCGAAACACATCTTTCATATACTTGTGAGAACGTTCCAGCTAAGCCATCACCAAAACGCGACTGTAATCAGCCTTATCAAATCAATCCAGACGTCGTTATTGTCATGCGAGTCAAAGAACGCACTAGTCCGCTCGATGGTTATCACGAGGATATCACCACGACTGGCTCTGGAAAGGTCCATATCTTCCAAAACGGCACCGTCTTCGAAGGCACTTGGCATAAAGCAAATCGCGAATCTCAAATTAGTTTTAAAACAACCACAGGTGAGGAAATTAAACTTAAACCTGGCCGCACCTGGATTTCTGCCATCCCAGATAGCTATGGCAAACTTTCTTATGAATAACAGTAAATAAACCGAGCTACTTCCTCAAAGCTAACATAAAATACCACCTAGTCATACCTTCAGTTATCTTTCATACGAAAATCTTAAATTCCTGCTATAATCAACATAATAATTAATTAACAGGAGTTTTATATGAGTGCAGAGTTCTATGTCAACGCTGGTGAACCAAATAGCAAAATGTCAGAAGTTGTCGAAAAGAAAATTGACACCGATGCCGACTCCTGGGACTCTGGCGCCAATCAGCCAGACAGCTTTGATCATACAGCCTATGAGATCAATGATCCTAATGATGACAATAATTTAACTGACGAAGGTGACGAGGATAATCTCGGCGATATGTCCGATGAAGAGTTCCGCGCCAAAAATGACGGCCTTGATTTAGGTATGGGTGGCAGCAAACGCCAGCTTGAAGAACTTGATGACTCATACTACAATGACCACACTTTTGATTGTGACTAGTCAATTCTCTTGCTTTTTCTTTAGAAAAATGTTAATTTTATTACATATTGGTTCCGTCGTCTAGTGGTCTAGGACGTCTGGTTCTCATCCAGAAAATCGCGGGTTCGACTCCCGCCGGAATCACCAATTCAAGATCTAGAGTCAAGATTTGACTCTTTTTTGTTTATTTTAAAGAATTTCAGCTACAACATATTTTCCATATTTTACAAGTGAAGCTTCCTGTGATAGAATATTTATATGAAAAAACTTCCAATTGTCGCACTAATCGGTCAAACTAACGCCGGTAAATCGAGCCTCTTAAACCGCATGGCACATAAAAATATCGCCATCGTGGCACGCGAGGCCGGTACTACCCGTGACAACGTAATTGCCACCATCGACAATTGTTTTACTCTTATCGATACCGCAGGTCTAAAAAATCCTGAAGATGACTTTGAGGCCTCCATCCAAGATCAAATCGAGGACGCCATTGAAGTTGCTGACCTTATCCTCTTCACTGTCGACTCCACTAAGTATCCTGATTTTCGCGATCTAGACATCGCCCGTTCCGCTCTTCGCTCCAAAAAGCCAGTTTTTCTAATTTTAAATAAATCCGACCTCAAAGAGTCTCTTGATAATTTCGAATACCTCAAATTTGGTATTAAAGAAGATAGCATACACCGCACTTCTGCAACCACCGGTTTTGGTGTTAATAATCTCAAACAGGCTATTTTTCATACCCTAGATGTCAAGCCAAAAGAAGAAGCCACCGAAGATAGTAAAGTAAATCTAGACGAAAACGGCAACCCCCTAATCAAGCTTGCCCTTATCGGCCGTCCAAACGTCGGTAAGTCCAGTCTCTTTAATCGTCTCGCACAAAAACAGCAGGCCATTGTTAGCTCAAAGCAGGGAACCACCCGCGACATCAATCGTATCCGCGTCAAATTTAAGGGACAGACCATTGAAATCCTTGACACTGCAGGCCTTAGAAAGCCTGGCAAGCGCGAGGTTGGCATTGAAAAATTCTCCGCTATTCGCACTCTCGCCGCCATCGAAGAGGCCGACATCTGTGCTCTTCTCATTGATTCTAAAGAGCCACACTCTAAGCTCGACCAATCTCTCGCCGGACAAATCATCGAAGCTGGCAAGGGAATTATTATGGTTCTCACTAAAGCCGATCTTCTCGACAATTCTACCCCTGTTACATCTACTCTTTCAGATAAAACCAAAACCGCTGACTATACAGAGATTGACCATATCCTCAATCACCTAGAACGCGATTTTAACTTCCTTTCCTTCGCTCCAGTCCTTATTACTAGCTCTGAAACTGGCAAAAACGTCACCAAACTCTTTGAGCTCGTTACTGAGATTGATCTAGCTAGACATACTGAAGTAAAAACTTCTGAACTTAATAAAATCCTCAACGAAGCCACTGTCTCTCATCCACCAGCTGGACTGAAAAATACTCACCCAAAGCTCAAATATATTATTCAGACTGATACTTGCCCACCATGGTTTGTAATCCACGGTCGCGAGATGGAACTTCTCCACTGGTCTTATAAACGTTATCTTGAACGTCGCATCCGTGAGGTTTATCCATTCGTTGGAACACCAATCATGTTCTCCTTCCACAACGATCGTGCTGCTGGCCCACGCAAGTCCTATCGCAATAAATCCAAAGATAACGACAAATAATTCGATTAAGCTTGCCTTTTTACTCAAAAGTGCAATAATATCACCAAGTGGGTATTGGTGCCTACTTTTTTGTAACTAGTAGTCTTTGATAGTTTTGGTTTAATTATCAAAATCTACTCAAACCACACGCTCTTTAAAAGGAGGGAATCATGAAAGCAACCCAGTCCACCCCGTCCTGCGACGCCAATGGCATCGTCATCAAAGACATCTCTTCTGATACCCGGGTCAATTATTCTGGCGAGAAGTACACTGGCTACGTACTTGACAAGAGTACGCTTCTGGCTTGCCCGGAAGTCATCCCCAGCTTTGATTGTGATACCGATGAGATCTTCAAAGAATGGTCGCACAGTGCATGGGACGACTTTCATCATGCATATCTGATCATACCGACTTCCGTAATCGAGGAGTTGAACGCGATTTCACCGGAAAACGAAGTCTATTACTACATCGCAAGACAAGTTTTAAGAAGACTCCGTAGGTTGATCGAAAAAGTAAAATTCGTCTCCGACGAGGAAAAGACAAATAAGCTGAAGACGGCCATTTATTTTCCGCAACAGAAAAACCTTTTCACGGTTTTTCCGAACATTCGTAGTTTGTCATTTTTTGGGAACTCAGGTTTAAAAGATCCCGTAGGACAGCTGCTTGGTGCGGTCGACTCCGCCAAGCGCCACGCCATGATAGAAAATCTCGTCCTGCTCACCAACGATGAAGCAATTGCTATCCGCGCTCGCGCTACCGGCACTGCAACTGCCTCCCTGGCCAGCAAAGCCCCGACTTATACCGGCAGACGTGAAGTCACCGTTCCATTTGAGCTTTATGAGGATTTTATGAGCTCTAATTGCGGAATTAGCCTGGAGACATGGCAGCAATTCATGCCTGATGAACCGCGACTGTTTGCCAATGAGTTCATCGTCATGACACCCAAGTTAGGGCAAAATGGCTACGATGTTCTAAAGAGTAAGTTTGAAGAATATCGCAATATCGGACGCTTCGACTGCAAGAGTCAGCGCATTGTGCACCTGTATTACATTCATAACTTGACCACAATCAGACCCAAGAATGCTGGCCAGGCAATGTATCTTGAAGCCATTAATCACCCCGATATCTCTGTTGTGGTCGTCACTGGTAGTGCTGGTACAGGCAAAACCTTTCTCTCAACAGTTTGTGGCAAAGAGCTACATGAGTCTCACAGGTTTCTGCAATGCATCACTATACCATGCGCCATCGATTTTCAGAGAGCCCATGGCTATCTTCCCGGTAATTTTGACGAGAAGATTGAGCCCAATATTGCTCCGTTCAAGAACGCACTCAAGAACTACCTCAAATTAACCGACGAGAAGTTCAAGAATGCAGTCGCACGCTCAAACGATCCTAAGAATCTGGACTCTAAGAGAGAGGAAGATCCTGGTACTGGTACTAAGAAAAAAGGTGATAAAAAATCTGCTAACGCCAATCTCAGCAACGATATTGAGAAATCAGCAGATAAGTTATACCGAGAGTGCTACAAAACCATTGCTGTAGAAGCAGCAAGAGGATTAGACTTCGCTGACACTTTTGTAATCTACGACGAATTCCAGGATCAAGGGCCGCGAGAAGCGGATACGCTTTTGAAGCGACTCGGCAACAACGTCAAGGCTATTATCGCTGGTGACATCGAACAAGTACACCAAGAAGGGCTTAATAGGCAAAATAACGGCATCAGTTTTATTAAGCACTATATTACTGATCTGCCCATGGTTGCTCAGATCAGCCTTGGCAAAGTTGAAGTCGTCAGAAGCGAGTTTGTGAAAGACTACATCGCAAGGCGAGATCCCAACCAGGACTAAACTAAGTCACCTCTTAAGGCCACCACCAAGGTGGCCTTTTTCATGCTCCATTTCCTATCTTATTTTCGCACCTTATTTTTCATTTATGCGTTATAATCTACTCTATGAAACTTATCGTTGGCCTCGGCAATCCTGGCCCAGAATACAATTTTACTAGGCATAATTTTGGCTTCCTTGCCCTTGATTTTTATTTTAAAACCCACGACCTTTCCTGGCAGACCGCCAAAAAGTTCCATTCCATCTACACTAAGGTAGGCGACGTTATCTTCTTGAAACCTCAAACTTGCTATAACGAAGTAGGATTAGCCGCCAAAGAATGCGCCAGTTTTTACAAAATACCTCTCGATCAAATCTATGTCGTCTGTGATGATTTTAATCTTGAGTTTGGCCAGCTCCGCTTCCGCGAAAGGGGAAGTAGTGGAGGAAATAATGGACTCAAATCCATGGAGCAATATTTCTGTACTACTGATTTTCCAAGACTTCGCCTTGGTTCCGGTAATAACGAGCTCCGCAGCAAAATTGGCGACGCCAACTTTGTCCTCGGTTGTTTCACCGAAGAGGAATCCAATCTTCTCCCTGAAATCCTTCAAAAAGCCTCAGATAAACTCGACGAAATTATAAAATTATAAAATTATAAAATCCTAGGTTAAAACTTCATTTACCTCGATATTCGGTAATCCTCTTTCTTAAGTTATAGTCCATTTTCCAGAGTAGCTTTATAAAAGTAATCCGTTCATCATGTGTGAAATCCTCAAATAACTCATTGACATATTTTCTCTGTTCTACCAAAATATAGCTCGCAATATAAATCCCCTCCCCTGAAACCACTAAATCCATGTGTTTCTGATTATATGGATGACTACGTTTGTGAAGAAAAGATCGATCTTCGAGTCTCGAAATCGACCGCGCCGCCGAACTTTCGCCAATATTATAGCAATCTAGAATATCACTCACGCCTCGTTTTAATGTATTACTTTTGACATACCCCATGATCTTTACCTCTGTCGGGTTTAATTTAAAACGATTCGCCACCGCTGATGCGTGAAGTGACCGCAAAATACCAATTCTCGCCAGAATATGTGATATCTCCGCGATTGGCATTGCTTTTGGCATAGCATTATTGTTCGTCATATTTTCTCCGGTTTCTTTTTTCCATCTTTATTTCTCCCCGTTTAACTTACCTAAATAAACATTAAAATTGAGTCAAAAAAATATAAACTTATGTCATAAAACCTCCTCACTCTTCTTTACTTAGCTAATCCTCACTAAGTTTTTATTATCACAACCCCTATAGACACATTTAGTTATATCTAAACCAAATACCACCAAGAAAAATCAAAGTCTATTCACTAAGTCACTAACATCCAACGATTACTCCCCATTGACTTGATCCTATTCTTCATTTGTAATTCAAAGATTGCTATCGCAAACTCCGATACATTTACCGTCATTGTACTAGCTTGACCCATAGTAGGGCAAGCATTATCAGATAGAACGCCTCTATTAATACTTGCCAGAATCTCCTCACCGTCGCGAACACCATCCTTTAACTCCATCAAAATCAAGGTCTCAATCTCTGTATCCCCAGATAATTCAACCTTCTTTTCTTTGGCTCGCTTCTTTTCATCAATTCCCAGATCCAATAAAATATCCTCAATATCAGTCAAGGCCACCGCTCCACGCCCAAGCAGGCGATTACATCCCCTTGAACTAGCCCTTCCTACATCCCCCGGCACCGCATAAACTAGATTACTCTGCTCAAATGCATGATGCGCTGTATTTAAGGAACCCGACCGCAGATCCGCTTCCACAATTACCACAACATCAGCTAGCCCTGAAATCAAGCGATTTCGTGTCAAAAATGAAGCCTTCCGCCCACTCCTCGATTGAAAAAACTGTAATAATTTTTCATCCTTTTTCACCTCACTCCACCCTGGATACTCTGAAATAATTGCACCACCTTTTTGCACAATCTCATCTGCTAGCCCTGTGTGACTTGCAGGATATATTTGATCGATTGGAGTTCCAAGTACTGCCAGCGTTACTCCTCCAGCATCAAGCGCTGCCCGGTGTGCCACCGAATCAATTCCAAACGCCAAACCAGACACAATCACTACCCCATACTTAGCTAATTCATACGCAATTTTATATGCCTGTTCCTTACCATACTCTGTATTTTTCCGTGCCCCCACCACGGCCACTGTCTTCGCCCGTCCAGGAGATTCGAAGCAATATCGCGGTGCCACAGTCAAAAATCTTTCATCTCTTTCCGGCATTTTGCCATAGTAATATAACATTTTAGGCTTAACCGCAATGGCAGAAAGTCTTGCTAAATACTCCTCATCTTTAGGTACGCAAGAGTTGATAATCATAATATTTACCTCCACTTTTTACTTGATTATTTACAAATCTTAGTTTTAAGTATTGACGTATTTATTTTTGTATGGTATAATTCAACAAGTTAGAGATTGAGAGCCAAAAAAGGCACAGTCTCTACACCGCACCTAAATAAATCATAATTTCTGTTACCAATATAACAGAAGTTGCGTGTTCTTAAAAGACTTTCGACTTACAATTTTTCTTTTATCGGTTGTAAGTATAAGTATTACCTCCACTTGGGTGGGTCACGCTCCGGGGAATCTCCCGGTATCAAAGAGATGCGTTGTAGGGTCAAATAGCCCCAAGTGATGCCCACCCTTACTTGGGGCTTTTTGATTCCACAAAAGTCCAACAAAATAAACCATATGTTATAGCTCAACAAAAAAGGACCTTCTCGCTAGGTCCTTTTTTTACAAGTTTATTCAAAAAACCAAAACTAACAATATCTTCCTCGCATGAATTATCAATTAGTTATTTGTTATTGCGGTAAACAATAAGGTATTTGAATAGGCTCCCTCAGGAACACTGGTAGTAGCACTTGCGCCAACCGTCAAGGTTTTATTGTCGCCAGTTGGAGTTGCAGTTGTAGTTTTGCTGAATACTGCACTGTTATCCGTTGTACCAGCTACCTTAACTGGATTAAACTGAGTTGCATCGTTCGACCAACCCCAAGCGGTACCAGAAATCGTGTTTGCGCTCGCAGTTACACTTGGAATAGTAGTCGACACGCCTGCAGAACTTGGTTGTTTCAAATCCGTATCGGCGGTGCTTGAAGTGATATAAGTTGTATACCCCTTCGTATTATTTGT
>QWCT01001454.1_pt1 | contig 11849 bp, 8 predicted proteins | sample 1972681 | NCBI WGS metagenome assembly QWCT01 (sample SAMN09866701, study PRJNA288562) | Human oral metagenome isolate pre3_saliva, whole genome shotgun sequencing... | isolation source: mouth | host: Homo sapiens | place: USA: California | reverse complement strand
GATAGGGTGCAGGTGTAAAGACGGCGACGTCAAAGCCGAGCACTACTAATTGCCCGAAACTTTCTTCACTTCCCTCGCTTCTACTTTGAGTTGTTTAAGCAAAAAAGTTCGAACCCCACAGGGTTTAACTCACAGTTTATCGCTTGTGTAAATCATGTCAACCCCTTTATCAGGTGGTTATTGCGGTGGGGCTCCACCTCTTCCCATTCCGAACAGAGAAGTTAAGCCCACTTGCGCCGATGGTACTGCAATGCAATGCGGGAGAGTAGGTAGCCGCCTTTTTTTTTACGAAGCACTTTGGAGATTCATTTCTTCAGAGTGCTTTTTTTGTTATATGCGGTTTTGAATACAGCCGCCGCCTTGCCATATCTTCTATGCGCCGATGGTACACCTTGTCAAATAAGGCAATGCGAGAGAGTGGGTAGCTGCCTTTTTTCTTACGAAGCGTTCATTTGAGCAATCAAATGGACGCTTTTTTTGTTTATCTTCTACTCCTCAATTCACCCGATGGTACACCGTGCCAAATAGGGCAATGTGGGAGAGTAGGTAGCCGCCTCCTTTTACAAAGCACTTTGAAGATTCATTTCTTCAGAGTGCTTTTTTCGTTTTATATACCTTGTGAATGTCTTGAAATTTATTTTCGAATACTTTCGAATTCTGTAGACCATCGGTTTTTAATAGTTACAACACCATTTATTTCTTGTTTTTTATTTTCAGAAGCATATTTTTTTAATCTTGCTTTTGTCATTATCAATTTGCATTATTGATAGCATGCACGCAACATTTCTTAATCTTTTTTCGACTTTAATAGAAAAATATAGATATGAATTGTATTTATAATTCATTGTTTTTTCGTAATTTTGCACGGACTTACAAATTGAGTGGTTGATTTTTTTATTTAGAAGCTTGTATTCAGAATAGAATCAATTGTTATTAGGATTTATAAAGCATAAAAGATTTAATTAGGATGTTTATGGCAATGAAGAAGATTTATTGTAGTCCTGTTACAACATTAATCGTTTTTGAAGCAGAAGAGAAGTTGCTGACGATTAGTGCAGGAACGACAGACCCTGTAGAGGGTGGTGACCCAACAGGTGGTAATGGTTCTACTCCCAACCCATTTGCTGCTTTTAACAATGCAAAACGACAGATTTGGGACGATGATGACGAGGAAATGGAAAGTTAATAACAAACAAAGAACGAATTTATCTTATGAATAGAACGAGTATAAAACTTTTAGCATTCTGCAGTATTGCGATGAGTGTGTTTACAGCATGCCAATCGGATGATGTGGATAATGATAAGGATAACAATACTGCCCAGCATATTTATACGATTAAGGCGGAGTCGACAGCTGCACAAGATAGTACAATCCCCAGCAGAGCTCTTGCTGTTGATGCAAATAATAAGAAAGTGTTGCACTCTGAGTGGGCGCAAGGCGATAAGATTATTGCTTTTGTGTCAGACGATGGAGTTGAGAATAATAGTACTACCTACTCGATGATAGAAAGTGTAAGCAAGGCTAAGAGCAGTCTGTTTACAGGCCAAATAAAGGCGAAAGGAAATAGAGCAATTAAGCTTACTGACAACCTTTGTTTCTTCTATCCAGGTGCTGCAGTAGGCAAAAGCATTGAACCTGTTGAAACGGGTAAGGAGGGCAATAAAGATTATCATGATGAGGTTAACCATATATCGAACCTTCTCGCGTTGAACCTTACTCGTCAGGATGGTACAGCAGAGACAATTGGCAAGTTATATGACTTCCAATACAAGAAAGTTAAGCCGACAAGCATCAATGGTTCGACAATTGATGTGAAGATTGGAGATATGAAACGCATTGTCTCTTTGTGGGGTTTGCGTTTCACAGACAATAATAATAATATTTTGACCAACATCGATTCTGTTTACATCTCAAACGTAAAGGGATCTGATGTGTTCAATCTCTCAACAGGAAGCTTCGTTACGAACAACCCAGCTGACGAGAGTATGAACATTGTTGTTACCCCTCCTACGGGTCAGAAGGTGTCGTCTGCAGGTGGTAAATATACATACATTTCGCTCCTCCCCGGCACCTATACCGATGTACTCATCATGGTTTACGTGGGTAATAAATGCTATAAGAAGGAGTATCCAAGTTTGAGTTTCGACGAAGGAAAGATATATCACTCTGACCTTTTGAGTATGCCTGAGGTGTTACCAGAGCCTTATGTTGAGGTGCAAGGCATCAAATGGGCAACAGGAAACTTCATCCATTATGGTCCAGAAACCGGTGGATATTGGGGTATAGCACCAGCACAATGGTGGATTTCACGCCGTGCGGTGAAGCTCGGAAGCGACCGTAAACCAGCAGCAAATGGTATACTTCAGTCTTCACAGTTCGAAACTTCACCTACACAAACAACTGATGATGTAGACCTTTTCCGCTTTGGTGACATTAAAAATGCCCTCAATCTGCACAGGGGTACATACACTGATCATGATATTACTGTAGATAAATACTATGCTCCTAACCCTATCATAGTTAGAGAAGTAGACAGAAGTCGTGCTGAGTATGGTGACATTGTACGATACTATACAACGGACAAAAAGCAGAAATATCGTATGCCAACCGAAGATGATATCACTAACTTGTACACCAAAGCCAATGCTATCCCGGCTTACTGTGTAACAGAACAAGGTACATTTGTATATGGTGCATACTTCACAACGGCTGGTGCCGTACGAGTAAAGTCCTTCCCAACAAGGGTTAAATCGTTCTATAAGTACACCAATGTTACGGCACTTGTACGTGCAAACAAAGGTTTGTTCTTGCCTATTACAGGTAGACGTGCGTCCTTATCTCCTGAAATAGGATATAGAGATATGGTATCTATTCTTGGTGCATACGGACAGTATATGACCTCAACCTCCAATACATTAGGTCTGTCAAGAGACTTCTTCTTCGGTCCAACAGAATGGAACTTGTCTGCAAATGGTAAGGCTCAGGCTAAGGCTATCCGCCCTGTTTGGATATCTGGTGAGGAAGATTCAAACCACAAACCTGTACTTGACCAGGATTATAAGAACCTTCAGAACACGTTAAAGATTTGGTAAGACGATAGAAGAACATCACTTTAAAATAGAAAATGGTATGCAGTTTTTAGTGCATACCATTTTTTGTTATACTACAAGTATATAAAATTCGTGTTTCTCCGCGCTCGGCGAAAGTCATTTCCCGAATGGTTTGGCATTTCCGCGCGTGGCGAAAGTCGTTTCCCGAATGGTTTGATGTTTCCGCGCTTGGCGGAAGTTATTTCCCGAATGGTTTGGAGTTTCCGCGCATGGCGAAAGTCATTTCCCGAATGGTTTGGAGTTTCCACGCATGGAGAAAGTCGTTTCCCGAATGGTTTGGTGTTTCCGCGCATGGCGAAAGTCGTTTCCCGAATGGTTTGAAGTTTGCGGGCCTCCCGCAAAATAGTGGGGCAAGTGGGAGGCGACAATGTTGTGAAATGCAGGATGATGGGACGTCAACTCATTCAAATTAATCATTCTCGTGTGGCGTTATTTTATTTAAAATAAAATAGAATAAAATATGGCGCAATCGATTTTTCTTTATACTTTTGCATCCGAATCAGCGTGAATTCAGGAAACTATTCTTAGATAAACGTGCATGATAACGGGTCATGCCAATTCATTAACACAAGATAATGGCACATTCTAAGCTCGCGTGAGCCTCAAGCCATATATCTAAATAACATCATTAAAAAAATGAATATCATTAAAAAAGGATTTAAGAGAGAGTATATCAAGCCGAGTATTGTTATGTTTGCTATGAGCAATGAAGAATATCTTTTAGCAGCGAGTCCTAATGTGCGCCCCGGAGGCGGTGGTAATCCATCAGGAAGTGTGACCGTTGAGCCACTCATTCCTGTCGTTGGAGACGATGGCGACATTCTTGAAGGATAATGTAGAAACTTAAAGAATGATGAATTAAAGATGAGAAAGAGATATTTCTTAGCAGACTTACAGACGTTTCTTATAGCCGCTTCGGCTTTATTTGCAGTTTCTTGTGCTGACAATGACCTACAAGACGATTCCGATAATGGCGATAAAAGCACTATGGTTCGTTTCGATATTAACGAAGATAATGAAGTGGCCAGTGCACGACAGAATCCTTTCAGTCGTACAGCAAATGTGCAGGAAGCCAACGAACAGCGTTTCATCGGTCAAAAGTTGTTGCCGAATAACAACGCAAATCTCAATCTATGTTTGATTGAAACCACTGTCGATGGCGTTAATCCAGTGAAGCACGACGCTGCCACACGCGCCAATGTTATTAACAGAATGTCACTCGGTGACTTCTCATCAACGGGCGTTCGTGGCACATCTGCAGCCAATATTACGGAGAGTTGGTTTAACAATGCAAAAACAAAGAATAATGGTGAGCTTTATTCCCCCTTATTTTGGTCGTGGAATAAACCTTTCGGGCGATTCTTTGCCGTATATCCTGAGATGAATATCAATGCTCCCGATGCCACAAACAGCGCCAGTGTTGAATTTACTTTGAATACGGATGTTCGGAAACAAGTCGACCTTATGACTGCATGTTCAGGCGATGTGCACTATGCCACACGTCTGCAAGCACCAGTAACAAGCTTGAATTTCCGCCATGCTTTAACGGCTATTCGCTTTGCTGTGGGGCAGAATCTGTCGTTCGATAAGACAATCAAGCAAATAACGCTTAAGAATGTGTTGCTCAAAAGCAAATTTGTTTTATCCAAATCCTATGATGGTTCTGGTGCGCAATGGGTTTCTACGGGGTATAACACGCGTGGAGATGTTACGCTTAATGGCTTGAATTACAAGACCAACGAAAACCCCAACAGCATAGTAAGGGATGTAACGACATATCCTTCGGGCGCAGCTTTAGCTAATCTAAAGGACAATTACACGTTCTATATGATTCCCCAAGAGCTGACGAATAAGGTCACTGCTGTAATTACATTTACGGATAATACGGATATTTCTGTACCGCTCAAAGGTTCGTGGGAGGCTGGAACAACACGCACTTACAAGCTAAGCCAGAAAACTTCTACGTGGAATTATACGCTTGAAGCAACGAGTCCTGCGGCTGTAGACTATAAAACTGCTCAGTCAGATAAATATAGTATAACGAGTTATCGCACTGCTCCCGATGGCACAAAGAAGCCTGTTGCCTGGAAGGTTGTGGGCTATAGTGTAGACGATGGAGCCACATGGACTGAGAATAAACCTACATGGTTGACGGCTATCAGCAAGACATCGGGTAGTGGTGGAACTGCAGCCGAACAGGGAACGGCTACCTTAGTTCCGGAGATTGTAGACCTTACAGCTAAGCGCAACAAACAATTGCAGGAATCAACGCCATTGGGTACTGCTGCAACGCCCTATAATTTATCGAACAATAAGGGTGAGATTACCGTGCAAAATACGGCAAATTGTTATGTAATCTCAGCCCCGGGATTTTATTGTATTCCGCTTGTCTATGGCAATGCCATTAAGAATGGAAATACCAACGCCAGCGCTTACAAGAGTAGTGCACTTGTAACAAAGGTAACGTTTGGTAGTCCTGCAGCTGAAAAAGATGTTATTCTACATACACTTGTAGACCATGATGGCAAACCTATCACCGACCCTTGGATAGAGAAAACTAAAGATAAGGCCTATAATGGCATAGATAAGGCAGAGGTGGTTTGGGCTGATGAAGCCAATCTTGTGACGCTTCCTGCAGCTTCAATCTATCGTGATGGCAATGGCAATGCCTTCGTTAAGTTTGAAGTTAAGAAAGAAGATATCAAGAGTGGCAACGCAGTTCTTGCCGTGAAAAAGGGCAATACCACACTCTGGTCATGGCATTTATGGTTCGCACCAGCGGATGTTCTGAATAAGATTCCTGTCACAAACAAACAAGGAAAGGTATATAACTTTGCGAGTGAGCCGCTTGGTTGGAAACCAAATGTATGGGAAGGTACGCCCTATTCAAGTCCACGCAGCGTGAAGATAAAGGTTGAACAGGAGATTGCCAACGCTGGTGTAAAGCAGCAAGCAGTGGTTACAATCACGCAAAATGCAGGTATTGAGAAGAATAGTGGAGCCGCAACGATGTATCAGTGGGGACGAAAAGATCCCTTCCCTGGTTCGAGTTTGCTTCTTAAACAAGGCTCAATTAATACGAATGCAGGCGATCAAATCTATATGCAGAACGTCATTCAGAACCCTGGTTTCTTCTATATAACCGGAACAAATGCTGCTGGAATCATTAACACGGATGCCGGATTGACGAAGTATTACTATTTCTATAACTTATGGTCTATTAATAACAGGACCGCCAGTGGACAGAATCAAATAAACAATACTCCTGTTATCAAGACCATCTACGACCCTTCTCCTGTTGGATTTAGTGTCCCTTCAAATGCCGCTTTCACGGGTTTCACTGCCAATGGACAAAATGAAGGTACGATGAATGTAGACGGAACAGACAATCAAACAGCCTATAATGCGCAATATGGGCATGTGTTCTGGACCAATAGCACTAAGACATCCACTATCGCTTTCCCTGCAGGTGGCTATCGAGATTCAAAGAATGGCGCTTGGTTCTATGGCGGAACAATCGGTGATTATTGGTCGGCCGACCCGAATGATGTTAATAATGGTTGCGTCATGGGCCTGCAAGTAGACAAGGTTTATCCGCTTTATCGTAACATCCGTACATATGGTTTTGCAGTTCGACCCGTAGCCGAATAAACGTAGTGTGCCTCAATAGGCGCAATTGAACATAACTTTAAGGCCTGTCTTTCTTTAGTGAAAGGCAGGCCTTTTTATGTTTATTAATTGCATGTACGAATACATTGATTACACCAATCCTGCTTCTCCTGTCAATAAATATCTATCATGGTTTTATACTTATAGCACCGAAAATACACCATTAAGACTCGTCCTTCATCATCAACAGGTACAGATGCCGACAGCTATTACGGCATGAAATGGTCTTTTAATGCCGGTGTTGATGTAGGTTGTAACCTTCCTTTTCATCATAAAATCTTTATCTCTTACAGCCTTTTTCGTTGTATGCTCATCCTATTGAGGCTTATAGCGTGTATGAACTAAAAAGTATTTTCATTGTTTCAAGCAGCAATACACGCTGTAATCTATCTCATTTTATGCTGCAATTTGTGTCATTTCATCGTGTAAAATGGGGCTAATGACAGGCTTATTTGTATCGAATCATTTTTCCATTGATTATCATAGAAATGATGAAGTATACCATAAAGAATTGTCACAATCGTGTGTTGCTTACAGATGATGTGTTGTATTGGTCATTATTTCACCCAAGGTTGACAAGGAAAATCCTTATGCTTAGGTAGATTTTTAAGGCAAGAGGTCATGTGAAATTAACTTTTACTTGGTTTTAGGTATTGTTTTTTGCGTCGCTTTTTTATAACTTTGCAAACGTTAGATTTATTTAATAAGATTGTATTAAGATGAAAATGAAGTTATTTTTATTGCCTGTTACGATGCTGTTTGCCGTGGTAACACCGAGTGAAGCGCAAACAGAGAGTCCGTTTGACTCCGTACAACAGATTAAGGAAGTTGTCATTAGTACGACTCGTATACCTGAGATGAAGTCGAATGCTGCCGCTTCTGTGACGATAATCGACCACAATCAGATTGCTGCAATGGCTAAGATTGCTCCGGATATGTCTAAACTTCTCGGTTTACTTACACCGGGAATGGCCCTCTCGAGCAATACAACGAGTTCACGCTCGCAGTCACTTCGTGGTCGCAGTGCCTTGATTTTGATTGATGGAATCCCGCAGTCGACCCCACTAAGATCTACGGATAGAGACATCCGAACGATTGATGTTTCGGCCATAGACCATATAGAAGTGGTGAAGGGTTCAACGGCTTTATATGGCAATGGGGCTATCGGCGGACTCATAAACATTATTACCAAGAAAGATGTTACAGGCAAATCAATAGCCGGACAAACATCGCTCTCGGGGTCAACCTATAACTTTTTCCGTCAGAAACGCGGTCAGGGATATCGTCTGAACCAGCAGTTGTATGGCACAGTAGGCAAATTTGACTACCTTGTTAATGGTACTTTCGGTCGCACAGGAAGTAGCATTGACGGCTCAGGACAGTTTATTTCTCCGCGTTATGGCCTTGGAGATACCTATACAACGAATGCACTTGTGAAGTTAGGCTATGCATTTTCGCCCAAGAATCGATTGGAGTTCATGTATAATTTCTATCGCAGTCTGCAAGATACAAAGCTAATTCCTTCAGCAGGTAAGTATCTTGAGAAGCCTGCTATAGGCATTTTGGGCAACAAAGACCCTCAAGCCGTAGACGAAGGCACTCGTTATAATCACAATTCTTACTTGAAATTCACCTCACGTGAACTCTTTTCACACACTGATTTCGAAGCATCCATCTTTGGATCAAGCTTATATACCATCTTCGACTTCCGCAAAGCGAACCCCGCTCAGCCGCGTTGGGAAGGTACAAGCGGTCAATCGGCAGTGAAAGATCGTAAGTTTGGTTTCAGAACTCAATTCAGTTCGCGTCTTATTTTCTCTGATAATGCCTTCACACATCTTGTTTATGGCTACGACTATCTATTCAACAAGACAGCTCAACCGCTTGTAGACGGTCGCTATTGGATGCCTTGGCTGACGAGCAACAACCATGCTCCATTCCTCCAAACGAAGACAACGCTGTGGCAATGGCTTAATGTTAAGTTTGGTGCGCGCTATGATTTCATTAATGTTCGCGTGCCAAATTATGACGTGCTTCGCAATAAAGTGACCGATCCCGAGGTGCATGTGGCAGGCGGATCACTAAGATATAACAATGTATCTTTCAACGTAGGAGTCTCTTATAACAAGGTGGCTGTCTTCCAACCCTTTGTTGCTTACTCACAAGGATTCTCTATTTTTGACTTAGGACGCACGCTTCGTGCAGCCAAAGCTGACGTGTTATCGAAGATTTCTACAGCCCCAGTGAAGACAAATAACTATGAGATTGGTGCTTATTCTGATATCAACCATTGGCTGCAACTAAGCGGATCATTCTTCTATACCTATTCAAAACTTGGCAGCGACCTTAAGATTGAGAATGGTTTCTGGGTAGTTAACCGCACACCTCAAAAGGTTTATGGTGTTGAACTCAGTGCCGACGCGCGCATCTTGCCTAATCTTAAGGCTGGAGCAAACTTCTCTTGGTTTGAAGGAAAGCTCAAATCGTCTACCGGAAAGTGGGATACCTATATGTCGAATATCTCAATTCCTGCCGCAAAGTTGGGCATGTATGTCAACTATTCGCCTATAGAAAACACCTATTTGCAGTTGCAATATGTGCACACGGGTAAGCGAAACCGCTTTGCTCCGAATGCTTCGGGCGTATATAATGAGGGAGAAGGTATTGTGAAGCGCATCAATCTGTTGAACCTTATGGCTGGTGTGAAGGTGAAATCATGGGACTTCAGTCTGGCTGTTTCTAACTTATTGAACTATACTTACTATACACCTGCTTCGATGTTGATGGCACGTAACGCCGAATATGCACACGCCGACGGCCGTAACATCACCCTCACCGTGGGCTTTAGATATTGATTTTATAGGCTGACTATTCAGCAATGGTTTGATGGTGCCATAGCAAAGAGAAACCATCTACAGCGAGTTTAATATTATTTCAAAGGCTCACGCTTCCTTATTTTATTGGGAAATGTGAGCCTTTTTCTTTATGGTTTGTCTTAAAGATAATGTGAATGCAAATCTTTTTAGACTTCAAGAGCGGTGTTATTCAAAAAATTCTCGGTTGATTTTTACGTCATACCATCCTGCAATGCCATCCTTTTTGATGGTATAGAAAGACTTCGTTACACGCTCAATGCTATCATAAACGGGCGTTGTATCGCGTGGAAAGAGTCCTATTTTGTGGTCTTTATAGAAATAAATCAGTCCATCTTCTTTAAGAATTACTTGGTCATTGTCTATTGGAAGCAATACTTTCCCCGTGCATTTCACGACAGGGTAGATATAAACGGGATCCTTCCAATCATCCTTTTTCGGCATAATGCACTTGGGTTCTACGTATTTTGGTTGGACATAATCATAGGCAATAATACCAAATTTGCCCTTCCTGCCTACACGAATCCACCGTGGATGGATATTGAGTTGATGAAGAATGTCGCTGTTTTCACTGCGTGTGAACTCCTTACTCCAGTTAAGGAAGGTCACAGAGTCTGTTGAAAGGCAGCCTGAAAGCAGGTAGCGTTTGTCCTCTTCTTCCCGAGTTCCAGGACCAAAAGTATAGTGTTTCATGAGGTGTTCGCCCTTCTTCTTGATAAGAGAATACGTCCATTTCGCTACTGTTCCACACACAAAGATTGGATATTTCGTGGGTTCTTTAATCTGTTCTCCCATCTCATTGTAGTAGGCTGCACCCTGTTGATTTAGCTCTTCAATACATCCCACTTTGCATTCTGCAATCTCATGCACCATTCTTGGCTTTCCAAGTTGAAGCTTTTCTAAGTAGAGATTGAACACATCGATATCATTTCCGCGTGTGGCGACAATGAAACGGCTGTCACAACGGATAGAATCGTAGGTCTCTTTCAAAACATTTTGTCCCAATAAGTTCAGCAGATTATATTTTCCTTGGGCTGTTTCCGTTGGGACATATTTGCTATTTAAGGAGAAATATAGGAAGTCATAAGGACTTGCTTCGGCATATTTCGCAGGGGCAGGAGATAGTTTTGCAGCGGTTGTTTCAGAGTGAACCTTATACAAAAGGCCTCCTTTGGCGTCTGGAAACATGATATAGGAGACACCTCTATCATAGAAAATGAAGACATTTTTGCCATTTTTAAGCGTCAAAACCAATGGTAAGAGGAAATCAGAACGCACCGAACGCCAGGTTTTAAGCGTATCAGGAACGGTCTTAGATAGTGTAAATTGATGGTTATATCGCTCTTTTTCACCATAGAAAAGCTGTTGAACGATGCTGAGATCAGGTCTTAAGAATTTCAGCATATAGGTGACCTTGTCGGCATCACGGCGCCATTTCTTATTGTCGTGCACCACAAACGACTTCCCCATAAAGGTGTTCAGAGGCGTTGACTGCAAGTCGTTTACCTCGTAAAATACTTCATCTTGGGCTTCAATATTATTGAGTGTAAGCGTATCTTCGTCAGAAAAGAGTTTCCAATTCACCAGCAACTTATTAGGATAATCATTGTCTTTGGTCTTCTTTATGTCTATATTTAATCGCTTTTGTATATAGCGTTGCCCACCTATTTTCGTATAAACCATCACCTCATATCGGTTATTACTAAACCCAATAGCGTCTGCATTAGGAATTGAAAACTGTTGTTGTGCATGCGAAGTCAAGGCAAAACACAGGCATAAAAGAATAAAGTTGAGTTGTCTTTTCATACGTTTTGACGTTTTATTTTGCAGACAAAGATAAACAATCGGCTTGCAACTAATCCTTGAAAAGGAAGAAAAGTAGAAGTTGGTGTAAACTGACTGATAATGAGCAGGAAACGGAGTCATTTGCATAATACTACACAGTTCGTAAAGAGTAGGAATATGCAGATTTAGGCAGAAGTTCAGTTACCAAAGTGTTACCTGATTTCTTCATAGGTAACGATGGAGTAATGTTCGGTAACTGAATTATTTTCGCTCGTGTGGCTGTTGCTGCGGTCGGCAGTTTTCTGCATAAGCGAGGAACGCTTTAATTCGGGTAACTTTGCCCATAAAAATTAAAGCGTATGAAACAAGAGAAAATGAAGGTGTTGCTCTACCTCAAAAAGAGCGGTCTTG
>QWCT01001719.1_pt2 | contig 11850 bp, 8 predicted proteins | sample 1972681 | NCBI WGS metagenome assembly QWCT01 (sample SAMN09866701, study PRJNA288562) | Human oral metagenome isolate pre3_saliva, whole genome shotgun sequencing... | isolation source: mouth | host: Homo sapiens | place: USA: California | reverse complement strand
ATTTACAATTAGATCAAATGACCTATTAAACTACAATAGTGCCGACTTCTCTAATATGCTTGGTGCAGATGCTATATTTGAGCAAAGAATTATCCCTACGATCCTTCCTTTGCCAAACTCAATCTCAGCACCAACTCTAACTCCACAAGGCCACACCTTAACTCACGTCATTAGCTATACTGGTCTTGCAAATAATGGAGTGGCTTTCTCTAATCCAGAGTTTAAAGAGATGAATGAGTATGGCACAATAGAGGCTGGTAGTCCAACATCAGGCTTCGTTGATGGTAGTGAGGTTCATAAGAGTAAGAGAGCTGGCTTTGGATGGCTAGGCCTAATTCTAATTGTCTTTGCTCCAGTAATAGCTGTAATTGTTCCTTTTATTGATATAGTTACCATTGTAATCATTGGTATTATCTTGCTTCTATTAAGACATAAGAATTTTGATGGAGATGTTGGCCGTGCAACTGGTCTAAATGCAACTGACGCTACTGGACTTGATATGATGGTTACAACTAAGGTTTCAGGTGCACTTGATGGCGAACTTGCAAGATATTTGCAATACTCAACAGTATATGAAGACCTATTCTTATCACAAGGCGATAAGGAAGTGCCAGTATTTGAAAACCTTTATGGTGCAACAATCAATAATAATATCCCAGCTGGACAAGACCTCAGTAACCCTATGTATAAGAATGCTGGCCTTAACTGGACAACAGAGATACATAAGATTTGGTCAGGTGAATATAGAAAGGTCTTTAGCGGCAAAGATAGTGAGGCTCTAGCTAAATTTAGAGCTACATATAACGATAACCGCTCTTATACCAACATCATTAAAGCTTTTGTCGAAGGTAAGAAATAATGAGAAAATTAATAACCCTATCAATTTTAGCAGCAGCTACCATTGCAAGTGCTGATCCAGTTCATGGCATTCGCTTGCAACCATCTGGCTCTAACTTTATTGTAATTCACGAATATGGTAGCAAGAAGATATTTTCTGAGGGCTCTTTAGCAATGGGTGATAGCTCAGATACCCTTGTAGGTACTGCTGGGTTAGGAACATCAGGCGGTGATCTTAGAAATGTCCCTATTAGTAAAAACTATGTAGGACAAAAAGAGAAGACAACGGATGTGGAGTTTAGTAAGATAACTCCATCTCACTACTCTTATTTTGTTCCTAATAGCAATGTAAGCCCATATATGACTACCTCTTTTTATTTTACTGGAGAGGGAAGGCTTAGTGAGGGCGGAACTAACTCTAAGGTATTTAAGAACAAATACAATATCAATAACCTCTTATCTTATTGTAGTATAGGTAAGAAGGTTGATTGTATTAACTTCTTAAACCAGTTCAATGAAGACTCTAGTATCTATATGGTTGTAAGAAATGGCGCAACCAATACTGAGAATAAAGATAAGACAAGGCTAAATAAGCTTGAAGATATTGTTATGAATGGCTCAATAGATGAGTCTACTAGAACAGTAGCTAAGGCTAGACTTGCTGAGCTTAAGAGATTTTTGAAGCTTGCTTGGTCTATTGAGCCTATCTACTACAATCAATATGATCAAAATCAGATAAGCCCTTATATGTTTATGACTATTGCTAACAACAATATAGTTGGTAACAATATAACAGCAAACAATAACCTTGCTTATGGTATCAGGGGTGCGCTTCCTTATCTACATACAAGTGCAGGACTATATAACCCTAGACTCTATATTGATGGAAATCAAAAATATCTATCATTCTCTCAAATAGTCCCTGCAGAAAGACATGGTAGAAGACGTGGTCTCTTTGGAAGAAGTAGATACTACTCTTGCGCACAAGGCACACTAATTAATGGTAATCAATGCCTTATTACTAATGCCCAAAATAGCCTAAATTTGAGTGATACAGAGAAGCTTCTATCTAGTTACGGATCATCTAGCTTCTCGGCCCTAGCTCAAACTGGTGTTAGTGCTGGTATGGTTGGACGCATCTATGTAAGTAACGATAGAAGCATTCAACAACAAAATGGTTCAAGAACTAATAGAGGTACAACTGACTTTATCAATGCAAACTACCTTACTTATGCTAAGAGTGGTGTAAATAGCTTTAATGCTAATAAGAGCTTTGCTAACTACTATACAGATGCTAAGCGTAAAGAGATTGCAGCTAATCTTGCAAACGTGAGAGCCAACTCTCTACGTATCTACGAGGTAAACTACGGAGTTAGTGCTAAGCCTATGCAGACAAGTAGTGGCACAGGTATAACTCAAAGTGCAACATTTGCAAAGACATCAGATGTATTTCAAATGGAAAACTTCTTTGATGCTAATAAGAACGATATTGCCTTTATCTCTAGGATGAACTCTTTTATCAACTTCAATGATGAAGCCTATAATCCAAAAGAGACTATGGGCGGTATGCACGATCTTGATGAAGAGGGCTTCTTCTTAGCTGGTAAGGGCAAAGAGCAGGCAAAAGCAACTACCTATCCAGGTAAATATAATGATGAAATGGGTAATAAGAGCTATTCAACATCACTTAAGTTAGATTTATTCTATACTCCAAATAATATGTCTATGGGGTATAAGACTAAGTTTGGTATAGATGAGAGTTATAGGCTAACTAACGAAACTAATGGCAATAAGGACGTAACTCCAGAGCTAGGTGTTGCCAATATCAATAATGAGACTCTTAGCAATACAGTAGAAAATAGTAGTGTGATCAATAACCACTTTATGCAAGATGAGTATGCTTCTTTTACATCTTGTCTATTAGATGATGCTTGCTTTGCCTACTTTATGTCAACAGAGAGTGGCACTTATGATGAGGTTAGTAAGTTTGCTACTGAGTCACTAATTCTTCCTGATAGTGACTATCCTTTAAGACTAAATACTGAGAGAAAGCTTCAAACTGTCTATACTCCTGATGAGAAGGGTATATACCAGTTCTTTGGACCAAAGGTAGAAGCGCCTAAATACTATTGTGGTGCCTATATGGATGATGAGAATAAAAAACAAGAGTGGTGTATAGTTGCCTATGAGCCAAAGACTACTAAGCTTGAGTTTAAAGAGAGAAGTGATACATTTTATCGCTATAAGCAAGATGCTAACGATAACTTCTTCTATCTACTACCTAAAAATGAGCTAGGTGGTGCAACTGATACGGCTATAACCCTATCAAATAACACGCCTAAGATTGGTAGGTCAGTTAAGAGTACAGAGCCAACAACATCTTATAAAGAGGATTACTCAATCTACGCTACTGATGGCGAGAATAAGATGGGTGCTTATGACTATACTCTAACAAGGGTTGACGTTGGCAATGGCAATCAACTACCTGACCACAGAGCAGAGAAAGCTAAGGCTGATGATGACGATCTATTTATTAATAAAGCAGAGCGTCCAGACTGGATGCACATGCAGATGAACTATCGCTCAGCTATTGAAGGCTATCTTGATAGCTTCCTAAAAGATCAAAAATATCAACAAATGGCTTGCGGTATGGGTTCATCTGAAGATGAAGAGTCAGGCACAGTAACAAACGAAGACCCAACTAAGAAGATAGGTTTTGCTAATTGTAAAGCTCTTATGGATAGCATGAAAAATTACACCATAAATGACTTTACAAGCGAGAAATATCTTACTAAATATCAAGGTAACTATAAACTTCTTGCTACTGGTAAGATACCAAGTCCATATAACAAGTTTGGTATGGTCTATAACCTTGATAGTGAAGATGCAATAGAGCAAAACTCTAATGGTGAAGCCCAAGAGAACAAAAGACGTGACGTAGCTAGAAATCTGACTGAAGCTATTATGGATAAATATTGGAGCAAGTTTGAAACTGACCAAAATCCTGATAGTGAATATAGACAATGGCTAATTGAGAACGCTAAGCTTCCTGAAAAGAAGTATGATTACAACCAAAATAGCAAGCTTAATAAGTGTGCTAAGAAATCTGGTTGGGGATTGCCAGCAACAGTTACTGGTGAGAAGCCTATGCCATTTAGTGATTGTTTAAAAGATTTAAGTGATAGTAAGTGGACGCCTGATCCCACAATAGAAAAAGAGGTCAACGGGGTTGTTTATAACCCTGATGGCTCTGTAAAAGAAGATACTCCAGAAGATAAAGAGAGAAGGGCTGAAGCTGAAAAAGAACTTATTAAATATGGGATAGACCCCAGGACCCTTAGAAGCCCTGGTTTTTATAAGCGTTGGAGTGAAGTAGTTCCAAATAAGGTATATATGCTTGAATATGGAGCTTTAGGCAACAACTATTTTGGGGAGGGTACCTATAGGGTTTCAGTAGATTTAAATAGATATATAAAAGATTTTTCCATGATTGATAAAATGTGGGTTGATGCAATCCATGTTGACGATTGGACAGAACTTTTTTTAAATGGAAAACACCTTTACGGATATCCTAAAAATGTTCCTGGGATAGTGCATTGTAGGAGGACTATCCCTGATGGTTCTGGAACAAGTGGTACCGATAGTGAGGGAGGTGATTACTATTGGTTTAAATGGGGTGTTCCAGAGTGGAACAGTGTAGGTAGTTATAATAATTGTAAAGAGAGTTATGTTATAGGAAGCTTGGAAAATGAAACAAGTCATAAACTTGGTAGACTTGGCGTCAACTATGCTTCTTATTTAGACCCAGATAGCAATATTATTTCTTCAACACTTCTTGTTGGCGGTAGAGGAGAAGTTTATGTAAGGCTAATTTTTGAATACAAAGATGAAACAGAAGGCCCAAAAAGTATAGATTTAACAGGTTCTTTTTGGAGTTTAACTAATAAACCATTGAATAATGTTGCCCCTGTTCAGACTTTATATATTAGTAAAAAGCAAAATCCTCATATTGATTTTAGAAAAAGTAGCTGCGAAGGGGCATCTATTAATTCTATAAAAGGAAACTATTCTTATGGCATAGTTTTTGATGGTGTGAACCCAGGTTGGGATGTTCAACTTGCAAAATGTAAATTCAAAACAAAATTAGGCAAAGATATTGATTTTAATCTTGTAGCAGGGAAAACAGTTGATTGTGGAATTAAGAGTGGTGCACAAAGGGAAAACTGTTTTGAAGTTCAAGCTATAAAACCAAGCGAAAATGAAACATCAAGGCCTACAACTAATACTAATATTCAATTTGATGCTAGTGGTTGTCCTGAATTGCAAAACGTATCTGATGAGGATATGAAGGCCTTTTCAAAACAAGACCCTAGATTTATTCTTTACACTTTTGATAGCGCTAGAAATAAACTTGTCCCTTATGACAATAAAGTTTTAGGTAGTACCTTATTTAATTCTAATAATAATGGTTTAACAGCGAATCTAGTTAAAGAAGAGACTGTTACTAAAAATGGTTATAAGGTTTATGCATCAGATGGCTCATTTACAGTGAAAAACATAAAAGTGGTAAGGCACTACAAGAGAGATGTTAACTGGGATGTTTCTGGTAAATATTGTTCATATAGTTGCGGAACAAATAGTGGAACAGGTATTGTAACTGCGGATGCAACAGTCCCTGGAACAGGCGAAGAGAGAAATCCAGAAAATGTTAGCACAAGCTTCTTTATGAATAATCAATCGCCAAACTATGGTTGTAGAACTAACCCAGGAGTGTTAATTCCTACATACTTTATCGATGGCGAAGCAGATAAGATCGCTGGAGATTGGGTATTAGAATCTGAGGTAGTAACCGATGTAGATAGCGGACAAGATTTAGGTTCTGAAGCCATATCTGAAAATAAACCAATGGAATTTTCAAATTATATTCAACCAGCAAATGTTGGTTGTACAGCTGATGCCTTACCAGCTGGGGCTACACAAGCACAAAAAGAAGCTTATAAATTAGAGAAATTCTCTGGGCTAAGAAGTGATTGTAAATGCCCTGATCCAAAATATATTGATAAAAACGTATTCATTAATGCGTTTAAAAATCCATCAGCTAATGAGTCTTTCTTATTTCAAAAAGACAATACAGGTAATGTAACAGTTTTTGGGGATAAAAAACGTATTAAAAAATTTAGTCGGCCTATATTGGCTCCTGGTCAATCATGGGGGGGTATTAGTTCTGGTTCAATGTCTGGAAAAGCTTGTGTTTATGCCATTTCCGATCTTTACCCTAATGGTATCTCCTTTAGAGGATTAAAAAATTTTTCTAATTTTGGAGGCACTTTAGACTTTAGCGTTGATTTGGGTAATAACCAATGGTTGACTGATTTTACAAGCTTAGGAATTGATATTTTTAATCAAATCCCTTATGTTAATGAGATAGGTATATTATTAATGGATTATGATGATCATATTGAATACTCAACATCAAGCCCTCTATAATTTTACCAATAATGGCGTAGTATTTTTGCTACGCCTCCCTCATTTTTACCCAAATTTACCCCAAAACATCAAAAAAATACTTATTTTTCACTAAAACATCGAAAAAATACGCTAAAACTCTTGACAAGCTATCGCAAAAGTGCTATACTAGCCTCGTTTCGGAATTGGAGAGCCTTCAAGCCCTTGTCCTGCAAGCGTTTGAGAGTTCTTACAAAAAATTAAAAGGAGAACAAAATGAAGAAACAAGAATTTTTAGTAAAAGTAGCTGAGACTACAGGTCAAAGCCAAAAGGTTGTTAAAGAGGTTTTTAACGCAGTATTTGCTGAAATTGAGAACCTAGTAGTTGCTAAAGATAGCCTTACAGTACTTGGTTTTGGTACATTTGGTACAGTTGAGAGAAAAGCAAGACATGCCCTTAACCTACATACAGGTAAAAAGATAGCAGTTCCTGCTAAAACAGCTCCAAGACTAAAATTCAGCTCAGCACTAAAAGAAAAAGTTGCTGCTGGTAAAAAAGCTGCTAAGAAAAAATAAATCTTCAGGGAGGTCTAACCTCCCACATCCTCTTTTTTTAAAAATCCTCAAAACTTTTTCTAAAAACTATCAAAAAATGTTGCTACACGTTGCAGTTTCTCTTTTTATTGCAGACCTTTTTAGATATAATGTTTGGTAAAAATAGTTTAAATAACACGAAGGAGCTACATTGAAGCTATCTTTATACTATAACGAACAGATGTTTTTCATCAAGTATGATAAGAGCGAGAGAAAACATGAGATTGTTCGTATAACAGAGGAAAATAAAAACTTAGTTGAAGGTAGTACTTGTCTATTTGAAATGAGTACTGGCGGTCTTTCACTGCTAACTCAAGTAGATGGTACACCTGAGCAAGCAATAAACATATTCACCCAAAAGATGGGTGGTAGAACAAATATTGTCTACTCTCTTTTTTCAGAGGATAGCACAAACCAGACTATCTTTGGTGGTCTAAAATCAAGCCTAAAGCTATTCTTTGATCAATATAAGGTAGCTTCAATAGTTCCACTACAATATGTTTTAAAGAAGATCAATCCAGATGGCGTTACAGGTATTGCATCTGAAAACTTCTCTTATTTAAAAGAGTTTAGAAGCAGTGTTCCTTTAAATACTGACCCATCATTCTCTTCAGTTGTTGCATATAACATCGCTGAAGCTATCATCTCGTTTAATAAGACTAAAGAGGATATTGAGACCAACTTAGAAATCTTACTTGAGACAAGTGCTAAGAAAGACGCCTACGTATTTTCTGAATTCTCTAACTTAAAAGTAGAGCTTCAAGGTCAAAATATTCAATATATCGATTATGGCACTCTTGAAGAGGTAGTTGAGAGTTGTAGAGTTAAGATTATAGATAACATCTCTAACTTCTATAAGAAGAAGAGAAATAGAAGATATACACTTCTATTTGACTTTATCTTAATCGCTGTTATCTTGATTTTAGGCGTTAACTACCTACAAAAACAACTTACCGAGATGAGTCTAAACAATAGCATTAAGAACCTAGAGAGCAGGGAAGAGTCACTAAATAAAAACCTAAGCGACATAGAGGATCAAATACCAAATATTAAATTTTCTGATTTCGACTTCCCAACTACTTATGCAACCCTTCAAAAATATACAACCTTCCTGCCAGAGAAGATTAAATATGTCATCAAGGGTGATACTATTAAGACTACCTTCCTAGTAGATAACGCTTATCTTTCAGAGACTCTTATCAATGAGATGAATGAAGATAAGATCAACTACAAATATAAGAAGACAAGCGGCTATACCTTCCAATTTGATATAGAAGAGAAACTTGGCAAGGTGACTACATTTATCAATAAGGAGAAAAAATAATGCTTGGCGTATCACTTTTTAAAAAGAGTAAACAGGTCTCTACTGGCAGCGCTAAGAGAAAGATGAAGATTTCTTTTAAGATAGATTGGTTTTATGTAGTCTTATTTGCACTATTTGTAGGCGCTTGCTTCACAGTCTATCTATCACTAAACCAAAATCTTAATATTGATGAGCTTAGAGCTAGAGAAGATGGTTTAAATAACAACGTATCTGAGATTGAGAGCAAGATAGTAAGCAAGAAGAAAGAGCTAGTTGCTTTTAATAAAAAAGTAGAAGAGATGAGCAAAGGCGAAGAGGGTAAGAAGTTTATCCCATCAATCGAGAGATTTGGTGTATATAAGCTTATTATGCTACTTGATGAGTATGAAAAAATCTTTGGTATCAACTATAAGATTTCAGATAAAGAGAAGAAGATCAATAGTAACTATGGCTATTATGATCTAACTCTTGAAATACCTTATACTGGTAAAGATAGATTCATGACTATGCTTGATTATATTACTCACTCTTTCTTTATGAGCTTTGAAGAGGGTACTTATGAGAATGAGAAATTCATTCTTAAGTATAAAATATACGCTAAAAAGGGATAAAACGCTATGCAATGTTCTAAAAAAGAGCTACTCCAAACTATCAAGAAGAACCCATATCTCTTCTTGACACCAGATAAAATCTTGTGTTTTTCAATAAATGATAGTAGTGAGCTTAGCTATATTGAAATTGATCTTGAAGAGGACGAAAGTGAGATCAACCCAGCTAGAAGGGCTAGTATCTATATATCAAGAGAGATGTTAGATACTATTGATCAATACGCCTCTGAAGATATGGAGCTAAAGGTAAATTACCACAAAGAGAATAAAATTTATGAACTCTCTTTTGATGATAGAGTATTTGTAGAGATGACTGCGTCTGGCGTGAAGGGACTCAACTAATGGCTGAAAAAACTGAAGTTAAAAAGAAGACCCCAGCTAGCACTAATGGCGTTGTAATTGCTGATAGAGGAGCTAGAAAGGGCATAGCTGCACTTGAAAACTCAAATAAAAATTGGAGGCTAATGTGTATAGTATTGGCCGTAGTAGCAATTTTTACATCTACTAACTTTGTTTTTGGCCTACTTGGTATGAAGCCAAAGCTATATGTTCAATCATCTAGTGGTGAGACACTAAGACTTGAAGAGCTTCCACGTATTCCAATTACTGATACAAGACTTGCATCATTTGGTGATGAAGCTACAAAATCAATCCTAGCTTTAAACTTCTCAGTGCTTAGTGATCAACTTCAGAGTGCTAGAAAGTATTTTGATCAGATTAGTTATGACAACGTCTTGAAGCAATTAAAAGACTCTAACTATATTAGAAACGTAATGGAAAATAATATGATTGTAGCAATGACAGCTCTACCAGATTTTTTCCAAACTAATAAGCGTTTAGGCGTATTAAAAGATGGCTCAACAGTAGCTAGAGTTAGAAGAGCTTACTCTATGCAAGAGCAATCTGGTACAACAATTAATACTAGATACGCCATTGTAACCCTTGATGTTCAAAATACAAACGATTATGAGTTTAACACTTGGGGTCTATTTATTAGAAAATTTGAGGTTCGTTTCTACTCTCCATTAGAGTTTGAAAAGATGCAAAAAGAAGAGAGAAGACGCACAAATGGTTGATGACAGAAAGTTAGCAGAAGCCTTTTATAACGCTATAATCTTTCAAAGCGAGGATAGTGTTGCTCTTATGAATGAGAATAAGGCTGAGCTTAGAAAGAAAAATGTCTTCTTAGTTAGAGGCTCTTATATGGCAACAGCACTTGATGCTGATATGCTCTATAATGCCCTAACTGGCTTTTACTTTGAGACAGATAAAGAGATAACAAATATTGCTACAAGGGGTGTAAAAGACCTAGTTCGCTTCTTAAATGATAGCGAGCTTTGCTATGCAGTAACTTATAGCAATGATCTATGCTTTAATGTTAGCAAATATATCTCTTACTTCACAGACAAAAATGTCCCTGAAGATATCTATCTAAGCTTTGATGATGAGAGCGAAGAAGAGCCAAATATTGATGGAATAATTTTTCAAAAAGATATGGCTGATGCTATGGAATTACTCTACATAGAGCTAAGCGATGGTTATGTCTATGTAAAAGATTTCTCTGCTATTGCCAATTTAGCCTCTACCCCTAGAGGATTTAGTAAGAGATTAGATGAAATTTCAGCAAATCTTGGAAAAGAAGATGAAAAAGAAGAAGATGAGCTCACCGAGAAGGTAAAGCTCAGAGTTATCTTAGATTAAAAGGGATAAAACGATGATGTTGTGGATAAAAAAGACACTACTATTTATTATAATAAAGACACCATATATGAATGATTGGGGTAGGACAGTTTTATTTGTATTTTTTGCCTCACTGATACCACTTGGCTATGGATTTATTACAAAAAAACTAGGTAGAACCCCAATAATGTTTTGTTTAGGTCTAGTTTTTGATAAAAAGATAACAAATGTTGGCATAGCAAGATTTATACTAGTAGGTAGATTCCTATTTACAATTACATTCTTCTTCCTATTAGCTAGGTATGTAACCCTTACTATGTGGGAGCATTGGATGGCATTTTGGGTCTTAGCTGTTAGCATAGGTGCAATGTATAACCTATATTTCTTTTGGTGGGTATATAAGATAGCATTTTATGGTGAGAATATATTTGCCCTTAGTGTGGGCGCTAACGTCATTCAAAACAGAAGAGAGAAGAAATAAATGATAGTAACTTCATCTATATTTGATAAACTCTATATCTCTGATATTGCTGATGGCTATGCTGAGCGTTATGATGGATTTAGAACATATTTCTTTGAGCTAGATTACAATATCGATAACGACTGGATCAATGATGATATGATAAATGCCTTCTTAGAGCAAGTAGCTCCTAAGACAGCACAGCTACCATCTCAATATATATTCAACCTTCTCGTCTTTGGCTTTGATAAATCATACTCTTTTAACCAAAAACTAGATGCCTTTGATCAAAGCTCTGACGTGATCAAGAAGTACGTTCAGGTTAAAAAAGAGCAGATCAATAGGTATAAGACAATAAAGGTTGTTCTTACAATGACACCAATAGGTGAGGAGAAAGATGAGGCTATTACCCTTGGTGGTATCAAGGCTCACCCTATGAGTGCTCTTGAAATTTACAATGTTTTATTTAATATGCTAAATCCAACTCTATATAGAGATGATCTAAAGGCAATACCGTATAACTATGCAGAGCTAGCAAATCCTACAATATCAATTCCAATGACACTATCAAAGACTCCAATTATGGAGTATGATGATGAGCTAGTCTTTGAGGATATGCACTGCTTACAATTTTTTATGAGTACTCCGCCTTCACTCTTACAAAATGAGTTCTCACTTAGCTTTGCCCTAAATAAGCTATCAACTCTAAAATCAAATTTCATTATGTCAGTAATCTTTCATAATGTTGTTGGCAGTGGTTATTTAGGCGTTGAAAAGACAGCCGACTCTTTGTTTATGAGAGCACTTAACCAAACAGCTGAGATCGTCTCAAAGACGGCTAAGATGTATAAAGAGAACATCCAAGAGAAGGGTCTATCTCAAGTAAAGATGAGCCTAGAGATAGCAATCTTTAATGAAGACAA